>JACCDX010507646.1_pt1 | contig 75951 bp, 75 predicted proteins | sample 7449681 | NCBI WGS metagenome assembly JACCDX01 (sample SAMN15323450, study PRJNA562643) | freshwater metagenome | isolation source: river surface water | place: USA:Blue River Watershed | collected 2017-08-18 | reverse complement strand
TCGAACACCCAATTGGATTTATAGGATTGAATTGAATGCCTATTTTTGAGTACCGAGGCCTGACCAAAGACGGAAAAAACACCAAAGGTGTCGTCGACGCGGACAATCTCCGCTCGGCTCGCGCCCGACTCAAAAAGGACGGCATTTTTGTCGTTGATCTCCGCGATAAGAAAAAAGCCAGCGACAATTCCGCCAAGAAAAAACGCGGCGGCAACACAGCCAAGGTCGGAGTCCGAGATCTCGCATTGATGACTCGCCAGCTGGCGACTTTGATCAAGGCCAATATTCCTTTGGTGGATGCTCTGACCGCTGTCTCTGAGCAAGTCGAGAACGTGACATTGCGTGAGGCCATTGCCGACTGCAAGAACATGGTCAACGAAGGCTCGACTTTCAATAAAGCTCTGGCCAAGTATCCGAATATTTTTAACAACATTTACATTTCCATGTGTGAAGCCGGTGAAATGTCAGGAACTTTGGACACCATTCTGATTCGCTTGGCCGAATTCACCGAAGCGCAAAATGAATTGCGCTCCAAAGTCAAAAGCGCTCTCACCTACCCTGTGATCATGCTGGTGGTGACTTTGGCGCTTCTCAGTTTCTTGTTTATTTTTGTCATTCCAAAAATGGTCGCTGTTTTTGAGAGCTTCCCCAATTTGCAGCTTCCCTGGTACACCGAAGCCGTGATCGCTTTCAGCGGCATCATGGTGAATTACTGGTATGTCTTTGTCATCGTGGGTGCCGTGACTTATTTGCTGTTCACCAATTGGAAGAAAACTCCCGAAGGCAAAAAGCGCTGGGACGGTTTGTCCTTGAAAATGCCTTTGTTCGGCGAAGTGAATCGAATGGTCGCCGTCGCCCGCTTCACTCGCACTTTGGCAACATTGCTGACTGGTGGAGTGCCCATGCTCAATGCTCTGCAAATCGTTCGCAATGTGGTCGACAATGATATCCTGGCCGCTGCCATTGATGATGCACGTGGAAATATTTCGGAAGGTGAATCCATTGCGGGCCCGTTGAAAAAATCCGGGCAATTTCCGCCTATTGTCATTCACATGGTGAACATTGGCGAAAAAACAGGCGAGCTGGAAAAAATGCTGATTCAGGTCTCTGATGCTTATGATTTTCAAGTGAAAAACAAATTGGAATCGATGACGGGATTGATGGGACCTGTCGTGCTCATCTTGATGGGATTTGCGATTGGTGTCATTGTGTTTTCAGTGATGATTCCGATGTTTGAATTGACGAATGTATCTGGATGATTCATTATTTTTCATCAACTCTAGAGGTGATTTCATGCAAGAAATGAAACGTGTTCGCAACGCTCTCGGTATGACTCTTTTGGAAATCATGATCGTTTTGGCGATCCTGGGAAGTTTGATGGCGATTCTGCTGCCAAAACTCGTGGGCCAACAGGACAAAGCCAAAGTCAAAGAAACAAAAATTATCATTAGCCAAGTCATCACAGCTTTGAATATGTATTACACGGACTGCGGAAAGTTCCCAGCGAGCTTGGAAGGATTGACGGCCGCGGACTCTTCTTGCACAAACTGGGGACCAGAGGCCTATATGAAAAAGACTCCCAAGGATTCTTGGGACAATGAATTTCAATACACAGTTGAAGGCAGCAATTTTATTCTCAAAAGCTTGGGTTCCGACAAACGTGAAGGCGGAGAAGGATACGCTGGAGATATTTCTTCGGAAGATATCCAATAATTTTATTTGAAATCAGAGCGAGGATTCACCCTATTAGAACTGATGATCGTCCTGGGCATCATTGGCGCCGTGATCGCCTTCGGGATTCCTCGCTTTCGCAATCAACAGAACAATCTCAAAACCACTGCTCGACAAATCACAGCCCTGTTTCGCGAAGTTCGCCATGAAGCTCGCATGAAGCAAATGACTTACCGAGTGGTCTTCCGTTTGGGCGAGAAAGATGCTTACTGGGTGGAGAGCGCTTCTGGTAATATTCTGATTCCTTCCGAAGCCAAACTGGAAGAGCTGCAGAAAATGGATGCCGAAGAACGTCCCGCCAGTCCTTTCCAAAAAGCGACGAAGCCGATCAAAGACGAAAAATCTCTTCCCTCCGGCCTGAGATTCAACAAAGTCGAAACAGCCTCTCGCCAGGAGCCCGTCACTCAAGGCTTGGCTTATGTGCATTTCACTCCGGAGGGATTGGCCGAGCGAGCAGCCGTTCAGATCACCAACAGTGAAAACAAGACTTGGACATTGATTTTAAATCCTCTCACGGGACATACGGATGTCGTTGAGAGCGCAGTCAGCTTGGGAGAATTGGGTGCTGAGTAAGCAAAAAGGGTTCACTTTATTTGAAACTCTTCTGGCAGTGGTGATTCTCGCCAGCGCTCTTCTATTGCTCACCAACTCTTGGAGCGGCAGCTATCTGCGAGTGCGCAAGACCCAGCAACAATTTGAAATTTCCTCTTTGCTGGAAAGAAAAATGACGGACATTGAAATTGAATTTCGCGGCAAGTCCCTGGACGAAATCCCCGAGGAGCGCAGTGAAGATTTCGGCAGCGATTATCCCCAGTACGCTTGGCGACTGACTTCCAAGAAATTGGAGATCCCGGATATTTCGGCAGCCCTGTCCGCTCAAGACGGCGGAGTCGACGCATTCACTCAATCCGTGATCAAACAACTGACCGATGCCATGTCCAAAGCCATCAAAGAAGTCACCGTCACTGTGATTCTCAAAGATGCGAAGCCCAAGCCAGTCGAATACTCCGTCACCACTTATTTCGTCGATTATGACAAAGAAGTGCCCATGGGAGTGCCCACAGGACAATGAGAAAATCTGCTGGCTTCACTTTATTGGAACTGATGATCGTGCTGGTGATAATGGCCACACTTTCTGTCCTGTCCTCGCAGAGCATTCAGCAAGCGATCAAAAATAAAATCAAATTGCAAAAGCAAATCGACGACGTCTCGCAAGTTCGCGATGCCTTGCGAGTGATTGAAAGAGACGTCAATTTGGCTTTTCACTATTCGGATTTGGAAACTGAACTGAAAGAGCTGATCAAGAAAAAGCGCAAAGTGACTTCCACTGCGGCCACAGTCCCCCCAGCTCCTGGGGCCACGACCACCACAATGCCCAACACAAATCCTGAAATTCTTGCCGAGCAGGAAGCTTATTTGAATTCGAATCCCGAAGGACGCGTTGACCCCACCACTCACTTTGTGGGCAAAGACAACGAGCTGTACTTCACCACACTGAACGCTTCCCGCCTGAGCGAAGGCACGCAACAAGCTGATTTCATCAAAGTGGGCTATCGCCTGCAATCATGCCGCCGACCCGGAGAAAATATGGGTTCGAGCAACTGCTTGGTGCGAAAATCCTCGAATGTGGCCGAAGGCGATGTCACTCGCCAAGGAGATGGAATTGCGCTTTTGACGGATGTCACGGAATTCAAATTGCGCTATTTCGGCAAAGGCAAGCAGGATTGGAACAACGACTGGGATTCCAAGCAAGGAGATGGCATTGCCAAAGGGCGCTTTCCTGACGCTGTGGAAATTTCCATCACGGTTGAAAAAGGCGAAGGCGACAAGAAAAAGAAAGTCTCCATGCAAATCGTGGCACCCATTCGCTTCACCAACAATCCGATTCCAGATGCCAATGCCGCTTTATCGAATCAGGGGCCACCACCATGAAATTCACTCGGGAGCTCTTAGGACGAAAAAACCAAAAAGGAGTCGCTCTCCTGATTGCGATTTTCACAGTGGTCATTATCACCTATTTGGTGAGCGAAATTCTTTATGACACCAATGTCGAATACGTGGTGAATTCCGGCTCCATCAATCGCTTGAAAGCTTATTATGCGGCAAAATCCGGAATGGAACTGAGCCTGTTGCGAATCAAAATTTACGGCAAAGTGCAAAAGCAATTTGGCGGCCAAATTCCCCCAGCACAAAAAAAGATGCTGGATTTGGTTTGGTCTTTCCCATTTGCCTGGCCCCCCCTGCTTCCCGCGGAAGCTTCCGGAGTCGATAAAGACCTGATTCAGGACAAAATCAAACAATCGACTTTGGATTCCACCTATGTGGTGACGATTTCAGATGAAGGTTCCAAAATTGATCTCAATGATTTGGCCTCTCCGAGCCGAGCCCTGCGCGATATCACCAAAAGACTGCTTTTGCAGATCTTCGAAGGCCGCCTGAAAAATGACGAGGACTGGGCGCGAGACAATGCGGAATTGCGCTACGAAGAAGTGATCAACAATATCGTCGACTGGGTCGATCCCGATTCGATTGCCTTGAATGGCGGAGATGAACGAGCTTTGTACGGAAATTTAAAAGCCGAAACACCCTTGCCCCCCAACCGAGGCTTTCGCACGATTGATGAATTGCGCATGGTCTCTGGCATGACCGAGGAAATTTACTCGATGCTCAAGGACCGAGTGACTGTTTACGGAATGCGAGCCATCAATCCCAACCACGCTCGACCGGAAGTTTTGAAAGCTTTGGACCCTTCGATCACAGACGAAATCGTCGGCAAAATCACTTCGCGAAGAGATGACCCGACCAAAGGCCCTTTTGTCGACGAAAACGACTTTTGGGGATTTGTGAATGCCGAAGGCGGAGCTGTCAGTCCTGAAAATCAGAAGGCCATTCCTTTGGTTTTCGACCAAGTCCTCAATTTCCGAATTCGTTCCATTGGTCAATTTGCCAATGTCACTCGCGAAATCGAAGCTGTTGTGTTTGATTTCAGCGCAGTGGCCTCTTCCATTGCCAGTCGACTCAAGCGAGAGGCGATGATCAATCCAAGCCCAGAGAAAGACAGGCCAAAAACAAACGAACCTCTTCCCAAAGGACCTCCGCGGATTGTATACTTGATCGAGAGATAAAATTAAGCCATCGGAGGGCTTGATGAAGTCGGTCGGGATCGATATTGGCACTTCCAGCATCAAAGTGGTGGAAGTATTTTCTAGCAACAAAGGCGTGCAGGTCACTCATTTCACTGAGCACCCGCTGAACACCAATCCCGCTTATGACTCGGAAATTGAAATTCTCGAGTTCCTCAGAGGCTTGGTCTCGACTTACGACCTGGCGACGACTCGTTTTGTGGTGGGATTGCGCCAGGAACAGGTCAGCGTTCGCAACAAAGTCTTCCCATTCAATGATCGCCAGAAAATTTTGAAAAGCCTTCCCTTCGAGCTGGAAGAGGATTTGCCATTTTCAAATGAAACTGCCGTTTACGATGCCAAAATCGTTCGCACCATGGGCTCGACGGCCGAAGTCTTGGCCTGCGCGGCTCCCAAAGCCCGGGTCTCCCAAGCTCTCGATAAATTGATTGAGATCGGAATCGATATTTCTCTACTCTCAGCGGAAGGCATTGCTTTTGCCAATTGCTTTGAGAATTGGAATGCCCCCGTTCCCGCGCTGCCCGCCACTTCTTTGCAAATCGACGGCAGCAGCGCTGAGAGAAAAATTTCGATTGTGGTGAATATCGGTCACACGAGAACTTTGGTCAGCGCTTTCGAGAATAATCTGCTGATTGGCCTGCGCACGATTCTATGGGGCGGAAAAAGCATTGCCGATGGAATTTCTCGTCGCTACGAGATTTCTTATGTCGAAGCCCTGAAGGAAATGCAAACCAAAGCCTTCATTCTTCCATCTCGCGAAGGCGCTTCTTACGATCAGATTGTTTTCTCGGACACCATCTCTCAACAGCTCAAAGAACTGGTGCGAGAATTGAAAATTTCCATTTTGGAATTCAAAGCCGAATTCAATGGAGTCGTCGAGAGCGTTGGTCTCACGGGCGGCACCAGTCAGATTTTGAATTTGAATGCTTACCTCACTCAGAACTTAGATCTGCCAGTGAACAAAACTTCGGTTTTCACTAATTTCAACTCGGTTGGATTTGAAAAAAGCTCGCGCACGGATTCTATTTTGGGAGTGGCTCTGGGCTTGGCCGTCGAGGGCCTGAAGAAACCTCGCAATCCAGCTCTGAATTTCATGCGGGGCGAGTTCGCACGGCAGAACACATATTTCCGAGCTCTCTGGGAACGCTGGGGAACGACAGTGCAAGTGGCTTCCGCTGCATTCGTTATTTTCTTTGCCTACTCGATGATTCGCGAAACAGTGGCCACCAGCCTCGCCGAGCGCTCGATCAGTGCGCTGAAAACTCAAGCTAAGGTTGTTGCCAATCTGCCCGCTCGCAGCGCCAACGAATCGGGAGTGAAAAAATACATTCGCGAACAACGAAAGCGCTCTGCAGAAGTGCGCAATCTTGTGAATGTGACCAAAATGAATTCCGCCATGGACATCTTGAAAAAAGTGAATGATGCCTTGCCTGGCAAAGACCAATTGGCCATCGACATTTCGCGCTTCCACGTCAAAGAAGATCGGGTTGAAATCCAAGGCATTGTTCCCGACGCCAAGCAATTCTCCGCCTTGGAAAGCGCTTTGGCCGGCGTGGCCTCCGGCACCGTCGACCGAATTCAAGCACCAAGAGTATTGAACAAACAGGGCCTTCCTTTTGCTTTTTCATTCAAGGTCGATCGCGGCCTGCAAAGTCAGGTGAAGTAAAATGGCATTTGAAGATTTAAAAGAACGCTTTCAATCTGAGTTCAGCGCCTTGTCCGAAAAAGTTCAGGACTCTTCAGCTTACATTCAACTGAAAGAGCGCTACGAGAATTTGACTCCCACCCAACAAAAACTGACCTTGGCGGGGATTTCCATTTTCGCTTTCTATTTGGTCTTTTCCATTCCTTTGGGATACTTTTCGAATTCTTCAGATGCTGTCACCGAGTTTGAGGATCGCCGGCAATTGATTCGCGACATGGCCAAAGTCACTCGCGACACTCAAGACCTTCCCGAAATTCCAGTGCCCCCCGACGTGAATTCTTTGAAGTCCATGGTCGATTCGCAACTCAAAGCCGCTCGCCTTTTGCCAGAGCAAATTGTTTCAACAGAAGTGGCTTCTGAAAGAGTTAATCTCATCCCTCCCAATTTGGTGACGGGAGTTCTCAAGGTGACTTTGTCACAATTGAATTTGCGCCAGATTGTCGATTTGGGCTTTCAACTGCAGAACATCAGCTCCAGCGTCAAAGTGACGGACATGAAAATGGACGCCAGCGCCAAAGATCAGCGCTACTATGACGTGACTTACCGTCTCGCCGTCTTGAATGTTCCCACTCAAGAAGAAGCTCCCGTCGAAGAGCCCAAGCCTCAGCCAAAAAGAAGAGGAAAATGATCATGAGCGAAGCCTTGAGAAAACTGATCAGCCTATTTCTGAAAAACAAAGGCAAGTTTGTTTTGATGCTGGTTTCGGCCTTGGTTTTTTCAGTGGTTCTGTTTCCCTTTGGCGACCTTTCCGATTTGATCACGGCTCAAGTTTCCAAAGCCACGGGCAATCAGCTCTATCTGCAATTTGATAAAATGAGACTGAGCCTGATTCCCTCTCCTGGCGTGGAAATGGAGTCTGTGCTCGTCGAAACCCGAGGCTTCCCGCCTCTCAGCACCGACGAGCTGGTTCTTTCTCCCTCCTTGAAAACTTTGATCACTCAAAAGCCGGCAGGAACTATTTCCGCAAAAGGTTTTTTGCGTGGCGATCTCGATCTTTCCATGCAGCCGGGAAGCAAATCTGACAACGGAGTGGAACGCCAAGAGATCACCATCAATGCCAAAAGTTTGAATCTCTCGGAATTGCGAAGTCTTTTGCAATTGCCAGTGGCACTGCGTGGACAAGTGAACCTTTCCAGCAAAGCCTTGGCGGACTTGGCATTGCGCGAGCAACCCGATGTCGATGTCTCATTGAAAGTGGATCGCTTTGAACTTCCCACTTCGAATGTGAACACGATGATGGGCCCTTTGACTTTGCCTGAAATCAAACTGGCGAGTGTCGAATTGAAAGGTCGTTTGTCGGCTGGCAAGTTCATTATCGAAACTGGAGTGATCGGCAAAAACTCGGATGAAGTCTACGGGACCATTAAGGGAAACATTGGCCTGACTTTGCAAAAGCAAGGAAACAACGTGGCTCCGATCATGGGAAGCTACAATTTTGATGTGAATTTGAATGTACGCAAAAGCTTCCAGGAAAAAGCCAATCTCTTCCTCACTTTTGTCGACAATTACAAAACTCCCACTGCCGATGGCGCCGAATACAAATTCAAAGTCAGCGCTGGCAGCCCGCAAGTTCCTCCCAGCATAAGCGCATTGCGTTAGTCCTGAATTCGGATCTGCATCAACCTCAAATCCTCTTGAAATGCCCATCAATCGGGCCTTTCCTTTGTATTGAGTGATTGACACTTGTGTCTGGTGAATGAACACTGAGGCACTTCAAACCAACATTGCTCAGTCAAGTGACTGGGTGGAAAGGAAATCTCTATGTCAGGTGTAAACAAAGTCATTATCGTCGGAAGATTGGGAGCAGATCCTGAAATCAAGTCTGTCGGCAACAGTCAGTCTGTGGCTCGTTTGAATATCGCCACAAGCGAATCTTGGACAGGCAAAGATGGTAACAAACAAGAGCGCACAGAATGGCACCGCGTGGTTGTGTGGGGCCGCCAAGCTGAGAATTGCGCCAAGCACCTCTCCAAGGGTCGCCAAGTTTACGTCGAAGGACGTTTGCAGACTCGCTCTTGGGAAGATCAAGCCAGCGGACAAAAACGCTACGCAACTGAAATTGTTGCCAGCACTGTTCAGTTCTTGGGTGGCGGATCTGAAAGAAGCGCTGGTCACAGCTCTTCAGCCTCTGATGATCAGTTCAATGACTTTGGCCCAGAGCCATCATTTGATCAGTCATCAGACGAAATTCCGTTCTAAAGAATTTCAAAAATTTTGGACACGCTTTTGGTCCAGCGAAAAGCCTTGGGGAAACTCAAGGCTTTTCATTTTTTCAGCCCAGTTCTAGAATCAAATCATGAACTTGCGCCTTCCCGCTTTCATTTTGAACACTCTTTTTTTGGCCATCACTTTGAGCGCTTGCTCGATGTACACTTCCACCGGTCGAAAAAATTTTGAAAATCGCGCCCCTGGAAATCTCGTGAATACGAGCAGCACCAAAACCCACCTGAACAACTCCCCGGACTCAGTTGAAAATTTTGAGTGTTGGAACCAATTGGCGACGGAACCCCTTTGGCATGTCGAAGACGATGTTCCCTTGTCCGTGACCAAAATCAACGATGACGAAATCCAAGTTTGCCTACAGACCCTTTAAAGGAGCACCATGCGAAACTCTCTGATCATTCTCCTCGGAATTTTAGCTTCGACTGCAACTTGGGCCGCTTCCGTTTCACAAGTGAAGAACAACAAAGCCCTCTTGCAATTGGATGCTGGCGAAGCTCCCGCTCCTGGAACCGAGTACTTTGTCGTCGCAGAAGGCAAAAAAATTGGCTTGCTCGTCATTCGCCAAGTTCGAGGCAATAAAGCCATTGCCGAAATCACCAAAGGTCGCGCCAACCCCGGGGATCAAACTCAATTGCGAGCCGCCACTCCCGCACCAGCCCTTGAAGACGCGCCTGCCGCCGAAGTTCGCAGCAATTCCGCACCGACAGCCGGACGACGTAAAAAAGGAGCCCCTGTGGGAGCCTTGGCTGGTTACTCGATGAACTCCATGGCTTTGGAAGTTCAAAGCACCAGCAATCCCAATCTTCGAGAAAATGCGACTCTCACTGGAACAAACTTCAGCCTCAAAGGATTTTACGATTACGAATTGTCACCGACTCTCACAGTTCGCGGCGCTTCAGGCCTAGAAGGTTTTGCAGTCCAAGGCAGCACTTCGGCAGCAATCTGTGACAGCGGCACTTCCACAACCTGCACTGTGAGCTTCAACTATTTGGCCTTTGAAGGCTCGTTGCACTACAACTACCTGACCGGCAAAAACAAAGCTTGGGTGGGAGTGGGATACTCGCTGCTGTTGACCATGTCGAAGACCAACACCATCCCCAATCTCTCCACGGCCAGCGCCACCAACCAAACCATTTTGTTTGGCACTGGCGTCGATTGGGCCTTGAGCCGAACAGCATTCGTCCCTGTCGTTCTTGAGTATGGGATGTTTCCGGGAAGTTCCAACGTCACTGCCAGTGCCATCAATATGCGAGCTGGCTACGGATTTTATTTCTAATCTAACTGTCCGTCAGGCGTGAAACTCCAATCACGCCTTTGATTTTCTGCATGTCGAAAATCACTTGATTGAGCTGCTGAGTGTTTTTCACTCCCACTTCAAAAATCGCCACCGCTTTTTTGTCCCGAGTCGTTCTCACTTGAGCGTTGTGAATATTGATTCCCTGAGTGGCGAAAGCTTCGGACATGGATTTCAAAAGTCCCGGAGTGTCTTGCGAGATGACTCGCACGCGCACAATGCGCTCGCGACCAGTGTCGGCCGATGGACTTGTCCAATCGACATCCACTCTTCGCATTTGATCGAACTCGAAAGCTTTGCGACAGTCCGTGCGATGCACAGTGATTCCCCGCCCGCGAGTGATAAAGCCAACAATCGCGTCACCTGGAATGGGATTGCAGCAACGAGCATAGTGAACGAGCACATCGTCCATGCCACTGACTGCAATGAGAGAACCGGTTTTTTTCACTTTCTGAGTGGCTGACTTTAAAACATTCTGCAGGAACGTCCCTTTGTCTTTTTCTTTGGCCTCATCCGCTGGCGCATTCAAAAGATCAGGCGCCAGCTTCTCAACCAAGAGACGCGGCTCGAGTTTTCCATAACCCACGCGCACCACAACTTCTTCGTCGTCATGAATGCCTTGATCTTTTTTGAACTTCTCAAAAAGTTCGCCCTTTAAATACTTGGCAGAAGGCGCTCCGAATTTGCGGAACTCTCTTTCGAGAAGTTCTTTGCCCAGCCCCAGAGAACGCTTTCTCTGCTCTTCTTTGACGAAGGCGCGGATTTTGGTTTTGGCCTTATTGGTGACGCAGTATTTGAGCCAATCCTTAGACGGCGACTGCGTTTTGGAAGTCAAAACTTCCACCACATCTCCGTTTTGCAATTGGTATTTCAAAGGCACCATGCGGCCATTGACCCGAGCTCCAATGCAGCGATTTCCCAATTCCGTGTGCACGGAAAAAGCGAAATCAATCGGAGTCGCGCCTTCAGGGAATTCACGCACCTCTCCTTTCGGAGTGAAAACATAAATTTCACTCTCGAAAAGATCCGTCTTCACGGTGTCGAGGAATTCGTCTGAGTTGCCCACTTGCTGATGAAGAGAAACCAGCTCTTTGAGCCAATTGAACTGATCGGCAGTCTCCTCGGTGATTTGACGACCGCGCTCTTTGTAGCGCCAGTGAGCCGCGATCCCGCGCTCAGCTACCAAGTGCATTTCCTTGGTGCGGATTTGAATTTCAATTCTCTCCCCGCCAGGCCCCATGACCGTGGTGTGAAGCGACTGATAGTTATTGGCTTTCGGCATGGCAATGAAGTCTTTGAAGCGGCCAGGAATCGGCTTCCACAAAGAGTGCATCAATCCCAGAGCTTCGTAGCACTGAGAAACCGTGTCGACCAGAACTCGGAAAGCGAGCACATCATAGACTTGCTCGTAATCAATATTTCGCGACTGCATTTTTCGATAGATGGACCACAAGTGTTTGGAGCGCCCTTGCACATCAAAGCTCTTAAAGCCTGACTTATCCATTTCCCGAGTGATCATCCGCTTCACATCTTCGATGTAATTGGCTTGATCTTTTTCGCGTTTCTCCACTTTTTGCTTCAGCTGATAAAACATATCCGGCCGCAAATAGCGGAAACTGAGGTCTTCCAATTCAATTTTCAGCGAACTGATACCCATGCGGCTCGCCAGCGGACAGTAAATTTCCAAAGTCTCTTGAGCAATGCGCGCTTGTTTCTCGTAAGGCATGTGATTGAGAGTGCGCATATTGTGAAGACGGTCTGCGAGCTTGACGAGAATGACCCGTACATCCTTCCCCATGGCCACGATCATTTTGCGAATGTTCTCGCCCTGGCGCTCAGTGGAAGTTTTGAATTTCATTTTTGAAATTTTCGTGACCCCATCAACCAGCATCGCAATGGTGTCACCAAATTCACTGCGAATGTCCTCGATGGTGGCATGAGTGTCTTCGACAGTGTCGTGCAAAAGACCGGTCGCAATCGTGTCCAAATCCAGCTTCAAATCCGCTAAAATCCCAGCCACGCTGAGAGGATGCGAAATGTAGGGTTCTCCCGAGCGCCGAATCTGACCCTCGTGAGCTTTCTCCGAAAAAATATAGGCTTTTTGAATCAGCTTGATATCCGCATTGGGATGGAAGCTCAGGATCTTTTTTTCAAGATCCTCAAGAGTCCTCAAAGGCTTTTCGCTCAAGCGTTCATTTGAAAATTCGGTGGAATCCAATGCAGCCATAATCCTTCACAGTTGTCGCTTCTGCTATCTTACGACATATCGGGCCAGAGTCGTCAAAAAACGAGTCTAGATCCCGGTGAAGTGGCTGAAAATTCTGAAGAATTATTTATTGAGATCTTTCTCGATTTGACCTTCTGGAGTGCCTCGCTCAAGGTCCATTTCAAAAGCCACATTGCCAGCTGCCACTTCGCGAAGAGCGCCCACGATGTACTTGTTGCCTTTAGTTGCCACTGTGAGGTCGGAACCTTTCAAAAGCTGTTTGGCTCGCTTCGCAACAAGCAGAACAAGCGCAAAACGATTTGGAACTTTATCAAGGCAATCTTCGACGGTCACACGTGCCATACCATGGTCTCCTTAGGCTAAAGACTGGGTTTAAAAAGTACAGCTATCCTAGCAATTCTTCAACGATTTTTTTAAATTGAAGGTAAGAAGTCTCAAAATCATCATTGATGATTTGATAATCGAAGCTGGGAGCCATCTTGATTTCGATTTCAGCGTTCTTCATTCGAACTTCCAAATCCTCGGGAACTTTTCCATCTCTCTTTGTCACTCTGCGTCTAAGCTCTTCAATGCTCGGAGGGAGAATAAAGACAGATTTGGAGTCTGGGTATTTGGCTTTAAAAGTGGCCGCCCCTTGCACATCCACATCCATGATAATGCATTTGCCCTGAGCCCAGGCCTTTTCCAACTGCTCCAAAGGGGTGCCATAGTTGTTGTTGTGAACCAGGGCCCACTCGACAAAGTAGTTTTTGGCGAGCAGAGCTTCAAATTCAGCTTTAGAAACAAAGTGATAGGGATGCCCCTGAGACTCCCCGGCCCGCATTTGCCGAGTGGTAAAAGTCACAGTGTCTTCCAGACGCGAGTTTTCCTTGCAGATTCTCTCTACAAAACTGCTTTTCCCAGCTCCGCTGGGGGCAGCGACGATTATCATTCGAGTCTTGGTCGGCTTAGTCATTCGACGTTTTGAACCTGCTCCCTCAATCTTTCGATGAATGTCTTAGCCTGTACCACACTCTGGGTCAGTTGGGAAACACTGGATTTCGAACCAATGGTATTCACTTCCCGCAACAATTCCTGAGTGTAAAAATCGAGCTTTTTGCCCTGAGCTTCCGAAAGCTGAAAAAGTTGGCGGTAATTTTTGATATGCTCTTTCAGACGCATCAATTCTTCATTGATGTCGGCCTTTTCGATTTGAATGACCACCTCCTGCGAAAGTCGTCCCGAATCGATTTCCATGCCCGTCAGGCGAGTTTTGATTCTTTGCTCGAACTTCTGCAAAAGACTTTGATTCACTTCTTCACGAACGGACTGAATCTCTTCGATTTCCTTTTGCAAAGATTCCAAAAGATTTTCCAGTTCGGCGCGCAGACTCTTGCCCTCGCGCTTTCTTTCCGCGTCGCAAGCTTTGCAGGCTTTCTCAAAGGCCTGAATCAGCGACTTTTTCTCAACAGCGGAAACGTCGTGAGCTTCCTCCAATTTGAGGACATCCGGCAATCGCGCAATGGTTTCGACATGAAACTGAGTTTTGATTTTCAGCTCTTTGGCCAAAGCTTTGTAAGCGTCCAAATACTTGTGAGCAAGATCCTTGTTCACCGTCAACTGAGAGCCCAAGACTCCGGCCTTCATTTTGCGACTGATGAAAATATCAATCGTTCCTCTTTCAAAATATTTTCCGAGAATTTTCTTCAGATCGGATTCGAAAGGGATGAATTCGCGTGGCAAATGAAAACGAGTTTCGAGAAATCGACCATTCACTGTGCGCAAACTGACTTCAATTGAGCTTGCCGTGGATTGACTTTGGCCACGACCATATCCTGTCATGCTTTTCATTTCCCTATCCTTCACGGAAGCTTGACATGAGTCAACGCCTTGCCTGGTCGAGAGTCCAAGCCCTCAGGGCTCAGCCCTTTGCGGCGCTTAAAAATTCAGCGATTCGGCGCTCAGCCGCATCCACTTCTGGCGGAGTGATCCAAAAAATTTCAGAGTCCCTTTGAAACCAGGTCCTTTGCTTTTTGGCCAAGCGCATAGTGTTTTGCACAATCAATTCTCTCAGCTCTTGCTCGTCTTTCACTCGGCCTTGCAGGAAATCGACGCACTCCCGATATCCAACGCTTTGCAGAGGAGCCCAAGACTCCAAACCACGACTCAAGAGCGATTGAACTTCCCGCACCAGTCCTTTTCGCAACATCAAATCCGTGCGCTTTTCCACTCGCGGCAGCAATTGTTCTTTCGTAATTTTCAAACCCAATTTCAACAATGGATAGGGAAACGGCGCTCGGGCCGATTCAAATTCTTTTTTGATCAGGGAAACAGCTTTGCCATGAGTGCGCATCATTTCCACGGCTCGAGCAATTCGATAGTGATCATTGGCAGAAATCTTGGCCGCCGACTCGGGGTCCTTTTGCTGAAGCTCTTGATACAGAGCCTCAGGATCTTCTTTCAGTTCCTGCTCCACCTGGCGAATGATTTGCGGATCGGCAGCGCCAATGGGGTACATTCCTTTTTCAATGGCTTGAAAATAGAACCCAGTCCCTCCCACCACAAAGACCACCGGGAATTGGTTTTTAATATTTTCCAAAGTGACAAAGAAATCACGACTGAACTCGCCAGCCGTCATGTCACGGGATTCATCAACATAATCGAAAAGAAAATGCGGGACCTTGGCAAAGTCCTCTTTTGAGGGCTTGGCCGAGCCAATATCGAGCGACCTGAAGACTTGAATGCTGTCACAATTGACAATCGCGCCACGAGCTTGCTGCGCCCATTTGAGAGCGAGATCAGACTTGCCTGAAGCTGTGGGGCCAACAACAAAAATGACTTTCACTTTAGACGATTCGACCAAAATCTTTTTCAAGTTGATAAAAAGGATACTCGACACTGACCGGGCGACCGTGCGGACAGAAACTGGAAAGTGGGAATTCATCCATCTGCTGCAATAGAGCTTTCATTTCCTCGGGGCTCAAGGACTGACCGGCGCGAATCGCCGAATGGCAGGCCATCGTCGCCAGCATGTCTCCGATTTTTCGATCCAAGAAATGACTGCCGCCTTGATCCACCAGATCCTGCGACATTTTTTCAATCACTGTGTGCAGAGCTGTTTCTTTGAGAACAGCGGGAGCCGAGCGCACTCCCACAGTTTCAGGACCGAGCAACTCCAGAGAAATTCCCAGCTTGGCAAACGCCTCGCTTTCTTTCATCAGAGCTTCGACTTTTTCGGCGGAAAGATCGATGGCCAAAGGGAAAAGAAATTCCTGAACGTCAATCTGCCCGCCCTTCCAGGCGCGCATCAGCTTTTCAAACAGCACACGCTCGTGAGCCGCATGCTGATCGACGATCACCATTCCTTTGGCCGTCTGGGTGAGAATGTAAGTCAAATTGCTCTGGGCGAGAACTTGCAAGGAAGCCCAGTAGCCGCCCTTGCTTTGGTCTACGGGCGCTGGAAACTCTTCTGGCGATGTCTCGCTCACAGGAGCAGACGAGAAAAGATTTTCTCTGGCCGCCGGAGAGGAATTGTAATTTCGCTGAGGAGTTTCCAGAGACCAGGATTTTTGCGAAAATTGAGTGCGCCCCAAATCCTCTTGCGAAAAATTCAACGTCGCTTGCACGACGGAATCATGAATCGCCTCTTGACGGGATTCATTGGTGATTTTGGGCACCCATGGTGCCGTTTCCAAAACATCCCGAATCGATGCTTGCACAGCTCGGAAAGCCAAAGAAGGATCAACAAATTTCACTTGCGATTTGGTCGGATGAATATTGACGTCAATATCTTCGGGATTGGTTTCCACCCAGACCACAGCCATCGGATACTCTCCGTGCATCAACAAATGCCGGTAAGCTTCCATCACTGCCGCTTGCAAACTGCGATCTTGCACCCAACGCTCTTGCGCAAAAAACCAGAGATCTTTGGCCGTTTTCTGCACGGATTTGGGATCAGCAAAAACCGCATAGGCGCGAACACTTCCGCGTTCAGCCACTCCTTCATAAAGATTTTCAACACCCAAAATTTGCTGCGCTCTTTGCAATCGCGACTGACAAGCTGTCCAGAAAGAAATCAATTGCCCGTCTTGTGTGATTTTCATTTCCACCGATGGGTGAGACAAAGCCAGTGCTTTCAGGGCTTGCTTGATGCGCGAACTTTCCGCGGCCGCACTTTTCATAAATTTCAAACGCGCTGGAACATTTTCAAAAAGATTTTCAACAATCAAGCTGGTGCCCAGGCTGCCACCGATATTTTCGACGGGCCCGCGCTCGCCAAAATGACTGATCAAGCGCGCCGCCGTCTCTTGAGAGTGAGTTCTGGAAATTAAAGTGAGCTTGCTGACCGCTGCAATACTGGCCAAGGCTTCGCCCCGAAAACCAAAACTGCGAAGTTTCCACAGATCATCGGAAAAGCGAATTTTGCTGGTGGCATGACGATCGAGAGCTTTCGCCAAATCTCTTTCCGGAATGCCGGCGCCGTCGTCAGTGACTTTCACGTAACGACCGCCATCGGCGAATTCAACAGAGATTTTCGTGGCCCCCGCATCCAAACTGTTTTCGACCAACTCTTTCACCAAATGCGCGGGTCGCTCGACGACTTCGCCGGCTGCAATTTGATCGATCACTTCATCGGACAATGTTTGAATGGCTGATTCACTCATGGCCTCTTTGGTCTCTCAAAGGGCCCAGGCTTTGTCAAAATGCGAATTGAGCTCCCAAGCTCCACCCATAATAAGACATCTTCTCCCAATAATACTGCAGTTCGCCGCGAAGCGCTATGCGGTTGAATCGCACAGCTGCTCCCGCATTGAACACAGCTCCGAGATTGATGTCCTCTGCAGAATAGTCACTGGTTCGGCCCGTGCCGGAATCCAAAACGGCCAAATTGAATTTGGAGTATTTCATCATCGGACCGAATCCAAAAAATGTCAGAGTGTCCCGACCGTGGGGATAATAATTCTGGAAAAGAAAATCCATGATCAGGACAAAGCCGTCAGCAGCTCGCCCCGTCAGTTTTTCGTAGTAAGAAGGCGCTCCCATAAAAAACAAAAAATTCATTTCTGTTGGCGACTCGCCTTCAATGATCAAATTGGGGCCGGAAATTTTCGCCCCGAAAAAGCCAAGGCTCTCTTCTCGTGTCGCTCCCATGGTGTCTTCACGGTACTGCAAAGAAGCGTACTGAAATCCAGCAAATTGAGTGAATTGAAAGGGTCGCTTTTTCTTCTGTTTGCGTGCCATCTCTTCCGGATTCTGCGCTTGTTTTTCAGGGCTCTTATTTTTTCCCGGCGGAGTGAACAAGAGTTTCAAATCGACTTCTGAAACATAGCCCAAAACTCCGGGCTTAACTCGCAAGCGATAAAAAGCCTGATTGGTTTTTTTTGAGGACACTTCAAAGACTTTTCCGCCTGGCAAAGTCGCAATCACAGGCGCATCAAAGTCGGCATTTTTGTAAACAGGCACTTCATCCGAAATGGTCTGCGCGCGATAGGGATATTTTTTATTTTGAGCAAAAGAAAAAACTGGCAACCACAGGAACAGCAAAAGCCATTTGCTCATTTCACCCTCAACAACCACACACGATAGAGAGCTTCCAAAACAATTTTTGAAGACATTTTGCTTTGCCCTACTCGGCGATCCTCAAAAATAATCGGAGCTTCCACACCTTTGCAGCCAGCCCTCAAGGCTTTGTACTTCAATTCGATTTGAAAGCTGTAGCCGTTGGAGCGCACTGTGGGCAGATTGATTTTTTTCAAAGTTTCGGCTTTCCAGGCATTGAAACCACCTGTCCAGTCATTCAATGGGAATCCCAAAATCAATCGAGAGTAAATTCCGCCCCCTCGGGAAATGATTTTTCTCATCAAGCCCCAATTGACGGTGCCGCCGCCATGGACATAGCGAGAGCCGACAGCAAAATCCGCCGACTGAAGACTGTGCAGCAGAGATTTGAGGTCTTGTGGGCGGTGAGAAAAATCCGCGTCCATTTCCACCAGAGCTTCAAAGCCTTTGGCCAAGCCCCATTCGAAGCCAGCAATGTAAGCCCGTCCCAAGCCCTCTTTGCCCTTGCGACTGAGCAAATGCAAACGAGCTTCATTTTTCATCATCTCTTCGACAACAGCTCCCGTGCCATCAGGAGAACTGTCATCCACCACCAGAATTTCGACACCAAGATTTTGTGCGAAAATGGCTTCTACCAATGGTTTGATATTTTCTTTTTCATTGTAGGTCGGAACGATGATCAATGTTTTCATACACGCTTACTTACCAGAGTTGGCGCTCCACTTTGAGCTTTTTCGATCATTTCCGCTTTTTCTTTTGAAATTGTCGGCAAATTCAAGGGACGCGCCAGAAGCGATGCAGGATCGTTTTTCCGCTGATCCAAATGTTTCTTCACTTTCGCGGCTGCCAATGTGCTGTCCTTGAGATACAAAACCGGATCGAAACCGCAATGCTTGCAAGCAATCGTCATTCGCCAACGAATCTGCACAAAGGTTTCGGCGATGGCCAAAAAAGCGACAAAGAACAATATCGCTCTCGGATCCACTTCATGAAACACAGCGTACATGACAGAGACAGCTCCAAGAGCTGAGCCCGCCACGTCGCCGATTCCAATATTTTTTTTGGAGTAGACAGTTCGGCGTGATTTGCAAAAAGCGCAGTAACATTGTTTTCGAGATGAAAAAATAACACTCATGCTTCTTATTATGGCAAAAAATTGGTCCAGTCGGAAAGGGCGGATTTGAGCTTGGTAGAGGTTTTGTTATCATCAAAGGGAACAGGAGCTTTTGATGAGAATGCGAAACGGATTTTTATTTTCCCTCTTGATGCTGGCCTCCACTTTAGTCCAGGCAGCCGAGTACGAGGAAGTCAGCTACGAAGACCTCGTCAATCAAATCAACAAAAGAAAATCCACTGTCATTCGCAACGCCAACGATCCATTGGATCAAAATCTTTTGCATGCGGGCTTTGGCCTGATCAGCTCAGCTCACACTCTGAACACCAGCCGTGGCCGCGCCGACACTCGCTACCAAACCGGCTTTCAACTGACCTTGGGAATTGATCTCTTCTCCCCTCAATGGTCGGCCGAAACAGCTCTGCGCAATTTCGGTCAGACCTCTTCAGGTTCCGAAACATGGTCTCTGCGTGAGTTTGATTTGAAATTGATGAATCGGGATATGCTGTCCGCCTCGGCTGGATACCGAGTGGGCGCAGGATTGGGAAATCGCTATTTGAAATTGGAAGATCCCCTGGCGCAACTTTCAGTCAATGACAACACTCCCACAGCTGTCTTTTTTGGCGGCTTGGATATTTTCCTGAAAAAGAATCTGAGCTTGGGAATCGAATCCGGATTGCGCACTTCCATGGTCACGGACACCACTGACAAAAACTCTTTCGATTTGACTGTGCGATTGGACACTTACTTCTAATGTTCTGGGGACTTGCTGCGAGCTTGTTGCTCATTGCCTCTTTGATTCTGCAAAATTGGAAGCGCTCTCGTCTTCAAGTGGTTGAAGATCTGGTTCCCAATCGCTTGCTGACCAGGTATCCGCTTCTCTTCATTCCTGGAAAAAGAAGCCTTTTTTATTTTCTCGGTTACTGGAATCAAATTCCCCATTGGCTGGCCTCTCATGGATACGAAGTTTTTCACTTTGCGCTTCCTTGGAAAAATACCGCTCAAAGAAAAAATCAATTGCATCGTTTCCTGATGAAGAAATCTCAATCGGGCGAGCATTTTCATTTGTTTTTGGACTCGAGCTCCTTCCGAGAAATCAGTCATTTGCTGGAAAATCACAGTTATGACTGCTTGGCCTCTGTGACTTTGATTGGCGAACGACATGGCGAGAGTTTTTCTCTCAGCTCCCGCTTGTCTCAGCCCATCGAGGAATTGCAGCTTCCCGAAAACCAGTCTGCACGCCCCTTTTTCTGGATCCTTCATCAGCTTTCGACTGCACAGAAATTGCCGCTATCGCAGTTGGGATGGAATCTGAATCGCCTGCAAGGCGAGCTTTTGCTGGAGAGAACCCAGTTCCTGGCTGAAAGGGACTTGCTTCAAAGACCAAGGTCCCCTAACCTTGAGACATGATGTCATCTGAATTTTTGCTGCAAGAAGCTTTGGCTCTCAAATCCGTTTTGCTGCGCTTTCTGCGCCACCCTCTCGAGGAAATCAAAAATGTTCCGGATTGGCAGTGGAGTCGAATTCTCATTTTGCATGTGGCGATTGCCGCTTCGACTGGAGCCTTGAGTGGCTTGGCCGAGCAGAGAGTCCTCTTCGGAATTGTCGCTGGATTTTTCTTTAAGCCCTTTGTGACTTTGACCCTGATGGGCATTTCCAGTTTGTTTTTTTATTATTGTTTTCAAATTTTCGCCGAAATGACTGTTTCCTTCAGGCGCTTGTTCACAGTCGTTCTGTTTGCCAATATTCCGCAGTTTTTGTTTCAGACCATTGAAGGATTTGTGCCACCCATTGCTCTGGTGGGAATGGCTTTCACGGCTCTTTTGCTGCTGGTGGGATTTGTCGAAAACTTCAAGCTGAACCGAAAACTGGCGATTCGCCTGATCAGCTTTCTGTATGTGATCTTTTTCGTGCTTTGGATCTGGAACAATTTCAACTCGGCCAAATTCGAAAGAGCGTGGAGAACCGATTCCTCTGACGCTCCCGAAGTGGAATTGGGCAAATAAAATTCAAGCCCGTCCAGTCGACCCGAAACCACCGGCTCCACGCTCTGTGGAACTCAGCTCTTCGACCCATTCAAATTGAGCTTGCACGACTGGCGCTAAAACCAACTGTGCAATTCGCTCTTGATCTTTGATTTCAAAAGCTTCGATGCCGTGATTGATCAAAATGATTTTCACTTCGCCGCGATAGTCGGCATCAATGGTTCCCGGAGTGTTGACCACGGAAATTCCATGCTTGGCCGCCAGACCGCTGCGGGGGCGAGCTTGAATTTCATAACCAGGTGAAATTTCAAAAGACAGCCCCGTCGCAATCATCGCCCTCTCTCCGGGCTCCAAAAGCACAGGCCTGTCCAATTGCGCCCGCACATCAAAACCACTGGCCAAAGCCGATTGATAAGCTGGAGATTCGCCTTTGAAGTTGGACAATTTTTTGATTTTGAGAGGGACTTTGCGCATTTCACTCATGAAACCGGATCCTTGCTTTAAAATTTAAATTCCTCGAACCAGTCTTTCAATTCCTCAGCTCCGCCACCCATTAAAATGGCTCCCATTTGCTTGAAATCGAAAACTTTCTTGATGTACTGGTTGACGGATTTTGCCGTCACCGCATTGATTTCGTCAATGATGGCGTCGACGGGTTTGTATTTTCCGAAGACCATTTCATTGACGGCAATCGACTGCATGCGATTGTCGATATCGTCAGAGCCTAAGAGCAAAGATCCAGCCACTTGCGTCTTAAATAGTTCCAGCTCGCCTTCCGTGACTCCATTGCGACGGATGCGGCGCAACTCGGTGGCGATGGTACGCACCACGGACTTCATATTTTCCTGCTCGCAACCCGCGTAAATATTGATCACGCCAAAGTCATCAAAAGTGTTCAGACTCGAGTAAATGGAATACACCAGACCTTTTTTCTCGCGCACGCTTTGATAGAGCTTCGAAGTCATCCCGCCGCCCAGCAGCGCATTGATGATAAAGGACTCGAAGCGATTGCGGTCTTTGAAACTGGAGCAAGGGAGCCCTAAGAGCAAATGCAATTGCTCGGTTTTTTTCTCAATGACCGCTCGGAAAGGCCGATGCTTGGGCTTGGTACGATGTTTCTTGAAGCGATTTTTAGGCCGACCTCCCAAGCGCTTCTGAACGGCTTCCACCAGTTCGGAATGATCGACATTGCCGGCTGCGGCCACAATCAAATTGGAGCCCGAATATCGCTCCCGGTAGTACTCGCTGATTTGCTTTTGAGTCATGGCTTCAACTGAGGCCGATGTCCCGAGAATCGGCTTTCCCAAAGGATGCTTCGGCAAACAGCGCGCCAGATACTCGTCATAAATCAGCTCTTCAAGAGCATCATCGCCCATGGTGATTTCCTGCAAGATCACGGATTTCTCCAATTGGAAATCCAGTTTTCGCATTTGCATATTGGTGACCAGATCAGTCAGGACATCGAGAGCTTTCGGCCAATGGTCTTTGAGAACAAGCGCATGGTAGCAAGTGTATTCACGAGTGGTGAAAGCATTGAGATCTCCGCCGAGAGCTTCCAGGGACTTGGCAATTTGATAGGCGGAGCGATTTTTGGTGCCTTTGAACACCAGGTGTTCAAGAAAATGAGAAATGCCTTCATCACCCGATTTTTCATCGCGAGTGCCGGTGGCCACCCAAATTCCCATCGAAGCCGCTCGCGACTCGGAATGCATTTCGCTGACCACACGGATGCCGTTGTCTAAAACAGTTTTCTTGAATCGAACCACCTTGTCCAACCCTCTCCGAGAGCTCCGCCCCCAGTCTCCATGGCACCCTAGTGCTCTGAAAAAAGCAATCCTCAAAAAAAAGTCCCGGCCTCCATCGAAGACCGGGACTGATTCTTTGACACTTGAATTTTCTGAAACTGACTAGTGCGTCTTTTCCAGAAGAGCTTTGCGAGAAAGCTTGATGCGGCCAGCACGGTCGACATCCAGAACCTTCACGTCCAGCTCGTCGCCTTCTTTCAAAACGTCAGTCACAGAGCGAATGCGATCGTGAGCGATTTCTGAAATGTGCAAGAGACCTTGGCAGTTTGGCAAAATCTCAACGAAAGCACCGAAATCAGCGATTTTCACGACTTTGCCTTTGTAGGTCTTGCCCACTTCAGCTTCAGCCGTGATATCGGCGATCATCGCAATGGCTTTTTTCGTCGCTTGAGGATCTGCCGAAGCGATATGGATTGTTCCATCGTCTTCGATTTCAATCTTCACACCAGTCGCTTCAGTGATTCCACGGATGACTTTACCGCCAGCGCCGATGACTTCACGAATCTTGTCAGGGTGAATTTTGATAGTCTCAATGCGAGGAGCGAATTCAGAGATCTGTCCGCGTGGAACTTTGATCACTTTTTCCATTTCGCCCAAGATGTGGTTGCGACCTTCTTTGGCTTGGCTCAAAGCTTGTTCCATGACCTGGAAGCTGACCGAGTCGATCTTGATGTCCATTTGCACAGCTGTGATTCCCTGAGTGGTTCCAGCCACTTTGAAATCCATATCTCCCAAGTGATCTTCATCACCCAAGATGTCTGTGAGAACGGCAACGCGGTCGCCTTCTTTGATCAGACCCATGGCGATTCCCGCAACGTTACCTTTGATCGGCACGCCGGCATCCAGGAGAGCTGTTGTGCCGGAGCAAACTGTTCCCATAGAAGAAGAACCATTGGATTCCAAAACATCGGCCACGATACGGATCGTGTAAGGGAATTTCTCAAAGTCTGGCAAAATCGCTTTCAAAGCACGCTCTGCCAAGTTCCCGTGACCAATTTCGCGGCGGCCTTGACCGCCGAAACGGCCAACTTCGCCGACAGAGAATGGAGGGAAGTTGTAGTGCAAAAGGAATTTGCGCTTTTGAGTTCCCAAGAGAGAGTCGATCATCTGCTCGTCATCGCCAGTTCCCAAAGTGACAGTTCCCAGAACCTGAGTCTCACCACGAGTGAAGAGACCTGAACCGTGAGCGCGTGGCAAAATTCCAACTTCGTTGGCAATCGGACGAACTGTCTTAGTGTCGCGTCCGTCAATGCGGATGCCTTTGGACAGAATCATTTCGCGAGACAATTTGTATTTCAAATCTTCAACGACAGTGTTCAATTCTTTTTCGCGAGTCGCTTTCACATCTTTTTCAGTGATGCCAGCCAAGAGAGCTTCTTGAGCTTCTTTTGCAGCAGCACTGTAAGCGGCATAACGATCGCCTTTTTCACGAATCGAAAGAGCTTTTTCAATTTTTGGAGTCAGGAAGCTTTCAGCTTTGGTTCTGAAATCCGCATCAATCGCTGGCGGATTAAAGGCTCGCTTGGCTTTCGATCCCGTTTTCTCACGCAACTCATCTTGAGCATTCAAGAGAGGCATCAAAGACTGGTGACCGAACTTCAAAGCCGCCAGCATGTCCGCTTCAGAAACGAAACGGCATTCACCTTCGACCATCAAGAGACCGTTGCGAGTTCCCGCCACGATGATATCGAAGTCTGACTTCTCCATTTGCTGTGGAGTTGGGTTGGCGATCAATTGACCGTCGACACGTCCAACTTGAAGCGCAGCTGTCGGTCCATGGAATGGAATGTCGCTGATGTGCAGAGCTGCAGAAGCACCAAGACTTGCCAGAATTTCAATTGGGAAAGCGCCGTCAGCACTGAGAACAGTGGCAACGACTTGAGTTTCGTGGCGGTAGCCTTCAGGGAAAGTGGGACGGATCGGACGATCGATCAAACGAGCTGTCAAAACAGCATCTGTCGTCGGCTTGCCTTCACGTTTAAAGTATCCACCTGGAATTTTACCAGTGGCGTAGAATTTTTCGATGTACTCAACTGTGAGAGGGAAAAAATCCAAAGTGGATTGCTTGGTCGAAGAGACAGCGGTCACCAGGACCATATTGTTGCCACAAGAAACCAACACGGATCCGTCGGCTTGTTTCGCCATACGACCGGTTTCGATTGTGATCTGTTTGTCTCCGACAAGAGTCGTTACAGTTGTCTTCATGATTCTCCTTCGTTTTCATCCCCGAACTTACCTCGTCGGGGTTGGGCTGACGGTTCTTCTTTTTCCATCAGCAGTTTGTTTTCATTTCCCAATTCTTCAGGAGACGGCATTTGTTTTTGCGGTCCGATTAGAAGGTGGTTGAGAGGGCTGCCTTAAAAGTCAAAAAGGCCTCTTTGTGGGAGGCCTTTTGATTTATTTTTTTACTTACGGATTTCGAGTTCTTTGATCAGCGATTCGTACTTTTTCAAGTTCGTACGCTTCAAGTAATCAAGAAGCTTACGACGCTGACTAACAGCTTTCATCATCCCACGGCGACCGTGAACGTCTTTCTTGTGAGTTGTGAAGTGGCTTGTCATTTCGTTGATTCGCGCTGTGAGCAGAGCGATTTGAACTTCTGAGCTTCCAGTGTCGAGATCATTGCGACGGAATTTCTTCAGAATGTTTTCTTTTTGCAGTTTTGTGACGGCCATTAGCGTCTCCTTTTTCTGGCCCTAACGGGCTGTATTTTTGAGCCCTCGCGGGCGTATTGAAGATCCCTTTTGGGGATCCGTTACCAACTCCCCCTCTCGTCATGGCTGTCGATGAGGAGGCGTCGAAGTTCGAAGTTTTATTACGGAGGGTCAAAAAGGTCAATCAGTCTCTGTTGGCACAAGCTGATTTTTGCGAGTCCCCGAAGGCCCCAAAACCTGCGTCAAATCAAAGGCTTAAGCGTCGTACCGGAACACTCGGCGAATGACGAAGCCCTTTCCGGGCTCCAATCCCACCAAAGCCAGCAGGTCACCGGTGTCTTGAGAGAGGATTTTGACCACTTCATCCCGACCTGGCTGAAAAGTGCAAATCAACTGAGTGCGCAGGTCATGGGAGATCAGACCATTGCCCATCATCACTTGATCCTGGCCTTTGATGCGAATGACTTTGGCTTCCGTCAAAGTGGCTGGCATCGGAATGAATCCGCGCGCTGGCCCTTCTTTTTCCAACTCTTCCAAAGTGATCGCTTGATGCAAAAAATAAGGCAGAGATTCTGTGCGCTCTAAGCGACTCATCGCCGCTCCAACTTTCAGATTTTGCCCCAATTTTTCAACCCATGCTCGAATGAAAGATCCTTTCGAACAGCGAAGAGAGAGATCAATCCAGTCTTCGCCCTGATCTTCAATTTGCAAATCAAAAAAGTTCATCACTTTCATGGGCACTTCGACAGGTCGCCCCTCGCGGGCGTACTCGTAAAGTTTTTTGCCGTCGACTTTGGCCGCCGAAAAAATCGGAACTGGCAATTCCATTTCGCCGTGCAAGCGAAGCGCTTCTTCACGTACTTTTTCTCTCGAAGGAATGTCCGAATTGGTTTCGAGAACCTGCCCTGTGGTGTCCAAAGTGTCGGTGCGAATTCCCAATTGGGCTCGCACTCGGTAGCCTTTGTTGCGCTCCAAAATGTACTGACTGAGCTTGGTGGCTTCACCGATGAGTAGCACCATCAAACCCGAAGCCATGGGATCCAAAGTTCCACTGTGACCAACGGACTTGGTGCCAAGAATGCGGCGAACCCGAGCGACGACATCATGGCTCGTCATTCCTGACGGTTTGTTGAGAAGAATCAATCCGTGAATTGCCATTTAGACCTGACTTGCAGAGCCGGCAGCAGGCGCGGGACTCGATGAAGAAGAGGGATCAGGTGAGCCCAGAGAGCCGGACTCTTTCATCAAAAATTCGACAGCTCCAAGAGCCGCCATGGCTGACACAGGAATGGAAATCAAAACCCCAACGAAGAAGCAAAGAGTGCCAACGATATTGATCATTGCAATGAGCAAAGTGAAACCAAAAACATTCCACCAACGATTTTTCACCAAAGCCAATGACTTTTGAATGGCGCCGACAGAATCCAAATCTTTCAAGACCATCAGCTGCAAAGCGAAAGAGGAAGCGATCAACCACCAAATTCCAGGGAACAACAGAAAAATCAATCCGAAGATGAAACCCAATCCCACCAGGAGATTGGCCAGGCCCAAGTGCAACAGGCGATTGAAATTCAAAAAACCCCAGAAAAAATCCGAGTAGCCAATGGTCTCGCGGTTGCGGATTTTCAAAAGGCATCGCAAATAGCCGGCCAAAAATGGAAAGCTCAATAAATTTCCCAAGGGCGCAAGCGAGTTGCAGACAGCCAAACCTGTCATCGAAACCAAAGTGAGCGCAGCCACCAAAGGCAGATCATTTTTGATATGGCCCCAGGCCACATTCAAAATTTCAGAATAATTGAGCTTCATTCTTTGTCACCAGAGGAGTCATCATCCACATGTTTTTTCTGCTGTTCGAGTTCATGCAGAATGCGGTCGATTTTCAAGACATGTTCCGTGGTGTCGTCAGGGTAAAATTGAACCTTGGGACAGTAGCGCATGCGCAATTCCCGTCCGATAAAATTCTGAACTTCGTAGGCATGTTCCTGGAGAAGATCGAGTGCTTCACTGCGCTCAGTTTCGGACCCCAAAACACTGACATAAACTTTGGCCGTTCGCAAATCCGCTGGCATCAGGACTCGTGACACTGTCACAAGTCCCGGCAAGCGCACACGGAAACCAGAGATCAAATACTGAGCGACCGTTTTTTGAATTTCCTGCTCGACGCGATGGACTCGGCGTCCATCCCCTTTTGCATTTTTTCCGTCACGACCGCTCATGTTTTTCAGTTCCCAGTTTTCAATTAAGCTTCGGCCGGAGCCGGAGCTGTCAATTCGCGAGCCACTTCTTCTTTGATGAAGGCTTCGATCACATCGCCAACTTTAACGTCGTTGAAGTTCTCAATTCCGATACCGCACTCAAATCCAGTTGCCACTTCACGAGCATCGTCTTTGAAGCGCTTGAGGGAGGAAATCTTGCCTTCGTAGATGATCTTTCCGTCGCGAACCAGACGAGCCATATTGCTTCTCTGGATCTTGCCGTCGGAAACGAAGCAACCTGCAATCGTTCCGATTTTGGGAACGCTGAAAGTGTTGCGAACTTCGGCGCGGCCCATGACTTTTTCGACAATCGTCGGAGCGAGCAGTCCCACCATCGCTTTTTTGATGTCATCCATCATTTCGTAAACGATCGAGTAACTGCGGATCTCGACACCCAGGCGCTTGGAGGCCGCCATTGCATTGGTGTCCGGACGCACGTTGAAACCAACAATGATTCCCTTGGAAGTTTGCGCCAGAAGAACGTCGTTTTCTGTCACTCCACCGACAGCCGCGTGGATCACACGCAATTTCACTTCCGGAGTGGAAACTTTCGAGAACATTCCCTGAATCGCTTCCAGTGAACCGGAAACGTCAGCTTTGAGAATCACAGCCAGTTCTTTCACATCGCCTTGCTTCACTTTGGAGAAGATTTCTTCGAGAGAAATTTTTCCAGTAGGAGCATTGGCTTTTTCAGCTTGTTCACGACGGATGCGAACGACTTGTTCCGCGATCGTCTCATCGGCCACGATGTCAAATTGATCACCGGCAGATGGAGTCCCATCCAAACCAAGAACTTCGACTGGCATTCCAGGTCCGGCTTCCTGAACGCGTTCACCGCGGTCATTGGTCAAGCTGCGGACACGGCCGACAACTGTTCCAGCCACAATGTGCTGACCCAGCTTCACAGTTCCGTCCTGAACCAAGAGAGTCGCGACATTTCCGCGGCCTTTTTCAAGGCGGGCTTCGATGACGGCTCCTGTTCCGGAACGTTTTGGATTGGACTTCAGTTCACTGACTTCAGCGATCAAGTGGATCTGCTCAAGCAATTCTTTGATCCCTGTTTTCTTCAGAGCTGAAACGCCGACGAACATGGTGTTTCCACCCCACTCTTCAGGAACGACTTCGAATTCAGTGAGCTGTTGTTTGATCTTGTCGGGATTGGCTCCCGGCTTGTCCATTTTGTTGATGGCCACGATCATTGGAACTTCCGCCGCTTTGGCGTGATTGATGGCTTCTGCCGTCTGAGGCATCACACCGTCATCCGCAGCAACCACAATCACGGCAATGTCAGTGACGTTGGCTCCACGAGCTCGCATCGCTGTGAAAGCTTCGTGGCCCGGAGTATCCAGGAATGTGATGGTGTGGCCATCTTCGGTCTTCACTTGGTAAGCACCAATGTGCTGAGTGATTCCACCCGCTTCGCCCGCTGCCACATTGGCATTGCGAATCGCATCCAAGAGAGATGTTTTACCATGATCGACGTGACCCATGATGGTCACTACTGGTGGACGAATCACAGGCTCTGCTGCCAATTCACCAAAGGCCGTTTCCAAAATGACTTCTTCAGCCGTTTTGAAAGCATTGACCGCTTCGAAACCAAATTCAGGAACGATCAAAGCGATCGTATCGAAATCCAGATCCGTGTTCATAGACGCCATCACTCCCTCTTTCATCAATTTCTTGATGAGCTCTGGAGCTTTGATTCCCATTTCCATCGCCAAATCAGCGACTTTCATCACTTGATTGACTTTCACCACGCGCTTGGAAGCTTTGGGAGTGGTGATTTGAGTTTGCATGGCAGGTCTTGCCAGCATTCCCTTTTTCTTTTTCGGTTGGAAAACCATTTCGCGCTTACGGAATTCCGCAGCGTCGAAATGCTTAACTTCTTCTTCTTCGTGTCCCGCTTTCGCTGGGCCCGCTGGCTCAGCAGGTCCTTTGTGACGACGTTTGTCGTCTTTGCGGCGACCAAATTGATCAACACCAGAATCAATGACTTCTGGAATGCTCGGAGAGGCCTGAATAAAGCCTGTACGCAAATTTCCTTTTGGACGAGGACCGGCACCAGGTCCACCCGCACCCATTGGAGGACGACCACCAGGGCCACCAGGTCCACGCTCGCGAGGAGGCGCTTGTTGCACCCGGCTCAAATCCATTCGACCAATGATGTTTCGACGAGGAGCCGGATTGCTCGCCACACCGCTGTTGCCAATCGCCACTTCTTTTTTGCGAGCTGGCACAGAAACCGGAGCGGGAGTTGGAGCAGCTGCCACTGTCGGAGAAGGAGTCGCGACAGGAGCAGAAACAGGAGCGGCCGCAGGGGCTGCGACTGGAGTCGGAGCAGAAGCAGGCGCAGGCGCTGCAGGAACGGGAGTCGGAGCTGCTGCCACTGTCGGAGAAGGAGTCGCGACAGGAGCAGAAACAGGAGCGGCCACAGGGGCTGCCACTGGAGTCGGAGGAGCTGCTTCGACCACCGCTTCGGAAACTTCGGGAGCTTCCGCTTCCTGATGAGTTTCTTTGCTCGGCGTCTCTTCAGCTGCTTTCACTTTTCGGCGAACAACAGTTCCAGCCGGTTTGGCTGCTGGTGCGGCCGGCGCTGGGGCAGCTGCCGCAGCCTTCACAGGCGCACTGGCTTTGGTCACTGTCGCCTTCGGAGCCGCTTTGGCTGTCGTTGTCGCAGTGGCTGCTTTTTTACGAGCGGCAGGCTTCTTCTCTGCCGACTCTCCTTGTCGTTCATTGAGTTTGGCTTTGATTGCCTCAAGCACGCTGGGCTCCAGCTCAGCCATGTGGGATTTCACCGGAAGTTGCCACTCGCGGATCTTGTCCATGAGCGCCAACGGCGTCATCCCGACTTCTTTGGCAAATTCAAAAACTTTTGGATTACTCACTCAGACTCCTTCAATCAGTCTTCTTACTTCGATAACTAAACTAACTTTTAACCATTCGTCTTCTGAAATCGCCTGTGAGAACGATTTCTTAATCAGACCTTCAATTATTCTGCGTCGCTCTCTTCGTGCTGAAGCTTCTCAAGCTCTTGCTTCAAACGAGCATCCGCCTGGGATTTCGCGTCGCCCGAAGACATTTTAGCTGCCGCTTGCGCTTGCGGTGACACTGGAACAGGGATGCCTTCGCGCTGGTACTTTTCAACAACAGCTTTCGCATCGTTGATCAGTTTCTCAGCTTTATCCGGATCTTCGTAACCAGGGATTGTCATGACTTCTTCGACGCTGGCCTGAGCGACTATCGGGAATGAACCGAAACCGCTTTGGAAAATATTCTGAGCCATTGTCTCTGTCATGCCAGGGATCAACATCAAATTGAAAATAGCTTCGGCAGTTCTGGCGGAAGCTGAGCTTTCCGACATGATATCAATTTTCCAACCGGTGAGTTTTGCTGCCAATCGGACGTTTTGTCCACGTTTCCCGATCGCCAAGCTCAATTGATTGTCAGGCACCACAATTTCCAGCTCTTTGTTATCTTCGTCCATAAAGACCCGAGAAATTTCAGCCGGAGCCAAAGCATTGCACGCAAAGCGAGTGACGTCTTCGTCCCAAGGAACGATGTCGATTTTCTCGCCCTTCAATTCCTGAACGATATTTTGAACACGAGTTCCCTTCATGCCGACGCAAGCGCCGACTGGGTCCACCGAGTTGTCCTTGGAGCGAACCGCGATTTTAGCGCGAGCCCCTGGCTCACGGGCGGCAGCCATGATCTCGACGATACCGTCGTAGATTTCAGGAACTTCCATTTCAAACAACTTCACAATGTACTCGCTGGCAGCGCGAGACATGATGATCTGCGGACCGCGAGTGGTCTGACGAACTTCTGACAAATAACCCTGAATGCGGTCGCCTGGTTTGTAGACTTCGCCAGGGATTTGTTCGCGAGGTGGAATGTAAGCTTCTGTGCGGCCGAGGTCGACAACGATGGCGCCTCTTTCCACACGGCGAGCAATCCCGGAAGCAATTTCACCTTTGCGAGATTCGAATTCGTTGAAAATGATTTCGCGTTCAGCATCACGCACTTTCTGCATGATGATTTGCTTCGCTGTCTGAGCGGCGATACGACCGAGGTCAGCAGAGTCCAACTTGATACCAATCGAATCGTCGAGCTGAGCTTGCGGATCGAGCTTCAATGCTTCGTCCAATGGAATCTCAACTTCGTCATCAATGAATTTTTCGCGAGGAACGACTTCTTTGAATTCAAAGAGTTCAATTTCGCCAGTGTCTTCATTGTAAGAAGCTTCGATTTCACGGTAAGTGCCGTACTTCTTACGGGCTGCCACAAGCATGCCCTGAGTGATGGCCTCAATCACCACGTTACGATCGATCCCTTTGTCTTTTCCAACCTGCTCAATCACACGAGCCAAGTCTGAAAACATATTGTCAGCCATAATAGCCACCTCTTTGATTAATTCTTAGCGCCCTTTTTGGGGTGCCCTTTTTTTTCTTGTTTATTTTCTTTGAATTCAAAAACCAGTTTGGCTTTTTCCACTTCGGACAGGGGAACCAGTACCACATCGTCCCCCACTTGAAATTGCAGTTGTCCGTTTTCCACTGCCACCAGCACTTCGGTGATTTGCTTGGCACTTTTCATTTTGCCGTCTTTGCAGCCAAAATTCTCAAGCGACTTGGCGAGCTTCAACCAGACTTTTTTGCCGACGACAGTTTCGAAATGACGGGGCTTTTTGAGTGGACGCTCCAGACCTGGAGAAGAAACTTCGAGATTGTAATGTCCACCGGGAATAGGATCGGCTTCATCCAGCAAAGCGCTGAGACCGCGAGACACATTGGCGCAGTCTTCAATTCCCACTCCGCCTTCTTTTTCAATGTAAACGCGCAGAGCTTGACCCTGAGGTCCTCCGGCGAATTCAATGTCGTAAATTTGCACGCCTTCACGGGCGGCGGCTTCGATGGCAAGAGCTTCAATTTTTTGGAATGCGGTTTCAGAAATCATTTATTATAAGGTCTATTCAGTTTTTATATTCAGTTGTAATATTCAATTTTAGTATTCAGTTTTTATATTCAGTTTTGCGAACCAGTGTGGATGAGTTTCGTCCTGAAAAACAAAAAGTGGACTGTTTCCAGCCCACTTCCACTTCCCTAAACTAGCAAAACTGCTTGATTAAATCAAGGGGCCCGCTGTTTTTTAGGCAAACTGTACAAAAGCGCCGCCGAACCATCGCTATAATAGCCGCCACGTTTAGCATCTAGTTGAAATCCCAACTTTTCATAGAGTTTCTGTGCGGCCTGATTCTTCTCGTGAACTTCGAGCCAGATATGACGCTCGCCTCCATAGCGCTCTATAAGCGACTTGAGCAGGGCCTCCATCAGCCCTTTGCCGCGGCTTTCTGAGTGAGTCGCCAACACACTGATCTCCCAGGCATCGACAGCGTCTCGCAAGCAGGCGAAAGCGACAATCTCGGAATCTCTTTCCATCACCCAAGTCTGAGAACTTGCGAACTCTTGGCGAAACACATCTTCTCCCCAATTGAATGCGGGTGATCTGTAAGGACGAATCAAATCGAGCAACTGAGGCAAATCCCGAGATGACGCCAAACGAATCTTGTCCTTGATGACTTTCATGAACCCAAAGCTCCCAAGTAGCGCACACGGTATTTGCGCTTCAGGATATCAAACCAATCTTTGAGCTTCTCTTGCAATTGGTTCTGCGCCAGGACTTCTTTGATGCCATCCTTAAATTGGACAAATGGCATATTTCCGAATTTGACTCTGTTTTTTTCGTAAAAAGCTTTCGCTTCCTCGTCCGATATCTGCACTCCGGAAGATTCCATTTTGAACTTGAGGAAATTTTTTGAGCGCAATTTGCGCAGGATCATTTGCTGCATTTCAGCCGGACTCACTTCCAGTTCCTGCCAAGCACTCCAGCCCTTCACTTGATCTTCGACATGCTTTTCAAAAGCTTGCACTTCCGATGGAGTGACTTGTCCAATGGCGAAATTCTCCGCTTCCAATTGCACGACGATTTCCAAAAGAATTTGCGCCAAATGTTTCGAGTAAGCTTCTGTCTTGGGCTGCAGCAGCCAATCCCGCCGATCCACCACACCACCCTTTTTCGCGAGCGGAGTCATCGAAGCCTGATCCAGGATATTGGAAATCAAAACCTCGCGACTGGTCACCACATGCTCACCGGCTTGTGCGACGGCTTCGGTGATCACTTCACCTTTGGGACGAGGTTTGAAATGCAAGGAATCCGCTTTGCCAGCCGGAGTCGCCGCTGGGGTTTGAGCTTGTGCTTTCACCACCCCTGAAAGGACTAAAAAAAATGATAATAGAAAAGAAGGACCAAGGCGTTTCATAGCTTCTGATTTTGCCGGAACTTGCGCCAATAGAAAAGGCCTGGTTTTGAGACCAGGCCTTTGAGAGCTTGGGGGACCGTTCATTTGGCCCCCACTTTTAACAAGAGGAGAACTTCAGCACAGAATCAAAGCCGATTAGAAAGTGGCGCGTCCAACAACTGAGAAGTTGTAGTAAGTCATCTCTTCAATCGGAGTGTAGGAAGCTTGACCTGGGTAGATGGAAGACTTTTGCAAAGTCGTACCTTCCACTTTGTTGGTCAGATTCCACATGTGTCGGTATTCAATTCCCAACGCGAAACCTTCAGACAATTCCAAAGAGGCGCCAGCCATCAGACCGAAATCAATCGCCTGAGAAGAAACTGTCGCATCCGAAAGAGCAAACTGCTCATCCGAGAATGTTCTGTAAGTGTAAGACATCAATCCACCGACTTCCGGGCGGAAAGAGCCACCGAGCATCTGGTATTTCACCAATCCCGAAGTGGAGTACTGGTTCATTTCTGTGATGCGAGGATAGTAATCGTAAGTTCCAGTTTGGTAATTGTAAATGGAAGCTCCGTTGCCATATTGAGCTGGCTGCTCAACTTGGAAGTTGGAGTACATGAAAGAACCTTCCGCAATCACTCGCTCGCTGATCTTACGGCCAAAAGCCACTCCGAGAGAGTATTCGCCTTGAACGTTGATCGCATCTGGATATTCACCCATCCCTGTCATGACAGAGAAGTAGCTTGTGAGCTTTGGTTTTTCGTCTTCTTTTTTGAATTCAGCCAAAGCCGCAGTCACTTCGCCGCGAATTGCTTCACGGTCCAAAGTTTCTTCTTTAGCTTTTTCCGCAGCAAGGGGTTGCACAACCTGCTCGGGAACCATGACAGGAACCACCGGGGTCACAGTCACTGGAGCTTGAACAGCGGGCTGCTGAGCCGCTGAATTTGTCATTGTATTAAACTTGTCGCCGAAAAGAACTTCAGCGCGTTTCTTTTCGTCCATCAGACGAGCTTCTTCGAGCTTTTCAACAATGGTCTGCTCTGTCGAAAGCTCTGCGTCCTGACGGGACTTGCGAATCAGGTCAGCTTTAGACTCAATCAAAGGAGTCGCCTGAATCACTGTGGTTGGCTGTTTCTGAGCGGCCAATTGAGACTGCTCCGCCAATTGATTTGCGCTCTGCAAGTTGCTCTGAGTGGCTGCGGCCTGAGGCTGCGCCTGAACATTCACTTGCACGGCAGGTCCTGCTGATCTTTGAGCCTGGGGAACTTGCTGCGTCTGGTACATTTTCTCCAGTTCCGCATTCACTTCCTCATCGAGGCTTGTTTGAGCCATCACAGCCACAGGAACAAAAGCTGCGAGCGCCCATATTTTCAATACGTTTTTCATAGTCACTCCTCTTTACGGACTTTGCGTTCGGGATGGACAAGAGCAATGCCGATGCCACACCTGCCCGAAAAACCCCAAATATGTAAGTGATTGAAATGACGTATCTTTTCGATTTCACCTCGTCATCGTTGACTGCCTTTTGGGCAGACAGGATGCCGAAGATTGTGACAGGCCTTGAAAATTTTTCTGATGAAGTGCTTGAATCTGGTGGGGGAATTGTGGTTTAAATTGAACCTCAATTTGTTCCTAATTGTGCCTCTGTGGTGGAATTGGTAGACGCGCTGGACTCAAAATCCAGTGTCCGCAAGGACGTGGGAGTTCGATTCTCCCCGGAGGCACCATCTGACTTTTAGGAACTTTTCTCTTTTAAAGCGAAATTACTCGGTTGTCGGCAGAATCAATCCCTGCATCTCTTTGACGATTTGATCCGCAATTTTCGAATTGCCGGCCACCAAAGAGTTTTTAAAGGGATTGTAGCCTTGTCCACGATAAGTGCAGACTTTGCCACCCGCCTCTTCGACAATCAGAATTCCGGCAGCTGCGTCCCAAGGTTTGAGATCCTTGTTCCAGTAGCCGTCGAAAACACCGCGCGCCACTTGGCAGAGGTCCAAAGCAGCTGAGCCCGGGCAGCGAACGCCGCGAACTTGCCGAACAAGTTTTGGGAAGATCACACATTGCTCTTCCAAATTGCTTTCGATTTCATTGAAAAAACCAGAGCCCAGGAAAGAATCTTCCAAGGTCTGAGTTGAACTGACTTTCAAAGGCTGACCATTCAGGAAGGCCCCATGACCTCGAACCGCTGTGAATGTTTCACCCAAGACAGGCGCATCGATCACCGCTAATTGGATTTGGCCCTGCCATTCATAACCAATGCTAATACAGAAAGTGGGAAATTTGTGAATATAGTTGGTGGTTCCATCGAGAGGATCCACAATCCAGCGGCCGTGTTTGCAATCACTTTTGAGAGGCTGCATTTTCGGATTGCCTTTGTCGGCCGAGGACTCTTCGCCGAGCATTTCGTCACCTGGAAAATTTTTGCGAAGTGAATCGAAGATGGCTCGCTCGGATTCTTTGTCAGCTTCGCTGACCAGACCCGCTTGGAATTTTTTTTCGATTTTTTCAAGACGTCCCCAATAATGCATCAGAACTTCACGACCCTTGACTGCCGCATCCACAGCATAATTCAAAGTATCAGTCCATTCTGGAGTTTTTAATTTTGGAATCACTTGAGACCACCAAGGTTGAAAAATATTGATGATTTGGTTCGAGTGTTTTTGGGTCAATCGCCTCAATGAGGAGCCGCATGATTTATGCAACCATGCGGCTCGGCCTTTTGGCAGGACAAAAAATTAAGCAGATTTCTTTTCGCCAGCTTCGCGGGCTTTCTTCGCCTGAACCCAGTCTTCGTCGATCTTAGGAATGCCCTTGTAATCAAGGATGTCCTGGATCGCGAGAATTGTCAGACCATGCTTCTTGGCGTACTTCTCCAAGTTTTTACCTCGGATCATGTATCCATCATCACCCATGATCTCGATGATCACGGCCAATGGAGCCATTCCTGCCATTCGCATCAGTTCCACAGAAGCTTCTGTGTGACCTTGACGCTCTTTCAATCCACCTTTGTTTTCACGCAGTGGGAACAAGTGGCCGGGACGAGCCAATTGCTCTGGCTTTGATTTTGGATCCAAGAAAACTTTGAGTGTTTTCAAACGATCGTCGACTGGAATACCAGTTGAAATACCTTCGGCAGCATCAACAGAAACTGTGAAAGCAGTTCCGTGATCGCAGCTGCTCTTCTGAACCATTTGCGGCAATTGCAAACGATCCAAAGTTTCACCGTCACAAGCGACACACATCAGACCGCGAGCGTGCAGTGCCAAGAATGCCAGAGTTTCTTCCGACGCCTTCTCAACCGACAGGATAAGATCGCCTTCGTCTTCTCGATCGTTCGCATCAGCTAAAACGACGATTTTACCGGCTTTCAAATCTTCGAGAGCTTTGGCTAAATTTTTGTTCATTTCATTGTCCCTTTCTATGAAGTCGTTAGTGTGTCGTGTTTTCTTGAACTTGAGTGCTCTATCCGTCACCCTCTCCCCCGTCTCCTGGGGGAGAGGGTGTGTTTGAAACATCAAGTTCATTCAAGCTGGGTAATTTATCGGCCGGACCACGGTAGAGTTTAGAAGAAAAAAAGACATTCTCATTTTGACTGACTGGAACCTCGTTAATTTGGATCTAAGTCGAATTTCGGCGACAATCTTAATAAATCTTATTGTAACGGCTGTTTCAGAAAGACTTTCCAAGTGTTCGATTTGAGACGAAAATCTGAGTTCCAATTCGTTTCATTTTGAAATCCATTGCAGCTCTTTATGGGATTCATTAGGCTTTGTTCATGGACTCACTCAAAAATCGAATTCGCAACACTGCATTTGTTCGTCTCTACACTTTTTGGAATATTCCCCTGATTTGGTGGATTCGCCCAAGCATCTTAGAGATGGGCCGAGAGAAAACCATCGTCAGCATCGCGCTCAATCGCCGCACTCGCAATCACTTGGGATCAATGTATTTTGGAGCCCTGGCCATTGGCGCTGAACTGGTGGTGGCAGCCAAGGCTGTGCAGGCTATTTATCAGAGCAAAGAAAAAGTCGATTTCGTATTTAAAGACTTTAAAGCGGAATTCCTGAAACGCGCAGAAGGTCCAGTGCACTTCATTTGCGATGAAGGTGTCGAAGTCGAAGCCCTTGTGCAAAAGACCATCGCCACTGGAGAGCGCGAGACCCAAACTTTCTCTGGTTACGCGATTGTTCCCTCTCGCGATCCGAATGAAAAGGTTTTGTCTTTCCAAGTCACTTTGTCTGTAAAAAAGAAAAGTCGTAAAACTTAGACTCTTTGACGGAAGTCCTGCAGTTCTAAGAGCGAAAAACGAGCAAAACAAAGTCCACTATAAATCGGCAGGATGAAAAACAAAGGCGGAACCAGCAAGAGAGCTGAAATGATCACTCCCAGAATCAAGAAATCCAAGCGCTTGCGATAAAGTAAAACCTTGAGCTCTCGTGGCGAAGCATAATCTCCCAAAGAATCATAAGCGAAAAGCCGGTAATTCAAATACCCGTTCAAGAGCAAAGGGATGGCAACCCCCAGACCTGGAATCATCCAAAGGGGCAAACTGAGAACCCAAAGTCCCCCGTAAATCACCGAAGCCTTCACTAAATTTTGTGCGGACCCAATCAGGATTCCACTCCCTCTTTTTTCCAAATCAGGAAATGAGCGGCCCATGAAAGCGAGGACCGCTGGCATGACGACCACCGAAGTGATCAGCAACGAGGTCAGAATCACCAACGGAATCAAAAGCAGGAAGGCCACAACCACCGCCAGCACCGTGGCCACCGAATCCGGAGTGACTGAAAACCAATCAACGATCCAGGGGGGAAATTCACTGGTGAAAAGAAACCGCCCACTCAACATTCGCGAAATTTGAATGAAGCGATCCCAAAAGGCCCATCCCAATCCCGTCCAGGTAAAGAGCGAGACCAAGGGGGGCAGCAACAAAAGGAGTAACATTCGAGGGTGAAACAGATCGAGAAGGGCCAGTCCGAGAACTTGAAAAATTCGAAGCATGGCTCGAGACTAGCACTTTTTGCACTCCAGTCCTAGAGCCAGTTTAAGGCCAGTCGCATTGCGGAAGAACACTCGGACAGTGTCTCCTAATTGCATGAAGGAGTGTTCAATGAACCGCCTCGTCCTGCTCTTCCTTTTCAATTTGTTCCTCGCGCCCCTGACCTCCCACTCTCAGGCTTTTGCTGCTGATTCTCTTGGAAACAAAGCTCCCATCGGCCGATTTGAGGAAATTGTCCCCGGTGTCTGGAGGGGAAAAAGACCCACTCTTGAAGGACTTCAATACCTGCAGAAAGCGGGATTCAAAACCATCATCAATCTTGACAATGATGATGCGGCGATCGCTTGGGAATCTCTCGAAGCGGAGAAATTGGGGCTGAAAATGATCTCGACTCCGATGTCTGGATTTTGGAAGCCGAAAACACGGCAAGTGAACGGCATTTTGGAATTGCTGGCCAATGAGAACAACTATCCCCTGTTTTTTCACTGTCAGCATGGGCGAGATCGAACGGGCTTGATCACCGGACTTTTTCGAGTCCTTTATCAAGGATGGGAACCGGTTCTGGCTCACCGGGAAATGCTCGATAAAGGATTCCGCCGAGCTCTCATTTTCTTGGATCAGTATTTTATTGATCGCACTGGTTACAATCCCTACCAAAAAACAACTGGCTTGATCGCCCATGACCAAACCGACTGGGAAAAGGACGCAGCCCTTCTGCTCGCTCCCGGCGCTGAAGCTTATTGATTTTCTTTTCAGTGTTTATTTTTGAATAATGACCACGTGTCTTTCGACTTCAAGGACTGGTGAATGCAATGTCTCAATGCGCACTTGCATGTCTTTGAATTTCTTTCGAGCAAGCTCCAGCTCCTCTTCGATTTTTTCTCGACGAGCTTTGAGTAGAAAATACTTTCCACCATTTTTGTAGTAATCGCGGCTGACATCCAAAATGACATCGATGGGTTTGAAGGCTCGAGCCGTGACCAAATCCACTCCGGGAAGACTTTTGGGAATTTCGCCATGCACTTCCAAATTGGGAGCCAAGGACTGGCAGCGCTTGAGAAACTCTTGCTTCTTGGGGCTTTTCTCATAGAGATGGAATTTTGCGTGTTCGAAATGGATGGCATAAACCACTCCTGGCAATCCACCACCCGACCCGAAATCCGCCACCGTCTGCGCGGCTTTCGGAAAGAATTTCAAGGGCAGGAGGCAGTCAATCAAATGATTGTCCAGCAACTCATCTCCAGTCATTTTGCGACTGATTAAATTCAACTCTTCATTGGCGGCCCACAGGAGCTGCAAATAATTTTTCAACTGCGGAAGAGCGGCCTCGCGGAAGCCGAGCTCGAGGATGAGGGGGATTCTTTTCTCGAAATTCATGGCTTGATGATAATTCAAGAGTTCGCTCTCGTCAGGCGCTAATCTTTGAATTTTGACCCCACCCCGACTCGAACGGGGATCAAACGTTTAGGAAACGTACGCTCTATCCTGTTGAGCTATGGGGTCCCAAAAGGTGGCAGACAACTTTTTTACAGTTTGAATAGTCTTTGGCAAGAATTTTGATGGGTGCTCGGGATGGCAAGATTCCACGTTCCCCAACTATCTGAATTTCCTTATCACATCACTGCACGCTGCCCAAATCGGCGTCCGTTTCCCCTCCCCTTGTCCGAGATTTGGACTCTGTTTCAATTTCACCTTTCACTCGTTCACTATCGCTATGATCTAAAAATACATGCAGCTGTATTGATGCCGAATCATTTCCACATGATTTGTCGAACGGGCTCGGTGCCGATTGGGAAATGTATGTCAGTTTTTATGGGCGAATTGAGTAAAGATATCAATTTCCGAGCGAACAGGATCAACCAGAACTGGGGAGGACGCCATTACAAGTGTGTGATCCCGAACTACCGGCATATGATCAATACATACAAATACGTCTACCAAAATCCGAAGCGAGCGCACCTATGCCGCCATGTCGAAGAGTGGCCCTATTCAACATTAAATGGATTGCTGGGGCTTTCGCGCCTAGAGATCCCACTCGAGCCAGACGCGATTTTATTCAATCCGAATTTTGACCAGCAAGAGCTCAAGTGGCTCAACCGCATGCCCAATGAGGATGATCTGCAATCGATTCGCAAGGCTTTGAGAAAAAAATCATTCCAGCTTCCTTCTGTCCGAACTCTTGAGGGTCATCATCTGGAAACCGGACGACTCTAGCCACCAAAACGAAAAAGAGAGCTGCACGCTCTCTTTTTCGTTTAATTTCCCATGCAGAATTTTACAACTCATGGCGAAAAGTTGTCTGCCACCTTTTATTCGTCGTCGAGGTCGTCGGCGGAACCGAGGCCGTACTTTTCGACTCGGTAGCGCATGGAGCGGAAAGTGATGTGCAGCAATTTAGCCGCACGCTTTTTCACGCCGTTGGAGGCATGAATCGCCTTCACGAGCAGCTCTTTTTCAATTTGGCCCATCACTTTATCGAGGTCAATTCCATCCTGCCCGATTTCAATCTCATGCGAAGAAGCCATCTTGCGCCCCTGCGGAGTGTTCACAAAAGGCGGCAAAGATTCCGGCAAAATCGTAGCGCCACTCTCCAGAGCCACCGTGCGCTCAATAATATTCTCCAACTCTCGGACGTTTCCAGGATAGTCGTACTTCTTCAGCGCTTCCATCGCCTCCGCGCTGATTGCACCAATCTGCTTCCCCAGCCTGTCATTGTACTTTTTCAAAAAGTGATTGGCGAGCAAAGGCACATCATCACGGCGATCGCGCAAGGAAGGCGTGCGAATATTGATCACATTCAATCGGTAGAACAAATCTTGTCGGAAGGTCCCCTCTTTCACCATTTGTTCCAAATCCCGATTGGTGGCGGCACAAATTCTGACATCGACCTTGATGTCTTCCGTCGCACCCACTCGGCGAATCATTCTCTCTTGAATCGCACGCAGAAGCTTCACTTGAATCGTCACAGGCAGCTCGCCCACTTCATCCAAAAACAAAGTTCCGCCGTCAGCCACTTCAAACAAGCCTGACTTGTCCGCCACTGCGCCCGTGAACGAGCCCTTCTTGTGACCGAACATCTCCGACTCCATCAACTGCTCCGGAATCGCTCCGCAGTTGATCGTCACAAAGGGTTTGTCTTTCAAGGGGCCATTGTAGTGAATCGCTTTCGCCACCACTTCTTTCCCTGTTCCCGACTCTCCCGTGATCAAAACATTGGTTGGAGTCATCGACACTCTCTTCACCAAATCATAAATCCGGTGCATTTCGTCCGAGTTGCCGACGAGATTTTGAAAACTGTACTCTTTCGTCAGTTCTTTTTTCAGAACCCGGTTTTCAACTTCGAGATTCTTCGTTCGCAAAGCGTTCTGAATATTCAGTCGAACTTCATCAATTTTGAAAGGCTTTGTCAGATAGTCATAAGCCCCCATTTTCATCGCTTCCACAGCCGACTCTGTTGTTCCAAACGCTGTGATCAACATGAAAACGAGATCAGGATAAGCTTCCTTCACAAATTTCAACAGCTCGATTCCCGTGACATTGGGCATCTGCAAATCCGAAATCACCATGTCGAAAGTTTTCTTCGCCAGAAGATCTTTGGCCTTGGCGCCATCTTCAGCGCAAGTGACTTCGTAGCCTTCTTTCTTCAGCATGATTTCTAGAAATTCGCGAATCGACTCTTCGTCATCGACGACCAATAAACGTGGCTTCATGATGTGACCTCTCAAAACTTATTTTCAATCGGAGGTCATTGATTTTCAAATGATTTCGCCGGAAACGAGATGACAAACTCAGTGCCTAGACCTTCCTGGCTCTCGACAAAAATCTGGGCCTGATGCGCTTCCAAAATTTTGTGAGTGATCGCCAGACCAAGGCCTGTTCCTTTGGGCTTGGTTGTGTGGAAAGGTTCAAAAATTCTCTTCTTCGTTTCAGGCTTCATTCCGCAGCCATTGTCTTTGATTCGAATCACCAGCTTCTCATTTTCCTGTTGAGTGCTGACTTGCAAAATGGGTTCTGCAATTTGATCCATCGCCTGCAGACCGTTGATTAAAATATTCAAGAAAGCTTGCTTCAGTTTGTCGGCATGACCCAACATCTTCATCTGGTCAGCATATTTGGTTTCAATGCGGACACTTCGAGCGACACTGTTTCGTGAATTCTCAATGCACTCTCTGAGGATCAAGTTCAAATCCACAGGATCGACCGGAGGTTTCTCGGGTTTAGCATAATCCAAAAACTCTGAAATCAAATTGTTCAATCTCGAAATTTCTTTCAAGATGATTTTTCCCAATTTGCGATCATCTTCAGAGGCAAAACTTTGTGACAGAAGCTCTACACTGCCGCTGATTCCAGCGAGTGGATTTCTGATTTCATGAGCGATCCCAGCGGCCAACTGACCAACAGCCGCCATTTTCTCCGATTGCCGCACGGCAAATTCCAATTTGCGAACTTCCGTCAGGTCTTCGATCACGACCAAAAAGGTCGCCATTTCAAATTCGGATTCTTGGGGAAGAATATTCACACTGAGCAAATGATTTTCTTCTCGCAATTGGCATTGAACTTCGTGCTTTTCACCAAAACTCAGTTGCGCAAGATCCGGAATTCTTTTTCCCAGCTCTGGCAGAATTTCCATCAGCTTCGCACCCTCCAAGGAGTCCTGCTGAAAAAGTTTCGCGGCACCGGGATTGTACTGCAGAACTTCACCCCGTGAGTTGATTGTCATCAAAGCCGACGGAATCGTTTCCACAATCATTTCATTCAATCTGCGAATCACTTGCAGTGACAAATTCTGAGCTTGAATTTTCTCAGCAAAAAGATTCAATTGATCGCTCAAATACCCAGCAAGACCGGCCACGACGAAAAAAGAGATATTGTTCAAAATGAGCATGAACAAAAAAGACATGGCTTTCATTTCGGGACCGAACCAAGACGACACTGTAAAGCCAATCGAAGTCAGAGCCGCAATTTGAAAAGCCCCGCGAGATTGAAAAACCAAGCCCGCCAAAATGATAGTCACTAAATACAAGAAGAGAAATAGCGTCTGACTGAGACCGCTGGTCGCCATCAGCAAAGAAATGAGAACAACATCGGCGACAAAAGTGAAAAAAACCACCAATCGCTTTTCGAAAAACGAATCCAAACGAAACAAAGGCAGCAAATGCAGAGCCAACCCAAGGCTGGCCACTCCATAAAAACTGGCAAAAAGCGACCAATTGAAAAAGTTTTCCTGAAGCAAATGATTGAGGACCGTCAGAACCACGACAATCAGATAAACACCCACACGGGTCGATTGAATCAATAGTCGATGGTTCATGGGTTTTTAGTTTCCTCCAACCACGTTGGCCATATCGAAAATTGGCAAATACATTGCCAAAACCAAAACTGCGATCGTGCCTCCCAAGAAAATCATCAAAAGAGGCTCAATCATCGAAGTCAGGGCCTTCACGGCATTTTCAACATCATCTTCATAGAAATCCGCAATTTTTCCCAACATCGTATCCAAAGTACCGGACTGCTCACCAATCGCAATCATTTGCGCCACCATGTCGGGAATCATTGGCTCTTTCGATAAGGGTTGAGCCAATGAACGACCCGACATCACAGATTCCTTACTGCGAATCAAAGCCTCTTCGATCACGGCATTGCCAGCCGTCTTGGCGGCAATGTCGAGCGCCTCCATCACGCTGACCCCCGAGGACAACAAGGTCGAAAGAGTCCGCGAAAGTTTCGCCACTGCTGATTTTTGAATCAATTCACCAAAAAGTGGAATTCGAATGATGATCCGGTCAAAAGTGTCTCGCCCTTCCGGCGTCTGATACCAAGTGAAAGTCGCATAAGGAATTCCAATGGCCAAAACCGGAACCAAATACCATTTCTGGATCAGGAACTGAGACATGTTCACCACCACTTGCGTGATGGCCGGCAACTCTTTACCAGCTGAACTGAACATTTCCTGGAACTTGGGAATCACGAAAATCAGAATCCCCACAATCACAATCACGGCCACCACGATGATGGCAGCCGGATAGACCAGGGCTCCCACCACTTGCTTTTTGATTTTTTCTGCTTTCTCCATATAGGTCGACAGACGCATCAAAATTCCGTCGAGAATACCCGCTTCCTCACCGGCGCGAACCATGTTCACATAAAATCGGTCAAAGATATGCGGCATCGTTCCCATGGCATCGCCCAAACGTTTTCCGGCCTCAATTTGAGTTCGAACTTTTTGGGCCGCTTCTTTCAAGGTGGGATCTCGCTTTCCATCCCCCAAAAGTTTCAACGCATCCACGACGGGAATCCCGGCATTGATCAAAGTTGAAAATTGACGAGTGAAAATCTGCAGATCTTTGGTATTCGCTTTTTTCGGTCCTCCAAAAAGAGAACCAGCCGCGCCTGCAACGGAACCTTTTGGAGCCGGAGCCTGCACGATACGAAGTGGAACCATATTTTGAGATTTCAGCTTTTGTCGCAGATCCGCTTCGTCAGCAGCTTCAAGCTGACCCGTCTGGACCTTTCCTGCTGCGTTTCTAGCCTGAAATAAATATCGAGCCATGATTCCCTCGTCTTTTCAAAGGCCTTTAGATTCCCACTTTTTTCAACAGCGAATCCAAATCTTCTGGCGCAGGGCTCGCTTCAAAGGCGGCCTTGAGTTCGATTTTCCGCTTCATCAAAAGTTGAAACAGAGTTTGATTCAAAGATCTCATTCCTGTTTTTTCCGCAGTTGACGTCATCAAGTGAGCAATTTCCGCAAAATCCATTTCCCTCAGAGCCGCTTGAATTTCCGAGTCCGCCAAAAGCAATTCAAACGCGCCCTGCTGAGGAGTTTCAATGCCTGGAAGAATTCTCAATCCCAAAGCCATTTGCAACGTCGAAGACAATCTTCGCAAGCGACTTTCCATTGCGCCTTCCATCAAATCCGACATTCTCTGCAGGCCCATCACCACATTCCAAAATGGCAAAGTCAGCACCACCGAGCGCCCCTCTTCAGCCATTTGCAAAGCCTGCTCGCAAAGATCCAAGCGTACCGAGTCGATCAAAACCACATCCGCGCTTCGCAGCACACCGTTTTGACGTAATTGTTCCGTCGGAAATTGAGAAAGAATATTTCCTTCGCTGGCTAAACCGGGGATTTCCAAATCCGAATAAAGTGCAATGACTTTGCGACGATTTTGCGCAGACATTAAAATCTGCTGAAGAGCGGCTGTCTTTCCAGAACGACGTGGACCCACGATCAGATTGAGGCCCTGAGATTTCATTGCCGACTCGGCAACGATCGCTGGAAAATTCCAATTCTGTCCTTCGCTATTTTGCAGAGTCAAAGCGCCATTGACGCCTTCGAAATCAATTTGAAAATCAAACTTGAAAGAAATCGAACCGATGGATTTGACGCCTTGAATTTTCTGCTTTTCATAAAGCGCTTTTCTTTCCTCATCATTGAGAATTTGCGCCAACATTTGACGGACATCTTGAGAGGACACCTGAGCGGCGGCGACTTCAACAATCTCTTTCCCAATTCTCAGTCGCAGTGGCTGATGAGAATGAAAAAGAATCTCCTGAGCTTTTCTTTCCGTCGCCAGTTTCAAGCAATTCTGAATGGGGTTCATTTAAGTGTCCTTCACTGATGCATTGAGGACTTCCTCAATGGTTGTTTGACCACGTTTCAATTTCAAAAGCGCACTTCTTCGCAATGTCCGCATACCTTCCTGACGAGCGAGAATCCGCAAATCCTCGGAACTGGCTCCTTTGAGAATGGCATCGCGAATTTTCGGCGACATCTCCATCAATTCAAAAATGGCGATACGCCCTTTGATTCCAATTCCATTGCAAGTCGGACAGCCTTTGCCTTTGTACAATTTGTACTCTTTGACTTCAGAAGCATCGACTCCAAGATCAATCAAAGTCTGCGGTGCAACTTCGATAGGTGCTTTGCAGCTTTCGCAAACTTTCCCGACGAGACGCTGAGCCACAATCAAATTCAAAGTGGAAGTCACAATGTAGGGCGCGACTCCCATTTCCGTGAGACGAATAATCGTTTGAGGGGCATCATTCGTGTGCAAAGTGCTCACCACCAAGTGCCCCGTGCTGGCCGCTTTCATGGCGATTTCAGCAGTTTCAAGGTCTCGAATCTCCCCCACCATGATGATGTCAGGGTCCTGACGAAGAAAGCTTTTCAAAGCACTTGCGAAAGTCAGATCAATGTCAGGATTCATTTGCACCTGATTGATCCCCTCCAAGTTGAATTCCACAGGATCTTCCGCCGTCGAAATATTCACATCCGGTTGATTCAATTCTGCAAGGGCCGAATAAATTGTCGTCGTCTTACCAGATCCTGTAGGACCTGTGATCAAGAGCAAACCCTGAGGCAAATGCACGGCTTCTTTGAAGATGTCCAAATCCTCTGGCTCAAAACCCAATTTGGTCATATCGAGCTGCAAATTGGATTTGTCCAAGAGACGCAAAACGACTTTCTCTCCCCAAATCGTTGGCAAAACGCTGACACGAAAGTCCATGGACTTTCCACCCTTCAAAGGAAGTTTGATACGACCATCTTGAGGGCGACGCTTTTCCGCAATGTCCAATTTGGACATGATTTTAATACGACTCGAAATCGCCGCCGCCGAAGCAGACGACTGACTGCTAGCTTCAGCCATACTTCCGTCAATTCGGTAACGGACGCGGAAACGTTTTTCATAGGGCTCAAAGTGAATATCCGACACACGTTTTTTGATGGCATCTTGAAGAATGGCATTCACGAATTTGATAATCGGACTGCCCTCTTCCTCGGCAGACATACCGGCGAAATCAATGGCTTCACCGTCTCCGCCTTCCACTGCATTTTCTTGGTCAATTTGCCGACCCAGCTCCGAAAAGTTTCCGCCATAGTATTTCTCAATAGATGATTGAATCGCCAGATCCGTGGCCACCACCGGCTGAATTTTACATCGAGTGATGAATCGCAAATCATCTCGGACAGCCGTGTTGTGGGGATCAGAGAAAGCGACCACCAAAGTCCCGGTTCCGACTTTTTGAACCGGAATCAGTCCGTGTTTTTCACAGACGTCTTTCGGAACCATTTGCGTGGCCACAGTTTGAATTTGAAAAGTATTGAGATCGATTCCAGGGAGCTGATAAATTTGCTCCAAAGCTTTTAACAGCGCAGGATCTTTAAGGAGTCCCAACTGAACGAGAATGACTCCGAGTTTTCCACCTGTTTTTTTTTGTTCTTCCAGGGCACGAGCCATCTGATCAGGACGAACGACGCCCTGCTTGACAAGCAACTCCCCGAGCCTCAGGCCCGCCATTGTTCACCCTCCGTGGCTAACTGATTAATTTTATATGGGAGGGCCTTTTTTTGTTACTGGACTTACGTCTTATTTTCCGAAGAGTTAAATGAAATCCAAGCTGCCAAATACTCGGCAGAAGTCAGCTTGAAAGAATCCCTCAAAAGTGATTTTAAAAACAAGAAATCTCGGGCCGCCCACAACTCACTTCCCGGCAGCGTCCGAATCCCGACATGGATAGCTTCTTCCATCAAAGAGTTGATCAGAAAAGAATTCGGCAAATCCACAACTAAGCCATCTTTTTTGAGATAATTTAAATAGGTCAAATCTTCCATGATCTCAGGATCTTTATCAGGAACGGCCGTGTTCAACAAAAGTGATCCATTGTTCGGCTGCAAAGTGAGTTCCGATTCTTGCAATATCTCAAAGCTCAATCCGAAAAAAAGTTTTTGAAGATTCTGACAAAAGAGATCGGCCTTTTCCCGGTCCATTGCCACCAAAATCATTTTCTGATAGCCCAGTTGGCTTGCGACCACGGCCGCCATTCGGGCCAGTCCGCCAGTACCGGTGATGTAGCAAACTGCATGTGTGTCGAGACTGGCCGCTTTTTGCATGATCAAAAGCCGAAGGCTCTCGCGAACAAAACAGCGAAGCCAAACTTTTTCTCTCTCTCGAATCAAGGAATCCGCCATGCCTGTTTCGACAATTTCAGCAGGAGCGCGAGTGGCCAAAGGCAAAATTTGATCTGACAATTCTTGATCGAATAAGAGAGCATCAAAGTCAGTTCTTTGAAGCAATTCCTCAGGCGAAGTGCTCTCAATTTCAAGCCATTGCAAGGGAAGCTTCAATTCCTCGAGCCAGAAGTTCTTCACTGGCAAATTGGATTCCCCTTGAAGGACGGCAATTTTTTTCACGAAGCCCCCCATGCGCGGGCCACTGTAATGTCCGTGGCAATTTGTTTTTTCAAATCCTCAAGGGAGCCGAATTTTTTTTCTTCACGCAAATATTGGCAAAAATCGACTTTCAAAGTTTGTCCGTAAATATCTTTGGCAAAATCCAAAATATGAACTTCCGCTTTGATGGGATGATGATCTCCTTCGACGAAAGTGCGATTGCGCCCCACATTCATCACTGCTCGAAACTTCTGTCCCGGAAACAGCGATAAACTCGCCTCGCAAACATACACTCCCATTCGCGGATAAAAATCGACGTCGGGGCGGATATTGGCTGTTGGAAAACCCAATTGTCGACCACGCGCTTCGCCCTTTTCGACCACACCTTGCAAATAATATTTGCGACCCAACATTTTTTCAGCCTGTGAAATTTCTCCCGCCAGCAAATGCTGTCGGATTTTGGAAGTCGAAACAATCTCCCCATCTAATTTCAAAGCTGGAATGGTTTGCAGAAGAATTTGATGTTTTTCGCAGAATTGGGCCAGCAACTCGGGAGTCCCTTGTCGACGAGATCCAAAGCGGAAATCGTGACCGACAATCAGAGCTTTGGGCTGAAAATATTTCATCAAATAATCTTCCAGAAACCCCTCGGCCGTGATTTCAGAAAACTCTCGCGAAAACGGCTGACGGACAATGCCCTTCAGCCCCAGCGACTCGAGCACTTCTTGCTGATCTCGCAAGGTAAACAAACGCACATGCTTTTTTTCGGGATGAAAGAGCTGCATCGGGTGTGGGTGGAAAGTCAGCAGCAGAGGAAAACCCTGAAGCTGCTGAGCTGCTTGCAGGGTGGCTTTGACCAACTCCTGATGGCCTCGATGGACGCCATCAAAATTCCCGATTGTCATCGCCACCGGGCCGGCTTGTGGCAGTTGCTCTTTGTACCAAATTTCTGGATCCCACCAAACTTTCATAAACCCATGATAACTGAGGCGGTTTTCCAAAAGAACTTGAATTTCAGAAGACCTTTGCTATGGTGCATTGCCCAAATGGAATTCCGTCGCCAAATACGCATTTTGAGCCGTCAATTGTCCCGCTCGCGGGGCGTGGTTTTACGTGGACTCCTTTGTTGGGTCATCGGCTGCGTGATTTTGCTCAATGACGAAGTCACTTCCTATGACAGCCGCTTGCAACTGAGGGGCGAGCAGTCCGTCAGCTCGCAAATCGTCCTGATCACTTTGCACCCTTCGGATATGGTCAACACTGAACGATTGGCCGGACGCCCCTTTGGCCCCCTACCTGAAATCACCGATATCACCGACAGTTTTTACTGGGATCTGCCACTTTGGACGGAGATGCTGGAGAAAATCCTGGAACAAAAACCGAAAAAAGTCGGAGTCACTTTGTTTTTCAGTGAAAATCTTGGTCCCTTGCCATTGACTGAAGAAGAGGAAAAAATTCTGCGAGATCCACGAGTCGTTTGGGGCACAACCACTTCTCTTTCTGAACGAGTCAATCAACCCCTTCTCTCCGACGATTTGCGATCCAATGTCGGATCCATTTACTTGCCTCGAGAAGAAGATGGAATCATCCGACGATTTTTCCAGTCACCCACAGATCTCATTTCGCGGATGACCACCACAGGAGAAATCCATCCCACTTCGCGCTTGATCAATTTCCGAGGCCAAAGTGGGAAATTTTTGGAATTCTCACTTCGTGATCTTCTTGACGATCGCATTCCTCACCAATTGCTCAAGGGAAAATATATTTTGATCGGCTCGGAAAGCAATCCTTCCACAGCTGTGCTCACTCCCCTGGGCCCCTTCCCTAGGCACGATGCTTTTGGGCAAATTCTCGACAATGTGATTGAAAACCGCTGGATCAAGCGAGCGAGCAGCCCGGTTTACATGGCCCTGCTCTTCTTGCTGATGATTCTCAGTGTGTCCGTGATCACGGGTTACCCGCAAACAGTGGCCTTCGTGATCATGCTTTGGTTCACCACTCTGGCCGCTGCGCTCTCCGCTTGGGTCTTTGATTTGTATTACATTTGGATTCCAGCCGTCTCCTCGGCCATTCAATTGCTCGCGACGTGGGTTATTTTTGTCGGCTATCAAGCCAATCAAATTGAACAAAGAAACTGGCAATTGCAGCAAGAGCAAATTTACCTGACTGAGCTGGAACAATTGAAAAACAATTTCGTTTCCCTGATCAGTCACGATCTCAAAACTCCGATTGCCAAAATCCAGGCCATTGTGGACCGTCTGCTCGCAGATCCCGCCACTGATCATTTCAATCGGGATTTGAAATCCCTGCGTTTGTCCAGCGAGGAGCTCAATCGCTACATTCAAAGCATTCTCAAAGTCTTGAGGGTTGAATCCCGCGATTTCAAACTGAACAAGGAAGTCGGCGATATCAATGAAACCATACAAGAAGCACTGGAACAGCTGACTCCACTGGCAATGGAAAAACGAATTCGCATTCAAGCCAATTTGGAGCCGATGTTTTCGATTGAAGCCGACTTCACTTTGATGCGCGAGGTTCTCATCAATCTTCTTGAAAATGCCATTAAATACACTCCAACGGCCGGGCAAATCACCGTTTCCTCTCAAGAAGTCGGAGAGAAAGTTTGGGTGGAAATCCAAGACACTGGCGAAGGCATTCCGCCCGAAGAATTGGCCAATGTCTGGGGAAAATTTGTGCGCGGAAAAGACCAAGACCTCAAAACCAAGGGCACGGGCCTTGGTCTCTACTTGGTGAAATATTTTATTGAACTCCACGGCGGAGAAGTCTTTTTGGAAAGCGAAATTCAAAAAGGCACCAAAGTCTCTTTCTGCTTGCCGCTAGAGCAAGAAGACAAACTCTCCACCGATCCAAGCTTAAACTCAGAAGTCGAGGGAATCGCATGAGCCAGAAAATGTCCGTCCTCATTGTGGATGATGAAGCTGAACTCAGACAAAACGTCACCACCATTTTGACCACCTCTTTGCAGGAAGTGGAATTTGAAATCAGAGAAGCTTCCAACGGCCGCGAAGCTTTTGACATGTTTGAAAAAGGCGATTTCGATTTGGTGGTCATGGACGTGCGCATGCCGGAAATGAATGGACTGGAAGCTCTGAAGCGCATCAAAGACAGTGACCCGAGAACTTTCGTGGTCATCATGACAGCTCATAGCAATTTGCAAGATGCTGTCACTGCTATCAAAGACGGAGCTTACGATTATATTGAAAAGCCATTGAATCCTCAGCGCTTGACGGAGATCGTACGCAAATCCCTGGAAGCTCGGGAAATGGTTTCAAGCCTCGTGCTTTCCAATCCGATCTTTGATGACGATGTGGACTCCGAGTTCGTTGGAATTTCGCAAAAAATGAGAGAAGTGTTCGGCTTGATTTACAAACTCTGCAAAGTCGACACCACTGTTCTCATTCGCGGTGAAAACGGAACAGGAAAAGAACTGGTCGCTCGTTCGGTGCACTACAATTCTCCCCGAAAAAGCGGACCCTTTGTCGCTATCAACTGCGGCGCCATTCCCGAGAACTTGATGGAAAGCGAGTTGTTTGGCCATGAAAAAGGCTCTTTCACTGGGGCCACAGAACGAAAAATTGGAAAATTTCAAACTGCTAACAATGGAACTTTGTTTTTGGATGAAATCGGCGAGTTGCGCCCCGACATGCAAGTGAAGCTTTTGCGAGTGCTGCAAGAAAAGAAATTTCTGCCGGTGGGAAGCAATCGCGAAGTGAAAAGCAATGCCCGGATCGTGGCGGCGACCAATCGCAATTTAGAAAAAATGATTGAGGAAGGCGACTTCCGAGAGGATCTTTTCTATCGTTTGAATGTCATGCCGATTTTCCTTCCATCCTTGAGAGAAAGAAAAGATGACATTCCAGCCTTGGTTCAACATTTTATTAAAAAATTCGCAAAATCACATCAATCGCAAATCAACTCAATTCACCCGGCGGCTGTTGAAACTTTGAAAAGCTACCGCTGGCCGGGAAATATTCGCGAGCTTGAAAATGCCATTGAACGAGCTTTCATCGTCGAGAATACCCAGCAAATCCAAGTCGAAAGCCTCCCGGAAAATGTGCGACAAGCCTCTCCAATGACTTCGACTGTGGCGATGAGCAGCGCAGAAAATCAAAAGCCCACATTGGATTTTGAAGCTTTCAAGGAGCAAGCGGAAAAAGAGTTTATCATTTCAGCTTTGAAGGCAAACAAGGGACGCATCAATCAAACAGTCGCTCTTGCCAATATTCCTAAAAACACTCTTTTGAGAAAAATTAAAAAATACGGAATTCAAGTCGAAGACTACAAGGATTGAGTGGCTTTCTGGAGCTTCTCAATCCGCTCCAGCACTTCTTTGGATTGAATGCTTTTCATGCACTCATGTGTGTTCAAAGGGCATTTGTGATGTCCGTGCTTGCCACAGGGACGACAGGCCAAACCCTCTCTTTCGACCACCGTCGAGAAACTATTCCAGGGACGGAAGCCAAATTCCAAAACGGTCGGACCGAATACGCTCAGGGTGGGAGCTGCCACTAAAGCGGCCAAATGCTGACCGGCACTGTCATTGCTGATCACCACTTGCGCTTTTGAGAGAATAACGAGCGACTCCAACAAGTTTGTCTGCCCGGCCAAATTCAAAGACTCTGGAATTTGCTTTGCAACTCGCGCCGCCAGCTCTTCTTCGCCTGGCCCGCCCATCACAACGACTTGCAAACCCTGCTGAGCGAGACCTTTCCCCGTTCCAACAAATCCTTCTTCACTCCACTGCTTGGTCTTCCACACACTGCCCGGAAAGAGACAAACATAATTTGTTTTTAGGCCCCTATTGCTTTGAACTTCAGCGAATCGGGAATTCACATTCACAACTGGCGAAGCCCAATCTGGAACTGGCGTGAGCAAGAATGAATTCTGTTTTTTCCATGCGAGATCTTGTTTGTGAAAATCTTGAAGATTTTTTTTCAGCAATGGATCGAACTCTTGCAACAAGGACATCTGTCTCAGGGCATCTGGAAGGGAAAGATCTTTTTTGATTCTCTCCGTGAAGAAAAAGAAATTCCACCATTTGTGAAAAGCAATTTTCTTACGCGCTCGAACTTTTTTGGAAAAAGAAGCCGTGGTGAAGGACTCATGGGGGCAAAGCAACAAATCAAACTCAATATGGCCGAAAGCCTCAAGCGCCTGACGGTAAGTTTCCTTTTTTTTCTTTTCAATCTCTAGAGCCCGGTCGACCAAACCGAGGCTGGTGAGCAAAGAGCCAAAGCCTTTGCGGCAAACCACGGATATTTCAACTCCCGGAAAAGTCGATTTGAGGTGTTTGATCAGGGGAACAGATAGGAGCAAATCCCCTAGAAAAGCGGTCTGGATAATGAGAATCCGTTTTGTTGCTGCCAAGTTTCTTGCCCCTGAAAAAGTGCTTGGAGAATTTCGTCCAAACTGACCTGATCATAGCACATTTGGCTTTGCTCACAAGTTCTCTTCCAGCAAGGCGCACAGGGAGCCTGAGTGAGAATTTTAAGACCCCGTCCGTAAAGTTCAATTTCTTGAGCGCAAGAGGGGCCAAACCATGCCACCACAAATTTCTTTTGCGAAATGGCCAAATGCATTCCCAAACTGTCACCCGTCACGACCAAATCGCAAGCCGCGACACTGGCGAGACCGTCGCGCAACCCCCTGTCAGTGGGACTTTGAAAAACCGCAAGGCCTTCAGCGATTTCAAAATTTCGGCCGGTATCTTCGGGGCCTCCCAAGAGAACGAGATTTTCATACCCCAAAGATAAAAGCTTTTGCAGGATCTGACGCTGAAAAGAAACGCTTAGTTTTTTCGCTGGCAACACTGAACTGCAGCCCGTATTCAAACCAATGACCGGCTGATCAGAACGCAGGGTCCATTCCCTTTTTCTTTTTTCGGACAATCGGACTTCATTTTCAAACATGGGAAGATCATAGTCCGAGGTCAATGGGCCAACAGGTAGTTCCAAAGCTTCACACATCAATTGAACTTCGGATTTTTGATTTTCAAAAAACTTCTTTTGATTGCTGAGTCCCAAGCTCCACAGCTCCACAGCCGAAGACGTGGCCGGCACAATGGCACCCGTTCGAGGCTCAGTATGGAATCCGAAAATTTCGCGAACTTTGGTTTGAGCCAACACTCCACAGGCCTTGAGCGATTTGTCGATCACCAAAGCGGCATCAAACTCGAGCGCCGAAAGCTGCAGAAGATCCTCGGACGAAGTTGTCAGTACGCGGTCAACTCGTGGATGACCGCGCAGCAGTTGGTCTGCAGGTCGATCGGTCACCCAGGTCAGCATGGCGCCAGGATATTTCTGATGAATCAATTTGAGCAATGAAGTGGAGCGCACAACGGCCCCCAGAGCTCCCAAGTGAATGACAAGCACTGATTTGGAAATGATTTCTTTCTTCGGACAATGGACATCACATCGATCGAATTTGCCACACGGCTTATATCCATTGAAAAAGCGGCACTGAGTTTGGACCATATTTTGATTTTACATGGCGAGCGGACAGAGACCCAGTCCAGAGACAAAAAGGTCCAAACCTTTGGTCAAGGAGTTCCAGGCTGGATTTCAACGACTTCAGAGACCAAAGTCCCGATTTTGATCTTGGATTCAATCCGAAGAATCAATTTGCGGTTGTCATCGCTCAGCCAAATGTAATTATCCCCAGTCGGGCTGAATTTGCCCTTCAATTCGAATTCCGGTTTGATCACAATCGCATCAAAATCACCCACGGCCGTCGATAAACGTTCTTTGCGCACTGCTTTCCCGCGGAAAATTAAATTCTCTTCATTGTTGGCAACGACAAAAGAATTTTCCTTGCCGACTTCCCACTGAAAAACACGCATGTAAAATGCCGCAGAGAAAACATTCTGGGCATAAGCAGGAATCTCCCACTGCAATTTCTTATTCTCTTCACCATTCTTTTTGGTGACTTTTTTCTCCCAGTAAGTGGCTTGGTGCTTGGACTGATCAAAGAACATTTGCGCTTCTTTCACCTGCCCACTCTCTCGAACGTGCAAAGTGAAAACACTGGGAACCAATTCTTCAAAATCCATCAAGACATCGACATGATCATCCACTGAATAAAAAGATGAAAACATCGAACTGGTTTTGATACTTGTTCGAAATTGATAGTTTTTTCGACCGTTGACTTCGGCGAAGGAGCGAGTTTCCAAAGTCAGATTTCCAGCGGACATTTTGAAATAATTGACCGAGTGAACCACTTTCTCACCAACTCGGAATGGATCAACAAGCGGTCGTCGTCCCTGGAAGCCAATATCGCTTTCCAATTCGGGCTGACGTCGAGTGGGCACCACGGGTGCCTTCACCATCTCTTTTTTAATTGTTTTTTTGACGATCGGCTTCTTAGCTCCAATTGCCACCGGAGGTGGGGGGCCAACAGGTGCCGGAGCTGCTGAAGCCTCAGGAGTCAAAGGGGGAGATGGAGGAGTTTCAACAATGGTCACTCGCTGTTGAAATTCACGATTTTCTTTCAAAGCTTCCATATTTTGCACTTTGAGAACTTTGGAAGCACAAGCCAAAGTCAGACTTAAAGCGGCAACAATGTAAATTATCTTTCTCAAGATCACTCCCACTTTTTCCAACGTCGATGGATCCACATCCACTGTTCGGGAAACTTCCGAACAATCGCTTCGACCCGCTCATTGTATTTTTGAGTCATCAGTCGAATTTGTAAATCCTTATCTTCGTTGAAATCAGTGGTGACTTCTTCTTCAAAAGCAAGATGAGTCCTGAACTGCGCGTCCCTGTAGGCGTAGACAGGAACGACAGGAGCTTTTGTTTTCATTGCAAACAAGGCCAGACCATATGCTGTCCCCGTCTTTCGGCCAAAAAACGTAGTCTCAATTCCGTAGGGTTTCCCCATAAATTGATCTATGACAAAAACCACGGCTTCATTTTGCTTGGTCGCTTTGAGAATTTCAAATGCCACTTTGGACCCATGCGGCTCCAAAAAACGCGTCCCCAATCTTTCACGCACTCCAAACCAAAATTGATTGGCAAAGGCATTTTTGAATTTCTTGGAAATCACATTCAGCGGATAGCCTCGCAAGGCCAAGGCTGCCAGGCCCACGTCTCCATTTCCCAAATGCAAACTGAGCAGAAGAACACCTTTTCCCTGAGCCGCGGCCCGACGGTAATGTTCTTCACCGTGGAAAATCACTTCGCGCTCCATCCACTGCTGATTCTTGAAGGGCATTTGAGTGAACTCAATCGCTCCGTAGCAAAGATTCTCCATGGACTCTCGACCGATGCGGATGCGCTCCTCATGTGATTTTTCCGGAAAGGCAATGGTCAAGTTTTTCAAGACAGTGAATCGACGGAACTTCAGGACATCAAACCACAAACGCCCCCAAAAAACTCCGAAAGCCCATCTCAAACGAACTGGAAAAATCTTAAATAAAATAGCCAAACTAAGAGCGACGGCATTGGTCCAAAAACGCATACAATCCCTTTGGAGTTTCTTTGAATTCAGTCGCGACTCGAAGCGGATTCAGATGATCTGTCAACTGAGGAAAATCCCCGAGTTTCACCAAATCTTTTTCAGTCGTGAGAATTTGCTGACAACCCAACTCCAGCATTTTCTTCAGGATAAGATCCGCATCTTTTTCAGTGTAATCATGGTGATCTGAAAAAATAAGATGTTCCTTCAAATCAAAAGTGTTTTCACTGAGTGCGCGCAGATTCTGATGAAAGACTTGAGGTTTCGCAATTCCACTGACGGCCAACACGGAGGCGCCTTTTTCAATTGCACTGAGTGGAGAGACTTTGAATTCTATTTCATAAATTTCCAAGTGCTGTGGAATCCGAGAATAAAGAATTTGCACATGTTCTTCCGTGGACCAATTCACTTTGGTGAGAGCCACAGCAGAAGCTCTTTCCAAACTTTGGAAGCTTTCTCGCAGTCGCCCTTTCGGAAGCAAAAAATCTTCTTCCAAGGGAGCAGTGCAATCCAATAGCACCAAATCAAAATCCCGATGCAAGGCTCGATGCTGGAAACCATCATCGACAATAAGCAATTGATAATCTTCTTCTGCGAGAGCCGCTTGCGCTGTCAGGTGTTTCGTTGGTCCTGTCCACACAGCCGATTCAGGATGGAGTTTGGCCAGCAAACTGGCTTCATCTCCGTAAAATGAACCTCCGGCATCCGAGAAGGTTTGAACGTGATGAATTCCCCGACTGCGAGCCCGATAATTGCGAGCAATGACAGCCGAATTCAAACCTCGACTCTCAGCCTCTTTGAGAATTCGGCTGACCACGGGGGTCTTGCCGGTTCCTCCGACAGAGAGATTTCCCACACTCAAAACGGGAGTGGAAAGTCCCACTTGGTCTAAAAAATTATAATCATAAAGCACATTTTTAAAGTCAGCAGCCATCCCGTAAATAGAGGCGAGCATTTCTTTGTAATCCGCTCTCATGTCTTTCCCTGCGAGAAGTAAGGTTTCAAACCTTCGGCCACTCGGCGAGTGGCCCCCAAACTGCCCAACTGTTCGCGAATCAAACGAAGATCGGAACGAACTTTTTCGGTGTAAGCAGGCTCATCCAAATATCTTTTCATCAAATTGAAAAGTTCATCGACATTGGCTCCGCCCTGCCATCTTTCCGGCACGACTTCGCGATTGAGAATCAAATTGACGATTCCAAAATACTTCACGCCATGAACAACCAACCGAGCCACAAGGCCTGTGAACCAATGCAGCTTGTACATGATCACCATGGGCTTTTCCAAAAGTCCGACCATCAAAGTCGCCGTTCCAGAGGCCGCCAAAACAAAATCCGCCAAATGAATCATTTCAAAAGGATCGTCTTTTTGCACGATGATCGGGAAACGCAAATCCCCCATTTGATCCTGAAGCGCTTCTTTATTTACTGTAGGAGCGCACATCAGCAAAATGCGGATTTTCGGATAAGTGTTGTAAAGTCGGCGAGCCACATCCAGCTGAATTTGCAAATGGTGCTGAATTTCTTTTCGTCGACTACCCGGCATCAATCCGATCACAATCTCATCATCTTGAATGCCACATCGATTGCGATGCAATTTGCGATAAGACGAATCCCAAAACTTGGGATCTAAATCTTCCAAAATCGGATGTCCGACAAATTCGCAAGGCACTCCTTTTTTTTGAAAGAAGTCGACTTCGAATGGGAAGAGAACGAACACTTTGTCACAGAATTTCTGAATGGTTTTGACCCGGCCTTTGCGCCAAGCCCAAACTTGCGGAGTGATGTAATAAACCACTGGAATCCCGAGAGCCTTCATCTTCTTTGCCAGCATCAAATTGAATTCGGGATAGTCCATGATGACAACAACTTTGGGACGGCGTTTTTCCGCCTCTCTCACCAAAGAGTTAAAAACTTCTTTCAATTTTCCATAGTGCTCGATGATTTCTGAAACACCAACCACAGCCATTTCTTCGGATTTCCCCAAGCGCTCAAAACCCATAGCTTCCATGGCATCACTGCCAACACCAAAAGCTTGCACCGAAGTTTTCTCTTTTTTCCAATGTTCCAAAAGCAATTGGGCAAAGCGTGCGCTCGAAGCCTCTGCTGCCACAATCAAAACGGAGTCCATTAGTGCCCCTTCTGGGAGGACTCGATCATCGCAATGATTTTTTCAACCATTCCAAGGGCCTTCATTCCGTCATTGCCGCTCACGACGGCAGGACCTTTTCCATGAATGGCTTGCAAGAAAGATTCAGTTTCCGTCAGAAGATTGTCTCCGCGCCCAACGTTTTGAATGTCATGACGAACTGGAGTTTCTGGATTTCCTGTGAGCAGAGTTTTTTCCAGCTCACCTGTTTGAAGATTGGCCACCCAAATGTGTTCGCGGTCAATGGCTCGGATCGAGCGAGTCATTTCCCGAGACAAGCGTGACGAGTTGACCTGAGCGATCAAACCACTTTCGAAACGGAAAGAAGCTGAACACCAGTCATACGTTTGAGTGGCAATCATTCCCCCTTGCGCACTCACCAACTGGCAAGGACTCGAGTCCATGGCCAACATCAAATCCAAGTCATGAATCATCAGGTCATGGAGAACCGAGACATCGGAGCCCCGCAATTTAAAAGGAGCGTAACGACTGAATTCCAAAAAACGAGGACCTTTGGTGACTTTGCAAAGCTCACGGAATGCAGGATTGAAGCGCTCGCTGTGTCCCACGCACAAAACCAAGTTGTTCTTGGCTGCCAAATCCACAAGAACTTTCGCTTCGGCTGTGTTCAAGCAAATAGGCTTCTCTACATTGACGTGGATTTTGTTTTCTAAAAACATTTTTGCCAGCTCAAAGTGAGTGGGAGTGATGGTGGCAATCGTCACAGCATCGACTTGACCAATCAAATCCTGAGGGCGACTGAAAGCTCGAACACCTAAATCACCAGCCACTTTCTGAGCCTGCATTTCGTTCAGGTCACAAACAGCGGCCAGCTCAACTGACAAGGAAGTCTGCGCTGAAAGGGCTTTGTATTTCTGTGCATGAAAAGTTCCAAGATAACCAACACCAACAACAGCCGCTCTCAGTTTTTGCATTTCACTTCCCTGCCTATTCTTCCTCGGAAACTCGAGATCCTCTTTGCAGAGCAATCCCTCGCTTGGAAGATTTCACAAATTGAATCAAATATTCCAAATTGTCGTTCATTTGACACTCGGCTCGGATTCGAGCCAGCCCTTCTTCGACAGTGTCAGATCCCATCACCAAAATGCGAATGGCCTTATGAATATTTTGAACCTCTTCACGAGGAACGCCTTTGCGAGCCAATCCGACTTTGTTGGTGGCTCGAATCACGGCATAATTTCCCTGCGCCCGGCAAAATGGAGGAATGTCTTTATTGACGATACTGCTACCAGCAATAAAGGCACCACGACCCACACGCGTGAATTGATTGAAAGCACTCAGGCCCCCAATAACCACTCCGTCTTCAATAGTCGTATGGCCACCCAAATGGCTGTCATTGGCAATAACCACATTGTTGCCAATTTTGCAGTCGTGACCGACATGCGTATAGGCCATAAAGTAATTGTTATTTCCGATCGTCGTCTCTTTGTCGCCCTTGCTTGTGGCAATATTGACTGTCGAGAACTCGCGGAAAACGTTGTTGTTGCCAATCTTCAAACGCGTGGGTTCGGTTTTATAAGTGATATCCTGAGGGGGGCCACCAATCACAGCGCCTGGAGAGAAGTGATTGTTTTCTCCAATCTCCAAAACCCCGTGGCGCGAACCCAAAGTGACGTGCCCTTCAACAACGCAACCTTTTTTAATGGTCACTGTGCCTTGAATCAGACAATAGGGGCCTATTTCGACCCCGTCTTCGATTGTCACATCACCGTTAATGACTGTACTTGGATGAATGCTCATTCGATTTATTTCTCTTTTTCAAAAGCCTTGATTACGTCGTCAGTGAGATCCGCATCTTTTTGAGCGAACAACACATTTTGCGCGCCTTTTTCGATCACCAAAGAATAACCTTTTTCTTGAGCGACTTTCTCAATGGTTTTCTTCATTTTTTGAATGATCGGCTCGACCAATTCTTTTTCCTTTTTTTGGATTTCCAACTGGTTCTCAGCAACGACTTTCTGGAATCTCATCATTTCTTCCTGAAGTTCCATTTGCTTTTTGTTCATCACTTCTTCAGAGAGAACAGTCTTTTTCTTGTCCAGATCCTGACCCATTTTTTCGATGTCAGCTTTCTTTTTATCCAGATCTTTTTTGCGCTTGCCATACTCAACGTCCAAAACATCTTTGGCTTTTTTTCCAGCCGCAGTGGCCTGAATCGCTTTTTGAACGTCAACATATCCAACCTTGGATTGAGCGTTCGCAAAACCAGCAGTCAAAACGAGAGCCGCGATCAAAAACATTTTTTTCATACCATCTCCTTATGAAACTTGATTAAAAAGGTGCACCAATCGAAAAGTCAAAAACCACGGCATCCGGCGACTGATCCGAACTGCGAAGCGGGAATCCCCACTCAAAACGCAAAGGGCCAATCGGCGAAAACCAACGGAATCCAAAACCGACATCGCTATACAAATCCGAAGCGCTCAGCTCATCTTCGGCAATACCCGCATCAAAGAAGGTCACGCCTTTGATTCCAGCTTCAGCAATGAGCGGAAATTCAAATTCCATTTGGTAGAGACCCATTTGCTCACCACCATAAGTTCGCGTGGCGACGCGACGACGAGCATTGGGATCTGGGTACAAAGCCGTGTAATCCGGGTCGTTGAAAATTCTCTCCGAGAAGCGAGTCTTACCGATGCGGTAGAAATTATAACCTCGCAATGAGTAAGGTCCCCCGAGCTTGAAGGTCTCTGTAAACGGCGGCGTCCCACCGTCCAAAGCCGAAAGGAAAGAGAAGGACAAATTGTTTCTCCACACCACTTCCCAGAAAACTTTCTTAAAGTAGCGAGCCGTTGCAGAGCCCTTGCTGTACTTTAGTTTGCCGCCGAAGTTCGCGTATTCAAACGAAGTCGAAAGATAAGCTCCCCGACTTGGAGAAAAACGGTCATTGCGATCATCGTATTCAATGTAACCCGTGATCGAGCGAGTGTCGCCATTGGCCGTATCGAGCGGGAACAAGGTCGGATCTGTGACTTGCTTGGTGTTGCCATTGACTTTGCCTGTGACCGGGTCCAAACGCGAATCTTCGTATTTCAAGCGCACAGTCGCACTGAGATCTTCCGCCAAAGGATGACCGAAGCGAAAACCGGCCCCCACGCGCTGCTCGTCGTAATCGCTTAAGCCTGTTTTCGTCTGGTAGAGATCCACACCCAAAGACCAAAGGGTGTCTTGAAAATAGGGCTCTGTGAAATTGAAATTATAAGATGAAAGGTCTTTGCTGATGTTCAAGCCAGCACTGAGCTTTTGCCCTTTTCCAAGGAAATTAGTCTGATTGACCTGACCCTGCATTTGAAAGCCTGTTACACTTCCGTAACCAGCTCCCAACTGAACTGAACCTGTGTTTCTCTCTTTCACCACAATGTCGATGTTGAGCTGATCCGGCTTTTCGGGCGGAGTCGAAGTCTTGAAGTTCACTTCATCAAAGAACCCCAGGCGCTGAATGCTTTCCAATGAGCGACGGCGGCGAGTTTCATTGTACATCTCACCTTCGCGGATTTTCAGTTCGCGACGAAGAACTTTGTCGCGGGTTTTGCTGTTACCGATCACATTGATTTGTCCAAAGTAGACCTTGTTGCCTTTATCAAACTCAAATGTGACATCCACCTTGCGATCTTTTTCATTGATGCGAGTGCGGGGAATAACATTGGCAAACGCATAGCCGAGGTCCCCATACTTCGCTTGCAATTCACTCAAGTCCTTTTGCAAAACTTCGTATGAGAAAATATCCCGCTTGTTGATTTCAATCGCTCCGGCCAATTCGTCTCGCGAATAAAGCAAATCACCGGCAAAATCGATTTCTCCGACATTGAACTGATCACCTTCATCAATGCGAATCGTGATGTAAATATTTTTCTTGTCCGGAGTCACATAAACTTGTGGGCGATCGACTTTGACTTGGACATAGCCCTCATTGAAGTACAAGTAGCGAAGTCTCTGAACGTCGATATCAAAAGTGTCCTGCTTGTAGGCTCCAGAGCCCGACATGGCACTGAAAAAACCGCCTTCGTTGGTTTGCATTCGGCTTTTGAGAAATCCATCTTTGAGTTTGCGATTTCCCAAGAAAGTGATTTTCTTCACTTTCACTTTGTCGTTTTCATCAATATTGAAAACAATCTTGACCGTTTCATCTTTAGTGACGTCGACAACTTTGGCGTCAATTTTCGCCAGGAAATAGCCTTTGTCTTCGTACATTTTTTGGATTTTCTCAGTGGCTTCGCGAAGCTTTGACATATTGATCACTTCGAAAGCTTTCATTCCCGTTGCTTCCAAAAGCTCTTCGGATTTGATTTCCGAATTGCCCTCAAAAAGAATCTCGGTGATTCCAGGCTTCTCAACCACTTTGTAAATCAGAGAAACATCTCGCCCACTGACTTCCCGATTAACTTGGATGTCATAAAAAAATCCCGATTTGAAAAGACTTTGAATGTCCTCTCGAATTGTCGATTCCGCGTAGGGAGCTCCAACTTTGCTTTTCAAGCGAGCTTCGATCGCATCTTTTTCGATTTTTCGCTGACCTTGAATTTGGATTTGCTTCACGGTCATTTCCGCAGTCGCACTCGCTGGAGCCGCAGAAACGGGCGTTGTCATCTTGGCGGCACGCGCATTCTTTCGCTTGCTGGCATTCGCTTGCCCGAAAACGGCCTGAGAGCTGAACAGCGCAAGGCACAATGCCAGAGAAGTCAGCAGATGAGGCCGTGAAGTGAAACACAGTTTGTTGTCGAAAAGTTTTAGATTTGGTTTCAAATTAAAATTTCCTAATCCTTTTAAGCACTTAGCCTCTGCCTGGGGAAGCGTAACAGGACCACCTGGCAAAGTCAATCACACCCAATGTCCATCTGAAATTCGATGAACTTTTCCGAACTTGCGAGAGAAGCTCGGATCATGGGTGACCACCACCAAAGTGAGTCCCAAAGTCTCTTTCAAATGAAAAAATAAATCCTGAATCACTCCGCCATTTTGCGAGTCCAAATTTCCCGTGGGCTCATCCGCAAAAAGAATTTGCGGTCGGCACACCAAAGCTCTCGCAATGGCTACACGCTGCAGCTCGCCGCCCGAAAGCTGATTGGGAAAATGATTCATGCGAGTCGTCAAACCCATTTGCCGCAGCAGATCCTCGGCCCGACCAAGAGATTCCGTTTTATCCAGTCCCGCCACTCGAGCCGGAATCATAACGTTTTCAAGTGCTGTGAATTCAGACAGCAAATGGTGAAATTGAAAAACAAATCCCATCTCTTTGTTGCGAAAAGCAGCAATTTGCTCGTCATTCATTGCCAAAAGCGATTGCCCCTGGAAATACAATTCGCCACCGGTGGGCCGGTCCAAAGTGCCCATGATGTGCATCAAGGTGCTCTTGCCGGCTCCCGAAGCGCCCACAATGCATATCGCATCGCCCTTTTTGATATCCAACGAAATATCCCGCAAAATCTCGAGTTCTCCCGCACCTTGCGGATAAGCTTTTCGAAGATGACGAGCGGATAATAGGACTTCACTCATTTTTCAGTCCCTCCACAGGGGTCAAGGCAGCCCCTCGCAAAGCCGGAGCCAATGTTGCCAGAAAACAAATCAACAGAGTGGCAAGCGAAATGGCCACTGCATCCATCCAACGCAAGGTCAAATCGATGCGGTCAATTTTATAAATCGCGCCCGGCAGAAGTCCATAGTGTGATTCGATCCAGCCGAACAAAAAGCAAAGCGCCATTCCGAGCAACAGCCCTCCCAAAAGTCCCAAGCCGCCTATCAACAACCCCTGCCAACTGAAAATTTGCACGATGCCCTTGCGAGGAACTCCCATGGATTTCAAAAGACCAATTTCCGAATAACGAGTGACCACATTGATATACAAAGTGCTGGCCACATTAAATGCCGCTGCAATCACAATCACCAAAATGACGAAAAAAATCACCACTCTTTCGATTTGCACGGCTTCGAATAGATTTTCGTTCACATCATGCCAATCCCGAACCAAAAAACCGGGCCCCAATTCGCGAGTCAACTGAGTGCCAATGCTGCGAGCTTTTTCGATGTCTTTGAATTTGACCAACAATCCAGAATAGCGACCGCCGATTTCCGCCAGCTTTTGAGTGGTTGAAAGCGAAGTCAGGATCATTCGCTGGTTGTAATCAAATTTTCCCAAATCCAAAATTCCGGCCACTCGAAAAGTCCCAATCTTGCGACGAAACTGATTGGGATTGAGATCGTCCTTCAAGGGCAAAACGATTCGGAAAGTATCCCCGACTTTCAATTTCATGTTTTGAGCTAAACCCAAGCCAACCACAGCAGGAACTGTATCGACTCCTTCTTCGGCTTTGATTTCCAGCTTGCCTTCAACAAGTCTTTTTTCGATCCCCAAGGTTTCCTTGAGACCCTCTGAATCCAATCCTTGCACAATGACTCCGGCCAATCGACCTTCGTTGGCGATGACGGCTTCGAGATAGCTGAAGCGAGTGGAGCTGACAAAATCAGGAGAGACTTTTTTGATTCTTTCCACCAATTCATCTTTGGTCAGTTGATTTTGCCCTTTGATCAGAATTTGCAAATGACCCGAAACATCGGCCACACTTTTTTGCAAAGTGGACTCGAAACCACTCATCACAGCCATCGAAACCACAAGACTGGCCACCCCCAGAATCAGCCCCACCAGGGCATTGACCCCAGAAATGGAGAAGAGTTGGGATTTCTTTGCAAGCAACATCCGAGTGGCCAGCCAGAAATAAAATTTCATTTTAAGCTCGTGCCTCCGGCGGCTTGACGTCTGTGAGCTGAGACTTCAAATAGGCCATGATGAAACCCTGCAATTCGCCATCCACCACATCTTGCACCTGATTGGTCTCAAAATCCGTGCGGTGATCTTTGACCATTTGATAGGGATGCATGACATAAGAGCGAATTTGCGAGCCCCATTCGTTGGCTTTTTTAGTGCTCTCCATTGCTTCTTTTTCTTTTTGGCGCTTTTCGATTTCTTTTTCATAGAGAGCGGCCTTGAGCATTTTCATGGCTTTGTCACGGTTTTGAATTTGAGACCGCTGAGTTTGACAGCTGACCACAATGCCCGTGGGAAGATGGTACATGCGCACGGCGGAATCCGTTTTGTTCACATGCTGACCACCGGCTCCACTGGAACGGAAAGTTTCCACTTTGATGTCAGCAGGATTGATGTCGATTTTGATGTCGTCATCCACTTCCGCCCACGTGAAAACAGAAGCGAAACTGGTGTGCCTTCTGGCATTCGAATCAAAAGGAGAGATTCTCACCAAGCGGTGAACTCCATTTTCAGCTTTTAAATATCCGTAAGCGTAAGGACCTTCGATCAACATAGTGACGGATTTGACTCCAGCGCCTTCACCTTCACTCATTTCCAAAATTTCAGTTTTGAATCCTTGCTGGTCGGCATAGCGCATGTACATGCGCATGAGAATTCCGGCCCAATCACAGGCTTCTGTTCCACCGGCTCCTGAATTGATGGAAAGATAGGCCGAATTGGCATCAAGCTCGCCATTGAGGACTCGCTTGAGTTCCAGCCCTTGCCCCACTTTTTCAAGCTTTGTGATTTCAATTTTGGCTTCGGAAAAAGAGTCCTCGTCACCAGCTTCGATGGCCATATCCATCAGGACTTCAGCGTCGGCCACTCCCTGCTGAAAGCTTTCAAATTCGCTGACAGCTTTCTCAAGGAAGGCTTTTTCTTTGTTCAGTTTTTGCATTTCCTCGGGCTTGTTCCAGAGATCTGGATTCTCAGCCGACATGGCTATTTCTTCGAGTCGGCGCTTTTTCTTGTCGAGGTCAAAGATACCCCCGAAGTTCGGAGGACAAGTTTTTCAGATCCGTCAATTTTCGCTTGAGGTCGTAAGTTTCGGCTGCAATTCCCATAGGGGTTAAATGTCGAACTTTGCGCAGAGTCTGTCAAACAGTTGATCCTGAATTTTGAACATCTTTGCAGCTTCTCGGGCCGATTTTTCGTGATCGTAACCCATGAGATGCAAGACGCCATGAATCAACATATAGGCAAGCTCAGCTTGAAAGCTGTGGCCATGCTCAATAGCCTGCTTTTGCAGAACTTGCGGGCACATGACAAGCTCTCCAAAAGGAGTTCCGTCTTCGTCGCCATGGAAACTCAAAACATCCGTGGCGTAATCTTTTTGCCGGTACTGCTTGTTCAATTGCCGAGCTGGCACAGGATCCAAAAAAACGACAGTGATTTCCGTGCTCACTTTGAGCTTCAACTCGCGACGAATGAACTCCCCTGCTTGCTCAAGCCATTTCCGTGGCATACGAACTCGGGATTGATTGATCAGATTGAGCATGCTGCTTCACACTCCGCCATTATTTGGATTTGAAATTAAAAAGTGGGGCTGGCGCTTCGGAAGCCCCGCCACCGGCCGAGCGCGGATAATCAATGCGCTGATGATAAATTCCCAAAAGGATGCGAGTGAAAGCAAATTCGACTTTCGACAAATCTTTCAGAGTCAGATTGCACTCGTCCAATTGCCCTTCCATGAACTTGCGCTGAACGATATTGCGAACAATGTTCTGCAATCGCACCGGAGTCGGTTCATCCAAAGAGCGACTGGCAGCTTCGATGCTATCAGCCAACATGCATAGCGCGGCTTCACGGAATTGCGGTTTCGGGCCCGGATAGCGAAACTCTTCTTCAGAGACTTCCCCCTCTCCTTCGGCTCGAATGTCCATGGCTTTGTTGTAGAAGTAAGAAATCAAAGTCGTGCCATGATGCTGAATGATTCCATCAATGATGGGCTTTCCCAGTTTATGGGACATTCCCATTTCCACTCCGTCTTTCACATGCGCCACGAGCAAAGTTTTGCTCATGTAGGGCGAAATGTGATCGTGCGGATTTTGTCCCGGCTTCTGATTTTCAATGAAGTAATTGGCATGCTCCATTTTTCCAATGTCATGATAGTAGCTCATGACTTTGGCCAAAAGCGGATTGGCTCCGATTTCTTCGGCTGCCGCTTCCACCATGCTTCCAACCAGCATCGAATGATGATAAGTCCCAGGAGCCTTGACGATCATATCCTTGAGAAGTGGGTGATTCAAATTCGACAGTTCCAGCAATTTGACATCCGTGGTGTAATTGAAAACCGACTCGAGAAAAGGAATCAGCATCATGGCTCCCATGGCCGAGAAGATTCCCGAGAGAAAACCCGCTGGAACCGCAGTCAAAATTTCCCGGGGGAAATTCTCTGAATCCATTTTCATCACCGTGAACATCAAGGCGATCATCAACGCATTGACGGCTCCGGTTCGAACCCCAGCCCAGTAAATATCATTTCGCTTTTTGCAATTGTAAACTCCACGAGCGGCGGCAATTCCGCCTGCAAAAGTCACCACCATGAAAGCAAAATTCATTTCCGTCATTAAGCCCATCGCCACGGACAAGAACGTCACAAACAACCAAACGACCTCACCCGAAGCAATCAGCAAGCCCACCAGCATCGGCGCGGCTGCGACTGGCATCAAATACAAGAACATTTCATGCGGGAACCAAGAGCCAAAACGACTGATAAAAGCCGTTTCTGTCAAAAACAAGAAGCTCTTGGCAATCACCACTGTGATCAAAGTGACAAAGCCCATGACAAAAATATCTTTGTTGTCGACTTTGACTCTGTTTTGCGAAAAACGTCTCAGATATTGAAAAAAGACCACAATGATCGCCAAGAAAATAAAAGAAATGCAGAGAGCAATGATCTCATGCCGGCGGTCTGAACGCAGATTTTGAATCTCTTTGACCATGGCCATGTGAAAGGGCTGAATGACAGTTCCTTCCGAAAGCAAAACTTGATTCTTTTTCACTGAAATCGTGATGGGCAAAACCGCTTCCCGAGCGGCTTGGCGGCGCGAGGCCATCTCTTGTTTATTCAAAGTCAAATTCGGATAGATCAAACGTCGACTGAACGACTGCAGATTTTCAACGTCTTTTTCAGAGAAGCGCTCCAAGCCCTTGAGACTTTTCAAATTGAAAGCTTCGGGAACGGCTGCATCTTGAATTTCCAAGCGACGAATCTGAAATTCCCGGCCGCGATTGTTCTTATTCACTGTGCGCGCCAGAACCATGGATTGATTGGGAGGAATCAAACGATCGATATTTTCTGCGATTTGCTCTTTGTACCAAAGATCCAAATTGCGAATAACGACATTTTCCAAACGAGCATTGAATTGCTGGCGAACCAACCACTCGAATAGATAGTCGGGAACATTGGCTCCCAGGGCTTTTTCGAACTCGCCTTTGTGCGAAAAGAAATCTTTGATTTTGTCTTCCCGGGCCCAGGGCGAACGCGGCCATGATTGATTTTTGATTTCATAGCGCATGTTGCGAAATGCGCGGTAAACCTGTCCTGAGACTCGTTCAAAAACCGCTGGATCGTAATCCAGAATGATCGGAACGGCCATTTCGGAGCGCACTTTTTTTTCTTCGGTTGTGACTTCGTCGACCATTTCAAAACTGACTGGCGAAACCACATCGTATTTCACCACTTCGCCAATTTGAAACTCCAATGGAGTGCGAACTTCGAAAGTGATGGCATAGGCCAAAATCAAAGTGAAAATAAAAACGAAAGCAAAACGACGAGTTTGCAGCTTGTCTTCAATCCGTCCAGCCATGCGGCCGAGAAAAGTTCTCTCCAGGCCCAGGCGATCGACCCAATCCAAAAACTTGAGGCTATGATCCTCATAGTTCACCCGTTTGTGGGCGACGTCTTTATTTTTTGGAAGGCCTTTTCGTGACATCATGCTGCTCAAATCCTGCCTGGCTTCTTATCGGAAATTCTTGTCAGAATTCAAAAATTTCCCAGTGAACCGGACCTCCAAGCGTGGTAGCGTGTTGTGAACTCATGGACAAAAGTTTGAAACAAGACCCTATTCTGGCTGAATTTAAGACCCTTGTCGAGATCGTTGCGCAACTTCGCGGTCCCGATGGCTGCCCTTGGGACAAGGAACAAACTCAAAGAACTCTGACTCAATATGCAATCGAAGAGGCCTTTGAACTGGTTGAAGCGATCGAGAAAAATGATCTGAATGAAGTTCGTGAGGAATTGGGTGATTTTCTTTTCCAAGTGATTCTGCAATCTCAAGTGGCGCAAGATGAAGGCCATTTTTCTTTGTTGGAAGTCATAAAAAGCCTCAACGAAAAAATGATTCGCCGCCACCCTCATGTCTTTGGCGAAGACAATGCGAAAACCACACAAGAAGTTTGGAAAAACTGGGACCGCTTAAAAGCAGCCGAAAAAAAAGACAAACCCGTTTTCAGTTATCCAACCCAACTGCCCGCATTGCAAGCGGCCTACAAAATTGGAATCAAAACCAAACGCTTGCAATTTGACTGGGAACAAGCCTCTGAAGTGATGGAGAAAGTCCACGAGGAAATTCAAGAGCTGCAAGCCGAGATCGAAAAGCAACCTTCCTCGAAAGAAGCTTTGGAGCACGAAATTGGAGATGTGCTCTTTTCGGTGGCACAATTGGCAAGACATTTGGGCTTGGAGCCTGAACAATGTCTGCGAAGTGCCAATCGCCGCTTTGAGGGACGCTTCAATGAAGTGCTGCGCTTGTCGCAAAAACCTCTGGATCAATTCACGCAAATGAGCTCCCCGGAAAAAGAAAAGCTCTGGCAAGAGGCCAAAAAATCTCTTTCTCAAAAAACTCCGTCGCAAAAGTAAAAAACAGCTCATCGTCAACTCCCAACTCGACAGCTGTTCAATCTCTGATCAGACGTTCCGGCGTCGTCTCATCCTGAATCAAAGACTCTTGCACAAGGCATTGAATTCATTGATTTTTCTCAGTGTTTCAAGATGAGCTATGGCACTCCCCTTGCTCTTCTTGTTTGGCATCGGGGGATTTTATGAAGACATTCCAACAGAACACAATGAAACTGAGTTTGATCATTTTGGCCATTGGATTTCTGGTCGCTTGCGGCTCCTCTAAAACAGCCGACTCTGGTTTCGGAACTGTGGACTCTTCTTCCACATCAACCAATACAGAAAAGCCCGCTGTTGCTGTTTGCTCTCAGGATGTGGCGGGATCTTCTTCCATGAAAGTCCGATTGATGCAATATGTGGATCCTTACGGCGCCACTCGCTCCGATTATGTGCGCTTGCAATTCAAAGTGGCTCCCTCTGATTGGGCCTCAGGAGATTTGGATCTTTTGCTGTACCGTTGGACGGCATCTTCTGACAATGCCACCTCTTTGGATAGCACTCCTCTGTCTTATCAATTGGAGAAAAAAGTCGGCAGCGGGTTTCAATTGCTGTCCAACCAGGCTTATCAAATTATGAATTGGACTGAGATTCAGCAATTTGCCCTGGCCACAAATGTCAATGCGGCCTCACCTCAAGATTTTTTCCAAACAGTCACTGTTCTGGTGAATTTGAAAGATATGACCAATTCTTATCAGGCTTTGCGAGTCAATCTCCGCCAAAATGGAACCGTGGTGCACAAAATGGATGTTTTGATTCCAACATTCCAAGCCGATCCTGCTAAGTACAACGCGGATACTCGCCATCCCGTCAGCTTGCAAGCTCTGCATCCCCTGAAAGACAAATTGGGACAGAGTTGGACGCAAGCCAATTACTTTGAATTCGCTCGCAGCTTCTGCTTCTAAACCGGAAGTCACTCAGTGACTGGATTCCTGACTGACTTCCTCGGCCTGCAAATTCTCACCATGTCGATAGCGGTCCAAAAGATTTGGATCTGAGGTGGGGAACGAGAACAGCAATGAGTGAACATTGTTGCTTGTGTCTTCCTGAGTCACTGCCACATAGGACAGATCTTTGATCTCATGATCTGGATATTCTTTGATAAAAGTCACAAGCGTATTGCCGTGCAAATCATTGGTGCGCCAAATCTCGTCGGCATTTTCAATTGTCTCTTCGCGGCACTCGCCTAAACTCTGAAAATTTTCAAAAGCCACGTCTGTTTCGCTTCGCAACTTGAGCATGGAGAGGAAAAGGCCGATGGCCATGGGATCGCCTTCACTCAGCGCATCGCCTTCAATGGCGCCGAATCCCACTTCTTCAAAAGCCCGATCGTAGACCAGATCTCCTCGGCGATAACGCGAAGCAAGTTCGAGGTCCTTGGTGACGAAATGCAAAAAGATGAAAGTGGGTTCATCGTCTGAGGACACATAGGTCACAGCCACATGAAAGGCATCCATTTCATCCAAAGGCCGGATGAAGTGAAAAATCGGCAAATCTTTGAAGGTTTTGTCATCATACCAAATCTCAGCCGGTTCATCGAGAGTGTGATCCAATTGCTCTCCCAGATCGCTGACTTCTTCTTCCTTCAAATCATCGGCTTTGCGCCAATTTTGATGCTCTTGCTCCAAAGCTTCAATTTGCGGACTGAAGAACTCATAGAGCTCTTTCTCGCTGTGGAAGACGAGTCCAGCCTGTTGATCGATGACAATCTCAGGAAGTTTTCGACGGAATTTAACTCCCTTGGTCTTTATTTTCTTTGGCTTTTTGGTGGGAACTTTCGACTTTGCGATAGGGCCTCCTCGAAAAAATCCTACCATTCTCGATGAAAAATCCGAAGTGTCCTTCTTGATGAGGCTCGTCATAAAAATCACTAAGGCTTGCAAGTCGAATGAATATTTCTCACCATTTAAGTCAGAGTCGGTTTCTGTTTTTGTCAGGCTCACAGACCACGGAGGGGGTGGAAATGTCGGGACAGGAAAGTGATCAGAGCAAAACTGATCAAAAAATACAGGAAAAGAGTTTGGAGCGCATGGAAGCTCTCCTCAAGCAGTCGGCAATGGGAATTCATATTCTCTTCGACAACAACTCCATCGCCAAAGTCATGGGCCAAGGCAAGGATGACAAGGACTTTTTCGATTTCAATAAAATGAAACGAGTCCAAGATGTGATGACGGAGCTCATTGCCAAAAAGTCGTATTACGAGAAAATGTCCTTTTTGAAAGACTTGGATGACGAGTCTTACGAAATGCTCGTCCGAACTTATTTTCACATTGTCGAAAACACCGTTCGAGCCGCCCAAGACCAGCACCATTGAGCCAGGCTTAGTTCTGACACAATTTTAAGTTCCGTTTCCAAAAAGCCGAAAAGACAGGGATGAAAGTCTTTTCGGCTTTTTTAATTTTATGGGGCCTGCAAGCTCAGGCCGAGTACCGAATGTTCCTTTTGGACATCCGCGCTGCCGATGGCACTTTGATTCGCCAAGAACTCAGCACTCTCGACCCCGACCAATATCCAGGCTACCACCCTCTTAAGCAGGGAGAATTCGTGACTTACTCGGACACTTGGATGTGCCGAGGGCGCACAAGTCATTTGCCTCCCTGCAAAAGTCCGCGGCAAATTGCAGCCGAAGCGCAAGAAAGCCAAAGCAGCCCTCCTTGAGACCAGATCCTCTCACCTGCCTCTCGAGCCCCACTGTCTTATTGTGATACACTGAGGGGGCATGGCCTCAGAAGTCTCAGCCAAACAGCGATCCAACAACGAGGAGCTCTCCGAGCTTCATCGTGAGCACCAGAAAAAACGCAAGTCTCTGGTCGAAAGCCAATCCGCTGACTTGGAAGAGTTGCGGGAATCCTATGCTCGCCGCAAAGATGATTTAAAATCCAACAATGAAGCGGCTATCAATCACATTCGCAATCAGGGCAAGAAAGCTCTGGAAGCTCAGCAAAACGAAAACCAAAGCAATTTGGAAAGCGCTAAGCTCACGAGTGAAAAGCAAATTGATTCTTACAAAAAGTACGCGAACTCCAATCGCAAAACTTTAGAATCGCAAGTGCAAAGCAAACAAGAAGAAGTCGATGCCCGCTTAAAAGCTTTGAATGAAAAAGAAAATCATCAGAGTCAAAATATCCAGAAAAATGCCAACGAATCCGCGCGCAAAATGCAGGAGCGAATTTCAGCTGCCGAGCGAGAGGGACAGCAGGAACTGACTCAGACAGTCGAAAAAAGCAACAGCAAGCGACGCGAAGTTTTGCAAAAAAACTCGGAAGAAATGAAAAAACTGAACGATCAGTTTCAAACGAGTTTTCTGAAGGAAAAAGAGCAAAGACAAGCCTCTTTGGATGAACAAAGACGACAGGGACGCTCGACTTTCCAGGAAGTCACGAAGCAAAATGAGGAAAGCAGCAATGCTGAGCGCTTACGCGGCGAAAACGAACTTCACCGCTTGAAACAGAAATTCAAAGAAGAAAATCAAAAAACTGTGATGAATGGCGAAGAACGTTTGCGCCGAGAAAAAGCAGAGAATCAACGCAAAGTTGAAAGCGAAATCCAAAAGGGCCGCCTGACTCAGGAAAAAGTGCAAAAAGAGCAGAACCAAAACCTGCAGTCGATGCAAGCTCTCGGCGACAAAAAAATTGCTGAACAAAAATCTGAGATTGATTTCAAAATGAAGCGCCAGGAAGAGCAGTTCAAAACGGAATCGGAACAAAACCGACAGCAATTTGAAAGCCAAGCACGTGATATGCATGATGCTTACCAGAAGAACTTTGCTCGCAACAAAGAAGTCTATTCGAAAAATCTCAAGCGCCAAAATGATCAGTTTCAAGACACTTTCCGTTTGAACTCTCGCGGCCAACAGGAATCTCTGAATGTGCAGCAGGAAATGTTCATGAAAGAGCTCAATGAGCTCAAGAAAACCCAGTTGGCTGAGAGCAAACGAATTCTCGATAAGCAGGACGATCCATTTTATAAAATCCAGAACCGAGGCACCCGCCTTTGGGAAACTCCTCGCATGTATGTGATTCGGGCCTTTGTTCCCGAAGTGGACAAAGACACCGTGAAAATTCGCATTCAGGAAGACAGAGCGGTGGTCTCCGGCTCTCGATCTTTCAATGAGAAAATTCAGGACGAAGGAAAGAAAGTTTCCACCAATTCTTATCAGACATTTAAAGAAGAATTTAAATTCGAGCATCCCGTCGCACAAAATGCGATTTCTCAGCAGCGAGATGGAGATTTTCTGGAGTTTGTGATTCCGAAGATTGGGTTCATCGATAAAAAAGCCTAAAATTGGCTCACTTTGCTGTTGAGCCCAAAGCTGCCTTTCATTCTCTATTGAGCATCGAAAGGTTCAGAGTTTGCATTTTCAAGCTCTGAATGACTCCTTCTTGCCCCTACTGCAGCTCAACTCACCCACATCCGAAAACCGTTCGTTTTGGCAGCTTTAAAAGACGCTCGGACTGCCAAATCAT
>JACCDX010773897.1_pt1 | contig 76333 bp, 70 predicted proteins | sample 7449681 | NCBI WGS metagenome assembly JACCDX01 (sample SAMN15323450, study PRJNA562643) | freshwater metagenome | isolation source: river surface water | place: USA:Blue River Watershed | collected 2017-08-18 | reverse complement strand
TTGGGTTTACCAATATTGGTGATAATAATTCCAATGTTAATGATATTGACAAAACCATTACCAAATTGGATGCGGCCATTACAAGGTTGCGCGCCCATGCCGCCATTTTTGGCTCACACGCATCCATATTAACCACCCGTCAGGGTTTTACCAAAAATTACATAAATTCGCTGCGCACTGGTGCTGATGCCTTGGTATTAGCCGATTTGAACGAGGAAGCAGCCAATTCGGTGGTTTTACAAACCCGCCAACAATTGGGTATTAATGCCCTGAAACTTTCAGGCCAACAAACCCAAGCCATAGTGAATATCATTGGGTAATTGATACCAACCAGTATTAATTAAACAATATATAGCATCACCCAGTTGCCAAAACAGCGGGTGGGGGTAGCCGTCATGTTATACCCCCACCCGTGGCGATGGAAAATTTTCATGACAATCGGGTTAATGATAATAACAATAATATTGTTATTTTCTTTACCCCGCATGGTCCGAAGCGGAGAATCACCCCCCTGCATCAAGGGGGGTGATTTACTTTAAACCCCTGAAAAAATAAGAAAAATATTTGGATTGGTGGTGAGATGCAAAAATTTAAGCAGTCATGCTTAACGGCAAATGCGACAAGACATTGGCCCCGCGCACACCCACCAACGATGACCGGCCAACACACATTGCAATATTATTATCAGAATCCATTATAATAATATGCAGGAAAAAACATTCATTTTCCTGTAAAATATAGGGGTTGTTTTGGTAAAACATCAAAAAATCCATCCAATTGGGTTGAAACAACGCCCCCATGGCATAACCACAGGCATTAAGGCGGTGGCCAGATAGGCCATTTTTATCCAAAATATCGCAATGGGCTTGGTATACTTCGCCCATTATGTTGCCCACTTTCAGGCTGGCCTCGCACGCTTGCAGGGTTTCACAGGCAATATCAAAATATTTGGCCTGTATTGGGTTTATTTTGCCAACCACCATGGTGCGCATCATCGCGGCATGATACATTCTGTAAACCCCGGCCCATTCCAAGGTTAGTTGGTCGTTTTGTTGTAAAATATCGCGCCCGCTCTTGGTGCGGCATAATAATGCATGGCGGTTGGCCCCAATAATAAAGGGGTTGCCACTATAATCGCCCCCACCGGCCAATACCGCCCCCTGCATTTTGGCCAAAATCTCGCCTTCATCTCCGCCCGCCTTTATCAGGGGCAGGGCCGTGGTCAGGGCCGAATCAGCCAATTGGGCCGCCCGTCTATGGTAGGCAATTTCGCTGGGTGATTTTTGCATACGCAAATAGGAAACAAGATGGCTGGCATCCACCAAATTTGCAAAGCCGGCCAATTGATTCTCCAGCCGTTTGCAATTATGGCCGGTTAAGCCGTAGCTATCATATTCCACGCCCAATTTTTTACCGGCCAGGCCCTTTGATTGTAAAAGTGCCTTTAAATCGCGGGTGGGGTCAACTCCGGCCCCATCGCGCCATATATGAATTTCATTAATAACCGAGGTCAATTGCGCCTGCCGGTAATCGGGCGCGCGGGTTAATAAAAACAACCGCCCATCGGAACATAATACCAAACATTGAAAAAACACAAAACCAAAGCTGTCAAAACCGGTTAAATAATAGGCCGATTCCTGACGAAAAATTAACAGGGCCGACAAACCCAATGATTCCATTTTGGCCATGGCCCGTTGTTGGCGTTCGGCAAATTCTTCGCGGGTGAAATGCAGGGCCATGGTAATAAATTATGGTTGCCGGCTACGCACAAATTCGTTCAACAGGCGCACACCATAACCGGTTGCCCCGCGGTGCGAAAGGGTGCGGTCATCGCCCGACCAAACCATGCCGGCAATATCCAAATGCGCCCATTTTTGTTCCTTTTTGATGAATCGTTGCAAAAATTGGGCGGCGGTAATGGAACCGGCCGCCGGTTTACCGCTAATATTTTTCATATCGGCCCGTGGGGAATCCATCATTTTATCGTAATTATCATTCAGGGGCATACGCCATAATTTTTCGCCCACCAACATACCGGCCGAAAGCAAATCACCGGCCAATTTGTCGTCATTGGAAAAACAACCGGCATGTTCATTGCCTAACGCAACAATCATGGCACCGGTCAAGGTCGCCAAGTCGACAATTGCACTGGGGTTATGTTTTTCCTGTGCATACCATAAAACATCGGCCAAAACCAAACGGCCCTCGGCATCGGTATTATGTATATCAATGGTTTTGCCCGACATTGAGGTAACAATATCGCCGGGGCGTTGGGCCTTGCCATCGGGCATATTTTCAACCAAACCCAATAAACCCACCACATTTATTGGGGCATTACGGCGGGCCAAAACCTCCATGGTGCCGGCCACGGCCCCGGCGCCGGCCATATCCCATATCATTTCCTCCATACCCGGGCCGGGTTTTAATGAAATGCCCCCCGAATCGAAACATACACCCTTGCCCACCAAAGCAATAGGAGGTTGATTTGGTTGGCGCGCGCCATTCCATGACATAACCACCATTTGCGATTCGTTGGCCGAACCCTGCCCAACCCCCAACAGGGCATTCATGCCCAAATCCTTCATTTGTTTTTCGCCCAAAATTTCAACCTTGACCCCCAATTTTTCCAAACGCAGGCAACGCAGGGCAAATTCCTTGGGGTTTAATATATTGGCTGGTTCGCTGACCAAATTGCGGGTAAAATACACCCCATGTTTTATGGCATCACGTTCGGTTTCATGGTTTTTGACCTCGGCTATATTATCGTAATACAGGTTTATGCTTTCATATTGGGCCGCGTCCTCCAATATTTTTTGGTTATATGTATCAAACCGGTAATTACGCAATTCCAAGCCCAACAACATGTTGCTAACCGCCACGGGCGATAATGTTTGTGAATCAGCCCATATATGAATTTGGTTTTCGTGTATTTTGAACAAATGATTGGCAATTTTGCCCCCCAAATCAACGGCATCATTATCCTTTAATTCATCGGCCACCAAAAAAATAATAATACGGCTAAACCCCACCCCGGCCGGGGCCAATAAATTGATAATTTCACCGCTTTTACCCTTGATTGGGCTGGCCATTACCCCCTTAATTAAGGCCCCGTTGGTCCAACCATTGACCATTTGCGCGGTGCCGGTGGCGTTTATTTTTTTGACATCCTTGCAATCCTTGATATTCATGGCCACGCATAATACCCCACCGGTTTGGGCATTGGGTATGCCGTTTGTATATTGAATTTTACTATTTTTATCATTGCTCATTATAAATCCTTTGGTTAAATATTATGATAAATAATTTATAAAATTTGTCAACATTTCTTGTGTTAATTATGGTTGTTAAGATTATAATTGGTTTATTATCTGTGCGGTATAAAGTGAAGTGGGGCCAAAATAAAAAAACGCTTGACAATAACACAATATATGCTATCAACCAGACGCGAAATGGCGAATTAGCTCAGGGGTCAGAGCAGAGGAATCATAATCCTTGTGTCCGGGGTTCAAATCCCTGATTCGCCACCAAAAATTATTATCATAACCAAAGGAACATCCATGGCACGCGTAACAGTTGAAGATTGTATTACCAAAATACCCAATCGTTTTGAATTGGTTTTGTTGTCGGCTTATCGTTCGCGTGAAATTGGTTCGGGTGCGCCAACATTGGTGCCACATGACCGCGACAAAAAAACCGTGGTGGCCTTGCGCGAAATTGCCGATTCCGATATTAATTTGGATCATATTCGCGAAAATTTGGTTAAATCCCTGCAAAAGGTGCAGGTGCGTAAGGATGTAGATAATGAAGAAATTTTGGAATTATTAAATTCCAATAACAAACCCATGAACGAAGAAATTCGTGGCACCACTTTTGATTCGATAGAGGACGGCATTCCTTCGGACGAAGGGTTAAATGGTGGCGGTAAATATGAGGACGTTGATCTAACCGGTGTTGAGGACTAATTAGTCTTAACCGGCCATTGAAACGGGCACAAGCCTGAAAGCCGCAAATATACAAAAAAACAATATTCATTAAGAATGGTGTCCACGGCGGGATTCGAACCCACGGCCCCAGGATTAGGAATCCTGTGCTCTATCCTGCTGAGCTACGCGGACTAATAAGTTAATCATGCCACCTTAATGCAACGCATTGACACTATTGTCAACTTTATCATACAAATTATTTATTGGTTGTTATGGCGCACTATAATATTAATATTGGCAAAACTGCTTATTGAAACTCACCCGTATCGGGGTTAACCCCCACCGAAAGCAGGCGTTCAGCCTCATGTTCAATAATCTTTTGGGTTTTCTTTAATGCCGAATAATATTTTTCTTGGCGAATTAATTCGCGTATATTATCGCATATCTCGGCCGATGATGGGGCGGCATTTTGGTATTCGTCCAAAAACCGGTTAAAAAATTCCAAATACTCGGCCCGTTTATCCTCAAATAAATAGGCGCATTGGCAAGTATAATAAATTCGCTTGCCCGGTGTGGTTGCTTGCTCCTCCTTCATTACCTCCTTGCGGCGCATAATATCGGCCTTGTTATGCAGGATAATGGTGGTGGATTCGCCCGAATTTTCAATAACCGCACCATTGATAATGATTTTTTCTTTGGCGGGAAGTTTAATACTTAGTGGCATTTGGATAACCTTATTTTGTTTGAATTAATAAATTTGTTTCAATAAGTTTTACCTTCACACTAATCGGTTAAAAATGAACTCAAAATCCTCATGTATTAGCGCATACACTCCGGTTTCTCGCTCATTTTTGCCCTCTATTGTATTGTAAAACCCTTATTGAAACAAACTTATTCAGGCTATACCTTGCAAATTTCGTGCAAAATAGCTTCATAATTGGTTAAAAATTTCGGGAATACGGGTTTTTGTGTATTTTTTTTGCCAAAATTGCAGGGTAAAGGGAATGGTGGCATTGGGAAATGGTTTTTCGGCCCGTTTGCTGAATGGGGCCAGAAGTGTTTCGTCAAAAAATGCCGTGCCGTCAAACGATTGTTGAAGTTGGCTGATATAGATAGTATGGCAGATGTTAACAAATTGCCGGTAAATTTCGGCCCCACCTATCACAAAGCAATCACGGCCATTTGCCATTTGGCTCGCCCCGTCCATGGTGCAAAATTGAATATTTTCGTTATTATTATAGTCATTACCCAAATTACCTTGGCGGGTTATAATCACATTATGTCGTTGGGGCAGTGGCCGTTTGGGCAAAGATTCCCATGTTTTGCGCCCCATTATAATGGTTTTGTTGAGGGTTAGGGTTTTGAAAATGCGCAAATCCTCGGGCAGGTGCCATGGTAACCTATTATCAAGGCCAATCACCCCATTTTGCGCGCGGGCTAGAATCAGGCTTATCATAATAACCCCGCAAATGGCATTCTATAGGTCGGTTTTATGGGATATTTATACATGTTTTTTGTTTTAATCATAAAAAATAATTAAAAAGAAATTTAAAAAAAGTCAAGTTTAATGGGTAAAATTAACCCTTAAATTGTGCTAAAACCATTGCTGGGTAATATTTTTGCCCGCATGTATAATAAAAGTAAAAATTTTTTTATATTTGTGTTGACATTATGATTATTTTGTATTATTAATGAAGTTAGAGAGAACCGAAGGGGATAAAATCCCCTTTTAAACATCAACCCAGAAGAGAGGACTGCCAGAACAGGTGGTTCCAGGAGAGAGACCATGTCAGACATTAATCTGAACCAAGCACAGCGTTCGGCTGTTATAAACTTACAAGAATCCCAAAAATTAGCAGACCGCACAACCTTAAGGTTGGCAACCGGTAAGAAAGTTAACAGCATCGCTGATGATGCCGTTAGTTACTTCCGTAGCCGTTCCTTGAACGAGCGGGCGCAAACATTATTATCCCGCAAGGACGATATTGGACAGGCGCTCAGCACCGTGCAATCAAGCTTAGAAGGGATTAATTCCATTGACACTTTCTTAAAGCAATTAAAAGGTGTCGCGGAATCGCAAAGATCATCCACCCAATCGGAACGTCAGGCCGCCAATAATACATTTCGCAATGTGTTATCACAAATTTCACAGGTGGTGAATGACACAACCTACGGCGGTTTGAACTTGTTAAAATCATCGTCAACCGCATTAAATGTGCGTTTTTCTGACTTAACATCATCCAGCCTGTCGGTTAGTGGTTTTAGCTTTCTCAGCAATACCGATTCCACTACATCCACCCTGCGTAATAATGTGTTTTCCAAGGGCAGCAAAATATTTGCCGATGCCGTTGGCACCGTTAATACCATTGGTAATGTTTTGCAGGGCTTGGGTTCAACCTCATTAACCAGTGGCTTTACACAAATTGGTTCCAACAATTCCAACAGCTCGGAAATTGACAAGGTTATTAGCACCCTTGACCAAGCCATTTACCGCGTCCGCGGTCAGGCTTCAACCTTTGGTGCATATGGGGCCATTTTGCAAACCCGTTCTGATTTTGCCACAAATTATGCGGCCAAATTGCAACAGGGCGCAAGTGAATTGGTGAATGCCGACCTGAACGAGGAAGGTGCAAACTTATTGGCTATTCAAACCCGTATTCAATTGGGTTCAAACGCCTTACAATTTGCCACCAGCACCCGCAACACGGTTACCCGCTTATTAGGTGCTTAATAAAGTATCTAAAAAGTCTGGGAAAATTTTTCAATAAAATTAACCATATCAAAATTCGGTTCCGGCATATTATATAGCAATATATAATATGTCGGGCCAAACGGAATATTCAATTGCTTTACCGCAATTGGGTAAATGAACGAATCTGGGAGCGTCTCAGGTTCTCTTTGAGGAGAGAGGCATGGTCTAAGACCATGTCTCTCAAATCACCCGAAAACCCCTTTTAAAAAGATATTATCCACCTCATTGTAGGGTAATATTCGGCTTAAAGGGGTTTTTGGCGTTTAAATTATAGTAAAAATACCAATTTAAAAATGCTGGTCTTTCCCCTATAAGAGGCTTTCAATTGCCAATTTCATTTATGAAATTGGATAAAAACAAGCCCCGATTTTTCGTAATATTTTATTGGGGCAAATCAATGAATAATTGTTCTGCTTGTTTTTCATTGCACTTCACATTTTTTGGGGCGAAGCCATGCACAATACAACAAATGTTGCGTTAGCAGAGCGTTTTTCACCCCCCCTTTTTACCTAAATAAGATTGTAATGGTATTATTTTAAAAGTGTTTGGTGATACCAGTATATTAAACACGACGATTATAAAACAGGCTGTTTTTATGGTTTGCAGGCGGGGGATTTATGGTTTTTTGTTGGTTTTTCTTTTTTTCTTCCTCAATTTCCTCGTCAAAAAAATGTTCAATATTAGGTAAATGTATATTATTGGGGTCAATATTCAATTCGTTTTTGGCCATTGTTTTGGAAAGGTTTTTTAAAACCGGTATGGCCAAAAAACCCACCAACAGGCCAATACCCAAATACCATTGGTCAAAATTTTCGGCCGAATCGTTCAATGCGAATAATAATAACAGGCCCAATAAAACCCCAAACACAATAACCAAACCAAAAAACAACCGGTTAAATGCCGGAATGCGTGAATGGTGTTTGCCCGGGTTAAAATCATCAGCCATTGATATAATTTTGCAATGACCCGTCATTATGCAATTTCATCATATCGTCATAACCGCCAATGGCCGTGCCATTAATGAATATTTGGGGCACAGTGCGGGCATTGGGCACGCGGTTTTTCATATCATCGGCCGCACCCGGGTCGTTCCAAATATCATATTCGGTATAATTTATGTTTTTTTGTTTAAAATAGTTTTTAGCCTTGTCGCAATAAGGGCATAAAGGCCGTGAAAAAATTTCGATATTTGCCATTTGTATTCTCCTATTAATTTCGGGTTATACACCAGATTCGCCAGGAATCCAAATAAAAAAGCCCATGCGATGGATAAAAAACCATAAAAAAATGAAAAATGATTGGCCATATCACTCATTTGCGAGCTGAACCCCGATTTATGAATAAAAATTGGGGTGGTTTCGGCCGATGAAATGCGGTTGTTTTTGATTAAATAGACCGTTGCCAAATAGGTGCCCACCGGTGCCTCGGACGGCAAATTAACGCTTAAACGGAACAAATGCGAACCCAACCTTTTTACCTCGGCCGGTTCTAGGTTGGTTAGGCCCTTTTGCGCCATCAAACGCACAAAATTATATGCATGTGAATAGGGGGCATCCTCATCATCGGGCGCGGTTTGTACCTCGGTAATAAGCGATAAAGTGCCCAATAAAATGCGGTTTTGGTTTTCCTCGCTTAATTTTTGAAATGCCTCGCGGTTAGAAACCGCCCAATAATAATAACCCGGTATATCACTGAATTTGGAACTTTCGGTATTGACCCAAAAACCCAATGGGTTGGATTTCTTTTTAATTTTGCCATTAATATTTGGGCCACGAATAGTTATGATGATATCCCCGCTTTCCTCCAAGGCCCCAAAAACCAACAAATTGGCCCCGTTAAATTGCAAATTGACATTTATTTCGTGCGTGTTAAGGCTAATCGCCATCTCGGCTGATTGCGTATTATGGGTGGGCGCGAACAATATGGCCAAAAATACCGCACCAATAAAGCAATAATTTGGTTTAATAATTGATATTATATGGTTATTTATCATAATTTAATCTCTATTGACCATGCATCAGCCGGGGTGATAAATAAGCCATATAACAGGCGCAGGCATATTAACAAAATAACGCTGGATAATATTAAGCGCATTTTTTCGGGGGGCAATTTGATGCCTATTTTTAAGCCAAATTGTGCCCCGACAACCCCACCCAAAATTAATAACCATGCCAATACACCATCAACCGATTGCGATAGTGCCGCCTGCCAAAAGCTGGTATTTGCGGAGATAAAAATAATTTGAAATAATGACGTGCCGACCACAATATTGGGGGGCATTTTTAAAATATACACCATGGCCGGCACCACAATTAACCCGCCCCCAATACCCATTAATGACGATAAAAGACCGGTAAATGCCCCCAAACCAATCGGCATAAAAATGGATAAAGTGATATTGGAAACCGCAAAATGCCTCTGCATGGGCAGGCGGGCATTTAACCTTTCAAAATATGACAATTTTTCAATCAATTCCTCGCTATATTTAACCGGTTTATGGGCGGTGCGGTATTTTTTCAAATATTTAGTGAATGATAAAATATCAATATTATAACTGCTGTTGATAGATTCGCGAAACATAACAAAACCAATATAACCCAAAAATAATATATAAATAACCGAAATAACGCTATCTATTTGCCCAATGCGCTTTAACAGGGCAAAAATGCCCGAACCAAGGGTGGAACTTATCACTCCGCCCAATACTATATACCAGCCAATGGCGTAATCCACCATTTTTTTCTTGCCCAAATTTAAAACCGATGCCAATGAGGTGGCCAATAATTGGTTGGTGCCGGTGCCCACCGCAATGGCCGATGGAATGCCCAAGAAAATAAGCAGGGGCGATAACAAAAACCCCCCGCCAACCCCAAATATACCGCTGGTCATGCCAACAATGGCCCCCAAAATTATAACTTCAAGGGGGTTGACCGATAATTCAGCAATGGGTAAATAGATTTCCATAATCAAAAATATCTATAATATAATTGCTTAATAAGCAATTTTTTTGTTTATTTTTTGGCAATTCTTTTTCATAATACCCCAAATGCGAATCAAACAATATATACTAAATATTGCCGATATTTTATACCCGCCCGAATGTTTATTGTGCCAAACTACAATTGACCAATGGGGTGGGGTTTGCAGTGATTGTTTTAAAACATATCAAATTATTACCAAACCAATGTGCGAAATTTGTGGCCTGCCCAAGGGTGGGGCCGATAATTTTTGTCAACCATGTTTAGACAACCCCAGTATTGCCCAAAGGATTCGCGCCCCATTTTATTACAACCCGGCCATTAAAAAATTGATATTGCAATTCAAATATGGCGATAATTTGCATTTGGCCAGTTATTTTGCCCCATTAATGGTGCAGGCCGGTGCTGAAATAATCAAGCAAACCGATATGTTTATACCGGTGCCATTACATTGGTTGAAACGGGTTTGGCGCAAATATAACCAGGCCGATGTATTGGCACAGGCCATGGCCCAAAAAACCGGCATTCCATACCATAATAATATAATTATTCGGCAAAAATGGTTGGGGCAAAAGGGAAAAAATGCCAATGAACGGATAAATTCATTGAAAAATGCGTTTAAATTGCGTAAAAGCCAAAAACATACTATACAGGGCAAGAACATAACAATTATTGACGATGTGATAACCACCAAGGCAACAATTAATGAAATGGCCCGCGTATTATATAAAAATGGGGCAAATTCGGTCAATGCACTATCGGTTGCCCGCGTTGGGCGCGATTAAATTAACCTAAGGATAAAATGAAACACTATGATATTTTGATAATTGGGGGTGGGGCGGCCGGCCTGTCTTTGGCCGCCGGTGCCGCCCAAATGGGCCTGCAAGTCGCCCTGTTTGAAGGAGGTAAAATGGGGGGCGAATGCCTGAATAATGGCTGTGTGCCGTCCAAACGGCTGATAGCCATTGGCAAGCACGAACCGCAAATTGACCCGCACCAATTGCCCGCCCGCATTAACCAAGCCATTAATGCCATTGCCCCGAACGATTCACCGGAACGCTTTCGTGCCATGGGGGTTAATGTGGTGCAGGAAAAGGCCCATTTTGTTGATAAACATAGCATAATGGCCGGTGACCAAACATATTATGGCCGTTATATTGCCATTGCCACCGGTTCACAACCCGCCATACCCAATATTAATGGTTTGGAAAAAATTGCATATTATACAAATGAGAATATTTTTACATTAAATACCATACCCCAAAATTTGTTGGTGATTGGTGGGGGCTTTATTGGGTTGGAATTGGCCATGGCCTGGCGCGCCTTGGGGGCCGGGGTTGCCATAATGGCCCGTAGCTCCATTGGCAAGGGGTTAAGCCAGCGGGCCCGCCATATCATCACGAATCAATGTTTGAAACATGAAATTCAAATTTATGAACATACCGAATTTGACCATTTTGATGACAAATTTTGCCATACCAACCACGGGGCCATAGCATATAGCCATGTGTTATTGGCGGTGGGGCGCACCGGCAACCACCAAAAATTGGGCTTGGAAAAAATTGGCATCATGGCTGATTCTGCGGGCATAGCCACCAACGAATATGGGCAAACCAATATTCCCCATATTTATGCCATGGGCGATTGCCGGGGTGAACCATTCGCCACCCATAAATCGGGGGCCGATGCCGGGGCGGTTTTACGCAATATCGCCCTGAGTATTGGGGCATTGGGGCGGGCCAAAACCCCCAACCAAGTGCCATTTGTTTTATTTACCCAGCCCGAAGTGGCCTTTGCCGGCCGGCATATAGACAACCCCGGGGCTGGCGAACGTGTATTGATAGAGCATTTGCACGAAAACGATAGGGCCATTTGCGATGAATTGCACGAGACTCCAAAGGGATACGTGGCGGTGGTAGTAGATAAACGCGCGCGGGTTAAGGGGGTAGAAATTGTCGCCCCCAATGCCGGTGATTTATTAACCCCGTGGTTGTTAATGATGGGCCAGGGCCTGCCCCTGCGGGCGTTGGCCGGTATTACCCAACCATACCCCACCATGGCCGAAATAAGCAAGCGCATAGCCGGCCAATATTACAAGCCAGTGATATTTGGTAAAACCATGAAGCGGGCGGTGCGTTGGATAATGTGTATAAAAAAAATATTGGGTTTAGTATGATACAATTTGAATTGATAAAAACCGATGGTGTGGCCCGCCGGGGCAGGGTGAGCACGGCGCATGGCACTATTGAAACCCCATGCTTTATGCCGGTGGGCACGGTGGGCACGGTCAAGGCCATGACACCCGAGGCGGTGGCCAGCACCGGTGCCGAAATTATCTTGGGCAATACATACCACTTACACCTGCGCCCGGGCGAGGATATAGTGGCCCAGATGGGTGGCCTGCAAAAATTTAACAATTGGCACCGCCCCATTTTGACTGATTCGGGGGGGTTTCAGGTGATGAGCCTTTCTGGCCTGCGCAAAATAAGCGAGAAGGGGGTGGAATTTCAATCACATATTGATGGTTCGCGCCATTTTTTGTCGCCCGAAATTTCCATTCAAATTCAACATAAATTAAACAGCAATATTACCATGGCATTTGACGAATGCACCCCGTTTCCGGCCACGGCCGAACAGGCTCAAAAATCAATGCAGTTATCTATGCGTTGGGCGCGCCGTTCTAAGGATGCCTTTATCGACCGCGATGGGTTTGGTATTTTTGGCATTAATCAGGGGTCGGTTTATCACGATTTACGCCTTGAATCGGCTGAAAAATTGGCCGAAATGGGTTTTGATGGCTATGCAATTGGTGGTTTGGCGGTGGGCGAGGGCCAAGAACAAATGTTTAAGGTGCTGGATTATATACCGGCCCATTTGCCGGCCGACAAACCGCGTTATTTGATGGGCGTGGGCAAGCCCGATGATATATTGGGGGCGGTATTACGCGGGGTGGATATGTTTGATTGTGTGTTGCCCACCCGTTCGGGGCGCAATGGGCAGGCATTTACCCGTTTTGGCACATGTAATATGAAAAATGCCAAACATAAAAATGACCCCAACCCCATCGACCCCGAATGCCAATGCCCGGCCTGCAAAAATTATTCGCGGGCCTATATTCACCATTTAATCCGGGCCGGTGAAATTTTGGGGGCGATGTTGCTTACGTGGCATAATATTCATTATTATCAGGACTTAATGCGCACCATTCGCACCGCCATTGAAACCAATACCCTAACCCAAACCGCAAAAACCTTGCAAATCCAGTGGAGAATAGGATAATTGTGGTATTAAAATATCCATTAATACTTTATTGACCTGACGGGGTGGTTTACCACCGGTCTGTTTATAAAATGATTATGCGTTGTGAAAGATTATAACAATAAAGATTCATTTCTATTATCTTTAACAACGGGAATCATTTTATTTTCGCTGTTTGGGTAAACCACCCCGTCAGGCTACGCAATAACCAATCATTAGGGTGATAACATATATTAAAAATGAAATATGCAAAAACACCATTGGGTTTTCGTTTATAATATAACTTAGAAAGCGGGAAACTTTATTATTAAGCGAGTGATAAAAAATTGCTTGCAATTTCTTAAAAATCATATTATTGTTAATTATCATTATCAGTTTAACTGATAAATCATGGATTTAAACAACTAAAAGGAAAAATTATGAGTACAGTTGCAGAGCGCGTAAAAAAGATTGTCGTTGAACATTTGGGTGTTGACGAGGCAAAAGTTACGGAAAATGCAAGTTTTATTGACGATTTGGGTGCCGATTCATTGGATACCGTTGAATTAGTAATGGCATTTGAAGAAGAATTTGGTTGCGAAATTTCTGATGATGCCGCTGAGAAAATCACCACCGTCAAGGATGCCATTGATTATATCGCAACGCATACAAAATAATTATAATGCGTCGGGTTGTTGCCACCGGTGTTGGCATTGTAAGCCCACTGGGTGTGGGTAACGGTGCTGTATGGAATAAACTAATACAGGGTTGTTCGGGCATTGCCCGCATTGAATCGTTTGAAGTTGGCGATATGCCGGTGCAAATTGCCGGTTTTACCCGTGAAAATGATGGCACCCTGTTAAATACCGAAAATTATGTGAACCCCAAGGATGCCAAGCGCATGGGGCGGTTTATTCAATTAGCGATGATAGCCGCGCGTGAGGCAGTGGTTGATTCGGGCATGAATGAAGCAAGCGATGCCGAAAAACCCCGCATTGGGGTTATAATGGGTTCAGGCATTGGTGGTATACAGGGCATAGAGGAAGCCACCATTGCCCTAAACGAGCGCGGTTACAGGCGGATAAGTCCATTTTTTGTGCCGGCCAATTTAATAAATTTGATTTCGGGTTTTATTTCCTTAGAATATGGTTTTCAGGGGCCAAATAGTGCGGTGGCCACGGCCTGTGCCTCGGGCACCCATGCCATTGGTGATGCATATAAAATGATTCAATATGGCCATGCCGATGTTATGGTATGTGGCGGGGCCGAGGCACCAATTTCGCCATTGGGACTGGCCGGTTTTATTGCCGCCCGCGCCTTAACCGCCAATTTTAATGATAACCCAACCGCGGCATCGCGCCCTTTTGATTCCCTGCGCGATGGTTTTGTTATGGGCGAGGGGGCCGGTGTGGTGGTTTTAGAGGAATATAACCATGCGGTGGCCCGTGGTGCCAAAATATATGGTGAAATTATTGGTTATGGCCTATCGGGCGATGCCCACCATATAACCGCCCCGCCCGAGGACGGCAATGGCGGTTTCCGTGCCATGCAGATGGCGGTAAAATCGGCCAATATAAACCCGGCCGATATTGATTATATTAATGCGCATGGCACCTCCACCCCATTGGGCGATGAAATTGAATTGCGGGCAATTAACCAATTAATGGCCGGTCATTCGGCTGGCTTATGCGTGTCATCAACCAAATCGGCAATTGGCCATTTATTGGGGGCGGCCGGCGCGGTCGAGGCTATATTTTGCCTGAACGCCCTGCAAAATGGCATTTTGCCCCCCACATTAAATTTGCAAAACCCTTGCGAACATTTTGGCATGAATTTAATCCCACAGGTGGCGATTGAACGGCCCATTAATATTGCCCTTTCCAACAGCTTTGGTTTTGGTGGCACAAATGCCTCCATCATCATGCGCAAATGCTAAAATGGCATAAAATTATTATTGTTTTGTTGGCCGTTATAGGCCTGTTTATTGGTTATAATTTCATTCAATATAATAACTCACAAAATATAGAAAAGACCATAATCGACATTCCACGCGGGGCCAACACCCGCGAAATAAGCCATATTTTGGAACAAAAGGGGGTCATTAACGATAAAACTTGGTTTTATTTATTCACCCATCTGATATATTTTGGCAAGCCATGGTTGTCGGGCGAATATGAATTTTCTGGCCATTTATCACCGGCCGATGTCGGCACCAAAATTATCAAGGGCGAGGTTTCAATATATACCATCACCATACCCGAGGGGCTGACCCAAGTGCAAATTGCCCAAATTTTTAACGAACATAGCAAATTAAGCGGTGAAATTGAAAATTTCCCGCGGGAGGGGACAATTTTCCCCGATAGTTGGCAATATGTCAAGGGCGACAAAAAGACCGATTTATTACGCAAAATGACCCTGAAAATGAACAAGGTGATAGAGGAAGTTTGGGCCGAACGCGATAAATCTATACCGCTTTCTAACCCAGACCAGTTGGTTACTTTGGCATCTATCATTGAAAAGGAAAGCAAATTAAAGGAAGAAAGGCCAATGATTGCCAGTGTGTTTTACAACCGCATTGTGCAAAATATGAAATTGGAATCTGACCCCACCACCATTTATGGCATTTCCAATTTCAGTGGCGAACTTAACCGCCCGCTGACCAGCAAGGATTTAAAAGTCGTAAACGATTGGAATACATACCAAATTTTTGGCTTGCCCAAAACCCCGATTAACAACCCATCATTGGAATCGTTAAAGGCGGCCGCCAACCCATTGAAAAGTGGCAATTTGTTTTTTGTGGCCGATGGCAAGGGGGGGCATAATTTTGCCACCAATTACAAGGACCATTTGAAAAATGTTGAATATTATAGGTCGTTAAACAAATGAAAAAAATACCGATAGCGGTTATGGTAAGTGGTAATGGCAGTAATTTACAGGCAATATTAAATTTTGAATCTGATAGTAATTGTTTGTATAAGGTTGTCTATGTTGTCAGCAACCGCCCCGATGCTTTTGGACTGCAACGGGCCGGCAATGCCAATATACCGGTGATAATTTGGGACAAAAATACCCACCCAACTTTGGCACAATTTGAAGAATATGTGGCATTAATATTAAAAAATAATGCGGTTGAATGGGTGGCATTAGCCGGTTATATGCGCATGGTGGGCGCGGGCCTGCTGGGGCCTTTTGCTGGGCGTATTATTAATATTCACCCGTCATTATTACCCAATTTTCCCGGGCTTGACACGCACCAACGGGCATGGCAGGCATTTCAGTATAATGCCCAAAATAACCAACATGGTTGCACCATTCATTATGTTGATAATGGTTTGGACAGCGGTGAAATTATTGCCCAATCGGCCCTGACCATTACGCAAGGCGATACACCGGCCAGCCTGCAAACCCGTGTGCATAAATTGGAACACGCCCTATACCCATTAATATTGAATGAATTATGCTCCAATAAGGCCTAAGCCCTTATTGCCCGCCAAATATAATATCCTGTGCCGATTTTGAACCCAAATAACGGATAGTGCGCACCAAACGAAAACCATTGGTGGCCGAACGCACATTAGATTTTAAACGTGTGCGCGATGCCATGCGCAAATATCCCACTTCACTGGCCCATGAACCACCGCGAATCACATAATAATCGGGGGCTGAACAATATCTTGTCCATGGCGAGCCGTCCTTGGGTATAGATAAATAGGAATCATGCCAACAATCGGCTGTCCATTCGGCAATATTGCCCAATGCATCATAGATGCCAAACCCGTTTGGCTTAAACGAACCGACCTGGGCCGGGTAAATATAATCATCACTGCATTGATTAACCAAGTTGGAGCGGTTATCACGCACACGGAAAATCTCTTCCTTGGCCAAATAATCCAAATGATTGGCAAACTGACAGGCTTCAAAATCGTTCTTGCCCCAATAAAATAAACCAACGGTATTGGCGCGTGTGGCAAACTCCCATTCGGCCTCGGACGGCAAGCGAAATAATTTTCGTGGGTCATCAACCTGTATTTTGGTATTAATCCATTTGATATAGGCCAATATATCAGCATAATTAACACAAGAAACCGGCATAGATGGGTCAACCGGATAACCCGGGCTTTTCCAACTTCTATCGCGTTTGAAAATCCATTGGCCATTTACTAAAATAAAGCATCCTTTTTCTGAATCATATTTGGTTTCTTGCACAAATCTATCATATTCGGCCACAGTTATTTCCTTCTCGCCAAAGCCAAAAGTATTTTTAAATGTAATACGGGTAATGGGTGATTCGTTATATTTGCCATAATTAACATCGCGTTCACCCAATAAAAACTCCTCACCCCCCATTACCACCAACGAAGGGCAAACTTGGCAATCCTTAATTCTATCACCTACCGCCACATCGCGGGAACGTTTCTCAATCGCTTCTTGGCTGGCAAAAGCGTCATATTCGTTAATTTTTTGGTCTTTATCGCCCGATAAATATTGGTCTTCCACGGTTACCTTGTTATTTTCGTCTGACCTTAATTGTTGGGCAAATACAAATCCCTCCACATTACCAAATTTGGTTAAATACCAATCACGGCCAATCGCCTTACCGATGATGTTAATTTTGGTATTGGGGGCAATGGTTGCTAACGAATTGCCCTCGGCATCGGGAATGTCGCGCACATATATTTTATGCGAAGTGATAAGCGTGCCACGTGCCGGAATAATAGCCTGCTTCAACGAAGTTTTTTGGTCTACGATGGTTTTGAACAAAAATTCACTTTCTTGGCCCTTGGGCGCAAAAAACAAGGGTGTTTGCCCGCCCACAGTTAATTTGGTATGGGCGGTTACGCTAAAATTATACATTTCGCTGGCGGTTATAATGCCGTCCTTGGCTTCTTCTTCGCTTCGGCCAATTAAAACATCAAATATAGACGACAAATATGAAATATCGTCTTTTAATAATTGTTTTTCATTACACGAAAAAATAACCTGACGCGATTTGGTAATAATTTTTTTATGTATTATTTTGGGGTTAACCGGTATTAATGGTTCGTATAATTTGGTGCTTCCGCATCCATCAAAAATTATCATGGCCGATTTTATCCGCGCAACATCAATCTTTTGTATTAATTCTTCAATATCTATGGATGTTTTTTTGAATTGCAATTCGTTATCAATTTTGGGGGAATCAATATTAATAAAATATAATTTGTCGTTCAATTTTTCTAAATGCCCCGAAAAATAAAATAATACCCGCCCTTCGTCATTACCGCTATTTCGGGCGATAAAATCGTTTAATTTTTTTATTGCATCTTCGCCTTTATTGTCACTACTGCTGATGGTGGCGAAACCCAATGTTTTCATTAAATCGTTAAACCGGTCAAATTCCGTTTTGCGATTTAATAATTTTTTATAAAAATAATACGAATAATTAAATAACCCAAAAGCATTAGACGATTTATAAACCGGCACCGCCCCCAATAATGGCGAACCGGGTTCGGGGGTCGCATAGACATTAATTAAAACTGTGTCCTTGCCACTGACTTGGTTTGCATCATTTGGGTCTAATGCCCCTGGTTTTTTTTCACCCTGTGTTTTTTTGTTATGTTCGGCCTTTAATTCCTCGGCAAATAAATCGGCCATGGCCTTTTTATCTTGGTTATCGCCTGCGTTGGCCGGTGCCTGCGCATGCCCGACCGGCAATGCAAAAACACTTAAAGTAAATAATAATAAAATAAAACGCAAATAAAACATAACATTATTATACTATAATTATATAATAAATTCAAGCTATAAACTTGTCATTTGGTTATATTTTTCTTGGAATCTTTTATATTCCATACTATAATATTCATCAAAAGGATAAAAAATGACAAAAGATCAATTTTGCATACCAGAAGGTGTAATTTACCACGATGGCAACAGCCTTGGCCCCCTTAGCTTGGCCAGTGAACGGGCCCTTGATGAATGTATTAAAAATCAATGGGGTCATAATTTGATAAAAAATTGGAACATGGGCTGGATGGATTTATCGGGGCAAATTGCCACAAAATTGGCCCCCTTATTGGGGGCCCCTGCCAAAAATATAAGCTTGGGTGATTCAACATCGGTGCAATGGTATAAATTATTGCGTGGTTTTATGCCATTGGGCCGTGAATATAATATAATATGCGAGGCCGATATTTTCCCCACCAACCGCTATATTATTCAACAATTATGCCGTGAATTTGCGCATATAAAATGCCAATTTGTTGATGATGTGGTGGGGCATATCAACCCACAAACCGATTTTGTATGTTTCAGCATGGTTGATTATAAAACCGCCAAATTGGCCGATATTCATGCAATAAGCCAAGGGGCCGAAAAAAACAATGCCAAAATTTTATGCGATTTATCGCATTCCACCGGTTGTATTGCCCAATATTTGCGTGAATGGCGGGTGGCCGGTGCGGTTGGTTGTGGTTATAAATATTTGAATGGCGGGCCGGGGGCACCGGCATATATTTATATAGATGACGAATTTTTGCCTAAATTTCAAAACCCCATAGCCGGTTGGTTTGCGGCTGAAAATCCATTTGAATTTGGTTTTGGCTTTGAACCGGCCAATAATATTAACCGTGCCCGGTGTGGCACACCACCGGTTTTGGGTTTAACTGCCCTTGATGCCGCATTAACCGCCTTTGACGGGGTGGATATGCCCCAATTAAAGCAAGAAACCAATGCATTAAGCCAATTATTTTTGCATGAAATGGACGAATTTTTTCAAAATGGCCAATTGCAATGTCTGTCGCCCCGTAATAATAACCAACGCGGGGGGCATTTGGCGATTGGTTCGCCCGATGGTTATGCGATTATGCAAAATTTGATTGCCATGGGGGTGATTGGTGATTTTCGCCCACCCAATCTGATGCGCCTTGCCTTTACCCCATTATATTTAACCAATGACGATATAATGCAATCCACCGCCATTTTGAAGCAAATTTTACGGCAAAAAACCTATTTGCAACCACAATTTCAGGCGAAAAAAATGGTGGTTTAATGGTAATTATAGGTTTCAGCAACCCCCAAATTGTGCCATTCTTGATACCATTGGTTTTGCAATAAATTATCACAATATTTTTGTGCCAATGGGGAAACCGGCAAATTATAAGTTTTAATGCGGGTGGCCACTGGGGTAAACATTGCATCAACAATGCTATAATTGCCCAATAAATAAACACCATCTTGGCCAAATTGGGTTTTGGCGCGGTTCCATATAGTATCCAGCCGGCTTACATCGGCCAATACCCCATCATTGGGGGTAAAATTGGGGTTTTGCAATTGCAAATCCATTGGGCAATTTTTGCGCAATTCACTGAATGATGAAATCATTTCGGCCGATAAATCAAACGCCACGGCCATTTTTTGTTTATCGCTGGGTATTATACCGCTTTGGGGGCTTAAATTATGCAAATGCAGGCCGATTGCCAGCGATTGCGCCACCACCAAGCCATCATCAACCAATATGGGCACGGTGCGCGCCGGCGCATATTCGCCCAAATATTGTTGGTAATTGGGGGCAAAGGGAATTAATTTGGTGGTAAAGGTCAAATTGGACTGCTTGGCCATTAACCACGCCCGCAATGACCAACTGGAATAACGGCGGTTACCAATAACCAATGTTAATTGGTGCATTTTGGGTAAATTTTTTAATATTATTGGCATATTTATCCTTTTGTTGGTTTTTTTATAAAGGTATTTATGAATATTTGCAACTTATTTCCTATCTGTATCTTTAATTGCTTGACTTTTAAATATTTATTTTTACAATGGCATGTAATATATAGTTACAACAAGGGGTGTGTTATGGTTCGTAAATCATTAAAATACATTATGTCCAGTTTATTTTTGCTTGGGGCATCAGCGCAATTGGCATTGGCTGGAAGCTTGCCCAATAATGGTTATGCCACACCATGGCATACATTTGTTAATTTATACCCCAAGGTGATGGATTTTGCCACCAATGACCACCAAATAGAGGATTTGAAAAAAATTGCCTGTGATGAATCTAAAAGCATGGAATTGCGGGTGCAAAAGGCCAAGGACATAGCCACATTATATAATATTGGGGTTTGCGATGAGACTTCGGCCAAAAATTCCATTACAGCCGAAATGGTTAATGTTATGGCTGACCGGCGGGCTTCGGTGATGTTGGATAATGCCAATTCGGTTATTCCGGGTGACCCTGTAACCTATAATGTTGTTGCATATTGGGTATATAGTGATGACGAACGATTGCTGGAAAATAGTTTTTATAGCAATATTTACAATATTCGTCTTCCGTTGGTGGTGTATCGGGCGTTTCATAAATTATATAATATTGACATAAACCTGCCGTTGGATGCCCCATTGGCCAAGAAAAAATCGGCCGTTTCAAAATTAACCAAAATAGAGGCGGTATTAATTTTATCGGATGCTATATATATGCAGGTTTCGGGTGCGGTGGTTAAAATAGAAAAATAAGTTATTTTATACCCAGCCGGCATTGTTGTGGTTGAAAACGCAAAAATACTTCCTTGCCGGTTTCTATTGATTCATAAATGGCATTAATTAATTCTAACGATTTGCGCCCCTCTAACCCGTCTACCAAGCTGGCGCGCCCGTGTTGAATGGAATCGCATACTTCCTGTAAATACCTATAATGGCCAAAACCATAAACCGATGATGGGTTTTCGGAAAATTCATCGGTGTTTATTTTGGCAAATTCGGGGTCATTAAAGTTCCAAGTCTTTAATTTATTGACCGCAAAACCACCAATTTCCACCATGCCCTTTTCGCCAATAATGGAAAGTGAGCCCTCCAAATCAACCGGCCTGACTGCGGTGGTGGCCTCTATCACGCCAATCGCCCCTGATTTGAATGTAATAATTGCCACACCGGTATCCTCGGCCTCTATATTAACCAAGGCCGTGCGTGATTTGGCAAATACCGATACCGGTTCGCCCAAAAACCACGTTAATAAATCAACATGGTGCGAAGCCTGATTGGAAAAGACACCCCCGTCCATGGCCCACGTGCCCCGCCATGCCGCTTGGTCGTAATAATCCTGCCGTCTACACCAACGCACCCGCACCGTGCCCATAACAATTTTGCCGAATGCCCCGCGTTCATATACTTCGCGCAATTTTTGTACCGGCAGGTTAAAGCGGTTTTGCTTGACGACAAATAATTTTACCCCGGCCATGTCGCATTCACGAATCATCGCATCGGCATCACCCAATGTTAGGGCCATGGGTTTTTCAACAATAATATGTTTTTTATATTGGGTTAATTCTAAAACATGTTGTGCATGGTTGCCCGATTCTGACAATACAATAAAGCAGTCAATATTTTTAACATTTTTGGCCATATCATGGAAATTGGCAAAATGCGGAACCCCCAATTTTTGCCCAATTTTTTCGGCCTTGGCAATCATTGGGTCGGCTATGCCCACGCATTGGCCACCCTGTAAAGCATTTTCAAAAAAAATATCGCAATATTTTTGGGCTATACGGCCGGCCCCCACCAATGCAAAATGTATCATTATGACTCCTTAATTAAACAATGACGAAACCGATTGGTTGGTATAAATACGGGCCAAGGCCTCGCCCAGCAATTTGGCCACGCTGACAATTTTAATTTTTGGGTGGTTTTTGGCGGTTTCACCGGCCGAAATTGTATCGGTAATCACCACCCGTTGTAATTGCGAATTTTCAATGCGTTCCAATGCCCCGCCCGATAATACACCGTGCGTCACATATGCTGAAACCGATTTGGCCTTGCCAATATCTATCAATGCGTTGGCGGCATTGCATAATGTGCCGGCCGAATCGCACATATCGTCAATCAAAATACAATTTAATCCTTTAACATCGCCTATAATATTCATCACTTCGCTTTCACCGGCCTTGGGCCGGCGTTTGTCAATAATTGCCAATTCGCAATCTAGCCGTTTGGCCATGGCGCGGGCGCGCAATACCCCGCCCACATCGGGCGATACCACCACCATTTTGTCATCGTTTTTAAATTGGTTCATAATTTCGTCATGCAGGGTGGGCATGGCGTATAAATTATCGGTGGGTATTTCAAAAAAACCCTGAATTTGGGCGGCGTGCAGGTCAATGGTTACCACCCGTGTTGCCCCGGCGGCTTCTATCATTTTGGCCACCAATTTGGCGGTTATTGGGCTACGCGGGGCAGTTTTGCGGTCCTGGCGGGCGTAACCATAATATGGCACCACTGCCACTATCCTCCGGGCCGAAGACCGGCGCACAGCATCCAGCATAATTAATAATTCCATCAAATTATCGTTGGTGGGTGCCATGGTGGGCTGTATTATATATACTTCTTCGCCACGCACATTATCGCCAATTTCCACATAAATTTCGCCATCGCTGAATTTTCTAAAATTGGCCGGCACCGAAATTGGCTTTATCATCGGGTAAGATTTTTCAATAAATTTGAAAATTTTTTCGCTTAAATCTGGGTTGGCTTGGCCGGATATAATACGCATGTTGTCTCCTTAATTTAGCCCATTAAGCAAAAGTTTTTGGGCAATTTTTAAATAACATTTGGCACTTTCGCTGTTGGGGGCGGCATCAACTATCGGTTGCCCCTTATCAGATGTTTCACGAATAATCGCCTCCAACGGAATTTCACCCAAAAATGGCACATTTTGGGTTTTGGCCTCTAACTTGGCCCCACCATTGGCAAAAATTTCGTGGCGTTCACTGCATTTATTGCAAATAAAATAGGCCATATTTTCCACAATACCCAAAATCGGCACATTCACCTTTTGAAACATGGCAATCGCCTTGCGGGCATCTATCAGGGCAATATCCTGTGGGGTGGAAACAATCACCGCCCCCGATAAAGGCACCTTTTGCACCAACGATAATTGCGCATCACCGGTGCCGGGGGGCAGGTCAATCACCATAATATCTATATCCTCCCATTTGACCTTGAACAACATTTGTTGTATCGCACTCATTACCATTGGGCCCCGCCAGATGGTGGGTTGGGTTTCGGCCACCATAAAACCAATAGACATACATTGTATGCCAAATGCCGGAACCGGTAATAAAAATTCACCGCCGGCGGTTTGGGGTTTGGTATCCTTGTTATTAACCATGCGTGGCACCGATGGTCCGTAAATATCAGCATCCAATAACGCCACACGTTGCCCCAAATTGCGCAGGGCCATGGCCAAATTGACCGAAGTCGTGGATTTGCCGACTCCGCCCTTGCCACTGGCAACGGCAATAATTTTTTTAACCCCGGGCACTGGTGATTGGTCGTCAAATGGGCTTTTATTGCCGGCCGGAGAATGATTATGAGCATGACCATGATGCTCATGGCCATGGTTATTAGTTGGTTTGGCCGATGCGGGTTTGGCACCAGCCGGCTTTGACCCATCATTATGGGCAGTGAACACGCACAAACAATTTTTGACATTGGGTAATTTTTTAACCGAGCTTTCTATCTCGCCCCGTAATGCCTGCATGGCCGGTTTGAATTGGTCGGGCAATTCCACAACCAGATGCACAATATCGCCCCGCACACTAACCGATTGCAAATATCCATTGGCAATTAACGATTTACCATTGGGGAACAATACCTTGTCCAAAGTTTGTTTTACCAAATTTTCGTTAATGTCAGACATGAAATGGGTCCTTTAATAAAATTGTATCATCGCGTTCGGGTGAGGTTGATAATAATGAGATTTGAATTTTGGTTAATTCGCGAATGCGCATAATATATTTAATCGCCGCCGCCGGTAATTGCCCAAAACTGCGCACCGATTGGGTCGATTCTTGCCACCCGGGCATGGTTTCATATATGGGTTTGGCGGCCGCCTGTAATTTGGGGCTGGCCGGCAAATAATCATATTGCTTGCCATTAATATCATAACCAATACAAATTTTTATTTCGCTTAACCCGTCCAAAACATCCAATTTGGTCAGGGCCATGCCATCTATGCCGGCAATTTGCCCGGTTTGACGCACCAAAACCGCATCAAACCACCCAACCCGTCTTTTACGGCCGGTTACCGTGCCAAATTCGCGCCCGCGTTCGCCAATACGTTCACCAATATCGTCAAATAATTCAGACGGAAACGGGCCCGAACCCACGCGTGTGGTATAGGCCTTGACTATACCCAAACAATAATTGCTTTTCAATGCCGCCCCCAAACCCGAACCGGTTAAGGCCTGTGCGGTGGCGGTGTTTGATGATGTAACAAATGGGTAAGTGCCATGGTCTACGTCCAGCAATATGCCCTGTGCCCCCTCAAATAATATTTTTTTATGTTCTTCCTGCATTTGCGCCAGTTCGCGCCATACCGGGGCAATGAATGGAATAATTTTTTTGCGTATAGCCCATAATTCGTTAAACATTTGGTTATATTTCGGAAATTCCACCCCGGCCGATGTCAAAAATACTTTATGGTAATCGTATAACGCCTTTAAACGTTCGTTAAAATAATCCTTGTCCAAAAAATCACATATCCTTAGGGCGCGCCGGGCGACCTTATCCTCGTAAGCTGGGCCAATACCCCGGCCGGTGGTGCCAATTTTTCCATCGCCCTTGGCCTGTTCGCGGGCGCGGTCAACCAATGGGTGCAGGGGAATAATCACCACGGCATTTTCGGCAATTGCAAAGTTTTTGGGGGTAATTTTCACCCCCTGCACAGCCAATTTTTCCATTTCGCTAATTAAAGCAAACGGGTCAACCACAACCCCATTGCCAATAATACTGCGTTTATTGGGGCGCACAATGCCCGATGGCAATAATGACAATTTATACACCTGCCCATCAATAACCAATGTATGGCCGGCATTGTGCCCGCCCTGAAAACGCACAACGCAATCGGCACGGGCCGATAACCAATCAACAATTTTACCCTTGCCTTCGTCGCCCCATTGGCCACCAATTACCATGACATTTGGCATATTTTTATCCTTTGAAAAAATTAAGATTAACCATAGAAAAATAATATGATTCGCCCGTGTGTATACTTTTTTTGCCTTGGCTTTGTCAATAATTCATTTTATTTTTTGCCGTTATAAATAATTCATCAAATATTGACAAATGAAAAAATAATGGTAATATATACCAAATGTTAAATATATAAAGGATATATAATGAAAAAATCGTCATTAAAACAATTTGCCTTGGGCAATAGTGCATTTGTAACCGGTGCGGTTGTATTGGGTTTTTCGACCGGTGTGGCCATGGCGGGCGATGCGCCAAAATTGACCGTGGGCGGTTCCATCACGGTGGTAATGGATTTGCAAACTATCAATTCAAACGATAAAACCACCGATAATACGGGTGAACATGCCATCAACAACCCCGATTATTTAAGCGCGTTGAATTTTAAAACCACCGCAAAAACCGATTCGGGTTTGGAATATGGCACGTGGTTAAATATATTGCCGGGGTTGGAACCACAACGCGGTGGCATGAAGGTTGACGAGGCATCGTTAAATTTTGGTGGCGAATGGGGCAAAATACGGCTGGGGCAGGATGATTCATGGGCATTTGACAATGCCTATCGCGGTTCCAGTGTATTGGCCGGCTTTGGCCATTGGGGTGGTGCTTACGATAAAACCAAAATTTATACCGATTTTTCATTTGGCTTGGTGCATGCCGGTTTTGGTGATGATGACGCCAAAATAACCTACTCATCGCCCAAGGTTAATGGATTGAGCGCAGGTGTTACTTACGTTCCTGCCGTTACCAACCCGGCCGATTTGGCCAATACCCCCAGTTTAAAATATGGTTTTGGTAATCAACCCGGGCGCGATAGCACCAATTTCCATGAAATGATTGGGGTGGGCGCCAAATATGAAACCCAAATTGGTGATATTAAATCGGGCACCTCGTTTAATGTTACCCGGGCGGTTTCCGATAATAAAAATTTCTATAACCACAAGGCATATCATTTTGGCCAACAGGTTGAAATGGGGAACATCAAGGTTGCCACCAGCTATGCCGATTATGGCCGTGGGGTTACCGTGAAAAATGCCAAGGAATATGTGGATTTAACAAAATTAGATTCCAATCCATTGTTACCGCAATTAATTACAAGCGGGATTTTAAAAAGCAATTTTGAAGCAGTAAATGCCGGGTATCAGGAACATTTACCGCGGGTTTTTGACGTTGGCGTATCTTACACTTTGAAGGAAATAAGTGATTATACCAAAATATCGTTTGGTTTTTCGCGTTCCACCACCCAAATGAAAAAGGGCCAAATATTTGAAGGGGTGGCAGTGGCGGCCGGGCAGGCGGCGGCTTCTCAAACATTGGTTGGGGCTGTATTAGGTGTGAGCACACCGGTAACGCCAGCAAATGTTGTCGCGGCGCAAACAGCGTTAGCTTCTTTAAGCGCAGCGCAACAAACGACAATAGGCACTGCAATTGCCACTAATACAGCATTAGCCCAAAAATCAGTTCGCGATGCCGCCGGTCAACAATTAAAAAATTCGACCGAAAATGGCTTTCAGGTTGGGTTTTTCACCCCACTGGCCGAGGGGTTGGGCACATTTGCCGAATATAACACCAGCATTCAGGACAATGGCCGGAGCTTCAATAACAAATCCACCGTGCAATCATTCTCGGTTGGTGCATTGGTTTGGTTCTAAACCAAATAAAAACAAAGTATTGCTAAGTATTATTTGAATAATATTGACTTTTCATTGAAAATTTGATATAGCATATTCAATGACCGACCTTTTTGATACAAATAAGCCCGATGGACCGGATATACCGAGCCCTAAGCGCAATTTATTTGAAAAAAAACCCAAGGGTTTGATGGGGTTTATTAAAAAAATATTCGGTAAGTCTATTGAATTAAAACAACCACCCAAGGGCCCGGGCGAAACGCCAAGCATGGGTGGTTTTATGCCCCCACCAAATGATAAAATGGCTAACCCCCGGCCGGCCAATGACAAAATGGCCCCTATCAATAAACCCGGCCGTTTTGCATTTTTGTCAAAATTGTTAAAACGCAACCAGGGCAAGGATGCGCAATCGGTTGATGATTTAAAGGATAAACTAAATTTAAATAACGATAGATTTGCCGAAAAACCCAAGGAAGCCCCCAAGGAAAAACCGGCAAAACCGGCCAAGCCGGAAATGGAAAAAAAGCCCCGTATGGGCAATTTGAATAAATATGAAGCGATACAATCGGTGCCATTCAGTTCTGTTTTCATTGCTTGGTTTTGCATTTTGGCACTTTCTCCGGTGTTTTTTATTGGTGGCACGGCATTGGAATCGTATTTTTCACCGCCACCCCCACCCAATTTAACCGAATTTGCTTTGCACCCGGCCGAATATGAGAGGGAATATAATGCTAAAATAGAGGCGGCCGTGGTGGTAGACCCCGATGCTGACCGGCGCGATTATTTTATTCCATTAAGCGAAAACCACGGACCCCCCGAAGTACCATTACGATTGGATAAACCCGATAAGTTTAAAGAATTATATGAATCAATCGCTGATGAATTCCCCCCTTCTAACCGCAAATTTTGGCAGAGCAAGGGGCGCATTTTAAACGGCATTGACCCAACCAAACCTAAAATATTGATAATTGTAACCCCCATTGGCACCAATGTGGATATTGACAAAAAATTTATGGAATTAAAATACCCCATGACCTTGGGCTTATTACCCACGGTTTCCGAGGATTTTAAAACCAGCCTGCGCAATTTGGCATCAACCGTGCCCCACGAATATTTGACCGCACTTGCCATGCAACCCAAAAATTCACGCGAAATTTTTTCGCCCAACCAAATAAATATTGACGATGAACCAAAAACAATTGTAAAAAAAATATTATGGTCAACAAGTCAGGTGCCGGAATCGGTTGGGGTTATTAATTTAATGGGTAGCGGTATAATGGGTAATTCCAAAGGGGCCATGGTAATAGAAACAATAAAGAAAATTGGTTTTTATGCCATTGAATCACAGGAAACATTAACCAATTTATACAAATTTGACCGCAAGACATTCAAGGATATTTTGACATCGGACGTTACCATAGACAACGAATTAGACGGGCGCAAAATACGAAGCCAATTAAATGTTGCCGAAGCCATTGCCAAGGAAAAGGGGGCGGCCGTAGTGATAGCCCACCCAACCATGGAAACATATCAAGTTCTGTCTTATTGGTTAAAAACGGCCAAGACCCGCGGGTATGAATTAATTACCCCATCTACTTTCTTTTCCATGCTGGGAAATTAATTGATGGGGCAGATATTATCAACAGGTATGGCATTTATTGGCAATAATTATCGGGTTTTTATAAGAATAATTACCATACCGGTGCTGGTTAATGCCATTTTATTAACCATTAATAACGGCCTGCAACAAATTTACCCGCCTTTATATAAACCAATGGTTTTTGTTTCTTCGGTTATGTATTTATTGTTAGATATGGGTTTTGCAGTATATTGGTGTAATTATTGTTATTTTGGTCAAAAACGTAGTAAAAATTTAACATTTTGGCATGTATTTGCATGGAATGCCAGCAAATGGTGGTATTTTTTGGCCAGCATGATAAGCATATTAATTTTTTCGGTTGTTGGAAGTATGGTGCTGACCATTGTTATTTCGGCAAATGGATTTGGGGCTTCGTTATTGCAATATATCTTAAATAACGCCCCGTTGGTTATGGTTAATTGGCAGGAAGTTGCGTTGATTCCGGTTATTTTGTTACTTATTTACCCATTTATTGGGGTTTTAATGATTCTGCCTTCATCGGCCATTGATAAAAACATTAATATTTTCAATATTATCAAATTATGCCGGCCATTTCAGCTTTATATTTTTAAAAATACCATAATTTTGTTGGTTGTCTATTTTATTTCTTGGCTTTTTGTATGGTTTATATATAATATATTAGATAATGATAGTTTTAATTATTTAACTATTCAATTTTTTGGCAATATTATCGCCCAGATGATTGATTTTTTTGCCATGGGGTTGGTTATTACTTGCCTGACCCTAATATATACCCAAATAAGGAATAACCGATGATTTATACCCAACAATATCAACAATGGTTAAAGGCCAATAATTATACAGCCATTATTTTGGCCCGTGGTGACCGGTATTTGGGTGAATATGTCGCCCCGTGTGATGAATATTTGACATTTGCCGTGGGTTTCAGCGGTTCGGCCGGTTATGCTGTTATTACCCAAACCAATGCCTATTTGTTTATAGATGGACGTTATACCATACAGGCGGCACAGGAATGCCCCAGCAATATTACCATTTTTGGCCCGAACGATTTGGGGGTGAATGAATGGTTATTGGCCAATGCCCCCAATTGGGCAAATGGGCGGGTGGCTTTTGATGGCGGGGTGGTCAGCCACCAATTTGCCCAAAATTTACGGCAAAACCCGCATATTCAATTGGAATCGGTTGCCAACCCCATATTTGAATTTATGACCGGGCCGGTTGAACGGCCGGCCGAACCCATTTTTGCGTTGGATATTCAATATGCCGGTGTTTCCAGCCACGAAAAACGCCATAATATTGCCCAACAATTACAACAACAGGGTCTGGCCGGTTTTTTATTTTGCATGTCTGATTCGTTATGTTGGTTATTAAATTGCCGTGGGGCCGATGTGCCGTATAATCCGGTTATTCATGGTTATGTTTTTTTGCACCAAAATGGCCAAGTTGATATTTTTTGCGACAAACCCGAACGATTCAAAGGCTTGGTGGATAATGGCACCGCCCATCAATTTACCCAATGGGGCGAATTTTTGGGTAAAATAATCCAAACCAACGCCAAAATCGGGCTTGATAAGGGACGCACCCCGGATAATATTATCAGCAATATTGAAAAAATGGGGGGCAATGCCATATTTATACTGGATCCCACGGTGAAACCCAAGTCATTAAAAAATGCGGTGGAACAACAGGGCACCCGCAATGCCCATATACGCGATGGGGTGGCGATGGTGAAGTTTCTATTTTGGTTAGAAAAAAATTACCACCATAATAGCATCAGCGAATTGGATATAAACGATAAATTATACGCATTTCGGGCCGAAAATGATTTATTTATGGGCAATAGCTTTCCCACCATTGCCTCCACCGGCCCCAATAGCGCAATCAACCATTACCGCCCGCAACAACATACCAATTTAACCCTGTGCGATGACCATGTATTCTTGCTGGATTCAGGCGGGCAATATTACGACGGCACCACCGATATCACCCGCACCATATTTATGCCCAATGCCCTACATCATGCACGCATGGTCGCTTATACTGCGGTTTTGCGTGGGCATATTAATTTGGCCATGGCCCGCTTCCCCGCGGGTATTACCGGCCACCAATTGGACAGCCTTGCCCGCGCCCCATTATGGGAACAGGGTTTAGATTTCCAACATGGCACCGGCCACGGGGTTGGGGTGTTTTTGAATGTGCATGAGGGCCCCCAACGTATTTCACCGGCATTTAATAATGTACCGTTAGAACCGGGCATGTTGACATCTAACGAACCGGGGTATTATGTCGCGGGCGATTATGGCATTCGCATTGAAAGTTTGATATTATGTGTTGAGGTGGCCCCCGGCCTGCTGGGTTTTGATACAATTACATTTTGCCCCATAGACACCAAACCAATTATAAAATCGCAAATGCGCCCCGATGAAATTGCATGGTTTAACCATTATCATCAGCAAGTATATAATATTATTGCCCCGTTATTAAGTGACAATGCCATCAAGGATTGGTTAAAAAATGCGACAAAACCTATTTAATTTAAGCATTATATTGTTATTGGCCGGCTGTCTTAATAACCAACCGGCTGGCGATACATACAAGGCCGATGGCTTAACCAGCTTTGCCAATTATTTATTAAATGACGATTTAGATTACCAAGCAGTTGACCAAAAGGCCCCCGATTATAATGGCAAAGCCGGCGCAAAATTTGAAATTCGCGATGGTGATTGCATAATGGTGCAGAGGTTGGACGATTGCCCGCTGGATTATGACCGCAATGAACAATTTATTGCCCTGAAAAAGGGGAAAAATACCATAAAATATGCCCTGTTTATCCCCAAAAAATGGGTGAATATACCCAATTTCGCAACTTTTGTTGGGCAAATTGACCAATTATACCAAGATAAAAAATTATATTTTGGCCAAAGTTATAGCGTTGATGCACCGGCCATTCAGTTATTAATTGAAAATAATAATTTGTATTTTGGTTATTATTTGAAATCGGGCAGTGCTGTTGGCTTTGGTAGCACATTTAACAAGGTTGTGATTGGTTCGTTGGACAAATGGCGCAACCAATGGCTAGACATTCAAATTGATTTTGACACCGAAAACCCACAAAAACCCGCCATTTTATATTTTAATGGCACACAAAGGGCCAGCATACCGCAAATAATAAAAAACCGCCAATCCAAGGAATATATTTTCCGTTATGGTATAGCCCGTGACCGCCGGCAGGCCAAGCAATCGCCTGACCCATATATTTCCGATGGCAATTTGCGCAATAAATACCGGCAATATGTATTTTATGGCAATGTATCTGCGCAATGAATGGTGAAAATAATGATAATGATAATGATAATGATAATGATAATGATAATCATTATCATTATTTTATTGACAAGTGAACATTTTTATTATTATAATGCACCAGCTATGAATAATTTTATGGCATTATGAATATCAAAACAAAGGTTTGCAAATGACATTGAAATATAAATATTACCATAAATTGATGGTTATGGCCGGTATTATGGTTGCTATGGTTGCCAATGCCGGGCAATTGGTGATTTATACTGACCGGGCTGAATCTTTATTAAAACCGGCCCTGACGGAATTTGAAAATAATACCGGCCATAATATAAAAGTATATTATGGTGGCGATAGCTTGTTAGAACGGTTAAAAAACGAAGGCAAAAATTCACCCGCAGATGTGGTTATTTCAACCAATTCGTTATTAAGCGATTATATATTCGGATTAGGTTTAACCGAATCATTACCAGATAAAATAATAACCAAAGCAAACCCGGAATATATTGATGATAATAAATCATGGGTGGGGTTGAATTACCGCGCCCGTTTGGTGGTTATGCCACAAAACACCAATTTGCCCAAGCCCGAAAATTTTTTAGATTTGGCTAAGGATATATATAAAGGCAAAATTTGTTTGCGTGACGGCACGCACCGATATAATGTTGATTTATTTAGCCAAATGAAATTGCAAAACCCCAATGAATTTAGCCAATTTTTGTTAAAATTAAAACAAAATTTGGTGCGCAAGCCGGTTGGAAGCGACCGCGACCAAGTGAAATTAGTATTAAGTGGCGGATGCGAATTGGCGGTGGTAAATAATTATTATTTGGGTTTGTTAAGTATTGATATGCCAGATATTTGGCAAAAAATATCGGTGGTATTTCCGGTTATTTCACCCAAGGGTTCCCCCATTGCCATTTCGGCATTTAGTATATTAAAAAATTCGGGGCAAAAACCCATTGCCGAGGAATTGGCCCAATTTTTATTATCGCCAATTATTCAAGAAAAATGGGCACGGGATAATTTTGAATTGCCTGTAACACCTATATTAAATACACCCAAGGAATTACAAATAATAAAACCAAAAATTATAGATAATAAATTGATTCATTTAATAAGCAAAGAGCGCGAAGCGGTTTTGCAAGAATTATTAATAAGCAAATTTAATGAATAAAATTTATACCATTGGTTTAACGATTCTGGTAATAATACTGATTATGCCGGTTATGGCTATATTTGTCAATTTGAATTGGCATACCATTTACGAAATATTTACCACATATTTTATATTAATCGGCCGATATGCATTCAACACGGCCTTGGTGGCAATATTAACCATTTTTTTTACCGGAATTCTGGGTTATACATTTGCATATATTATTACTATTTACGAATTTCCATACCGAAAATTTTGGAAAATTGCATTATTATTGCCATTTGCCATTCCTTCGTTTATTTTGGCTATTATTTCAATTGAAATATGGGACACCGCCGGTATAATACAAAATATATTACGGCAATGGGGGATAGCGGTTACGTTTTCGGTGCGTAACCCATTTATGGCGGCATTTACATTGTCGGTTTCCAGCTATTGTTATGTATATTTATTATTATTAAGCTTTATGGGGCGCGAATTACAGGGCATGATAACCCTGACACAAATGATGGGTTATAACGAATTAAGATGTTATTTACGCATTGCCCCAATAATGATTCGCCCGGCCCTTATATCGGCAGGTATAATAGTTGCTATGGAGGTATTGGGTGATTACGGCACCATGAAAATATTTGGGGTTTCCACCCTGTCGGTGGCGGTATTAGAATTATGGCAGGGTTTTCAATCCATTGAAAAGGGGGCGGTTATTTCGGCAATATTGGTAATTATTATTTTAATAACATTATATATGAACGATAAAATTCATAAAAAATTGCAATATAACAGCCATAATATGCATAATAAATTATTAAATATGCCCAAAAAATTGGCCATTTTATGCAATATATTGCTATTTTTTTGGTTGTTTATTAGCTTTATTTTCCCCTTAATTATTTTAATTTATTGGGCATTACAACAAACATTGACCGCCCATTATTGGTATGAATATTCATCAGCATTATGGAACAGCGTGTGGTTGGGTTTGGTTGCAGGAATTATTACTTTAATTATATCCTTATTATTATTGGTGCCGCAACGTTTCATGGACAATAATGCTTATTTATTAAGCAATTTATTGCAATTAAGTATAAAATTAATCAAAAGCTGTTATAGCATTCCCGGTTCTGTATTGGCCATTGGAGTGGTTATTATTTTGGGCATAATTACAAATTTTACCGGATATAATGTAGCATTGAGCATTATAGCCTTAATTTTGGCATATTTTTGTCGTTTTTCATCATCGGCCATCGTTTCAATTGAAAATAGTTATAAACGAATTGCCGGGCAATTTGATTATGTTTCGTTAAGCCTGAATCAAACCCAGATTGCCACATTTAAAAATGTGCATTTGCCATTATTGCGCCCAGCCATGGTTTCAGGATTTTTATTGGTATTTGTTGATGTTATTAAGGAATTACCCGCCAGTTTAACCTTAAAACCATATAATTTTGATAATCTGGCCACCAAAATTTGGTTCTATGCCCACGATGAACGTGTAAATTATATTGGCATTCCGGCCATATTAATGGTAATGGTTGGTTTTATACCTGTTTATTTTATTATAAAAAATATGGAAAAACAATGAAAGCACAATGCGAATTTAAAAATGTAAGTTTTGATTATAATGGGGGCTTTGGCCTTAAAAATATATCTTTTGCCATTAAACAGGGTAAAACAACCTGTTTATTGGGGCCCAGCGGTTCGGGCAAAACCACTATTTTAAGGTTAATTGCTGGTATAGAACGGCCAACTGCTGGTGAAATTTTGATAGAAAATGCAGTTATAGCTAATGAAAAAATGTCTATTCCCATTCAAAAACGCAAAATTGGTATGGTTTTTCAAAATTTTTTATTATTTCCCCATTTGAATGTTGCCCAAAATATTGGCTTTGGCATTAATAAATACCCCCATGACGAAATAATAAACCGCACCGATACATTATTAAAGGCTATTAAATTGGAAAATAAACGCAACCATTACCCACACCAATTATCGGGTGGGGAACAACAAAGGGTGGCATTAGCGCGGGCAATGGCCATATACCCACCCATATTATTAATGGACGAACCATTTTCGGGGTTAGACACCAAATTGCGCGAAGATTTACGCGATTTTACCATGCATTTTTTGGACGAATTTCAAGTAACCGCCATGATAGTAACCCATTCACCCGAAGAAGCAATGTCCATAGCCGATGATATTATTTTAATAGAAAAGGGCCAATTGCAACAACAGGCCTGCCCAATTAATTTATATTATAAACCCCAAAATCCTTTTGTTGCCGGTTTTTTTGGCATGATAAACCAATATAAAACCATAGTAAAAGATAAAATGGTGGAAACCCCGGTGGGTAAATTTATGGCTGGAACTTTGCCAAATTTCACCAATGCGGTCGTATTAATACGGCCTGAATCTATACAATTAGAAAAAACAACTAATGCGAATGGGGCTATATGTAATGGGGTGCGGTTTTTGGGCCATCAATCAATAATTCATTTAACAACATCTGAAAATATTGGTGTGCCTTGGCATTTTCATGCGTTGGTTACGGGGGCAACCCAAATTCAAATTAACGATAAATTAAATGTTAAAATTGATACAACTGGGGTATTTGTATTTAACGATATATAATTTTACAAATCAAATAATTGCTCCAATTGCCCCATCATGGTGCTGGCCAGATGTTCCACATCATTTATCATAACCGCGCGTTTGTAATAACGGCGCACATCGTGGCCTATACCAATGGCGCATAATTCCACCGGGCTGGTGGCTTCTATATATTCTATCACATCGCGCAGGTGCCGTTCCAAATAATTGGCCTCATTAACCGACAGGGTGGAATCATCAACCGGTGCCCCGTCTGATATAACCATTAATATTTTTCTGTCCTCACTGCGGTTTTTCAGGCGGTTATGCGCCCACATCAGGGCCTCGCCATCAATATTTTCCTTTAACAACCCGTCCTTTAACATTAATGAAATATGGTTTTTGGCCTTGCGGTATGGGGTTTGCGCCGATTTATATATAATATGCCGTAAATCATTCAACCGGCCGGGGCCACTGGGTTTTCCATCCTGCAACCATTTTTCACGGCTTTTGCCCCCCTTCCAACGGCTGGTGGTAAAGCCCAAAATTTCAACCTTTAAGCCGCAACGTTCCAATGTGCGGGTTAAAATATCGGTGGAAATAGCGGCAATGGATATAGGCCGGCCACGCATTGACCCCGAATTATCAATTAACAGGGTAATAATCGTGTCCTTGAACTTGGTTTCGCGTTCCAATTTATATGCCAAACTTTGGGTGGGGTCTATGATAATACGGGTCAGGCGACGTGTATCTAATTGGCCGTCCTCTAAGTCAAAATCCCACGAACGCATTTGTTCGGCCATTAATTTGCGTTGCAGACGGTTGGCCAATTTGGCGATGATAGAGGATAAATCGCCCATCTGGTCGTCCAATTGCCGGCGGTATTTGTCCAATTCGGAATCATTTTCCACCAAATTACTGGCGGGTATTTCCTCGTCAAAATTTTTGGTATATATATTATAAAATGGTTCCTTGGGTATGTTGCTTAAATCATGTTCGGGCCGTTGCCTTTTATCCATTTGCGAATAGCTATCACCCGGGTCGGTGGGTAATTTTTCGGCATCGGGGTCTTCTTCCTCCATATCGTCCGCATCGTCACTATCGTCATCGGTTTGCTCTTTTTCACTGCGTTGGGTTTGGGGGTTTTGCTCTTGGCTATCCTCGGGGGTGGGTTCGTCCTCGGTCTGTTCCTGTGGGGGTTGCGAATCCGGTTGATTTTCTTCGCTTTCTTGGCTTTGTTCGCTGGTTTCGTCCTGTTCGGTTGGTTGATACAGGGCATCTATAATTAACTGGTGGGCCTTTTCGGCAAATAATTTTTGGTTATGTTGATATTGGCTTAATTCGGTCAACATATTTTGAAATTTTGCGGCCAATTGCGCATGTTTTAAGGCATAAACCGCCTGTGCCGATGGCGGAATGGGCAATTGCCCAAAATGTTCGCGGGCCATACATTTTATAACCTCCACCCCGGTTTCCATTGAATTTTGGTCGGCGCGTTCCAAACCCAAACGGCGGTAATTTTTTTCCAATTCGGCCGTTAAATCGCGCTTGACCCCCAATAAATATTCTGACCCCACGGCTTCAACGCGGGCATCCTCCAACGCATCAAAAATTGCTCCGGCTTCCTCGCCATCGGGGCGGGTGCGGTTGTGAATACGGGGGTTGTGATATCTATATTCAATAGCCACCTTATCGGCCGCCCCCCTAAATTCCGACAATTTTTCATCATCGGGGTTAAAAACCGGTGGGGGTAATTTGGCTTCTTTATCATTTATACCGGCTTCGCCATTGGCAAAGGTAACCTGTAACATGGGGGCATCGGCCATCGCCCTAAAACCTGCGCCCACCTGTCGTTTTAATCTATCCTGTGGTTTTTCCTTAGCCATATATTTCTGACCAAGCGTTTTGTATTTCGGTGGCCGTTGATTCATTAAATGGGCGGGCCTGATAAATTTTTGATTTTTTTGGGTAAATAATATTGTTATTTACATTTTGCGATGAAATTATTTTTAATGTTTCCTTGTTTAATGATTGCACAAAATATGATTCAGACAAATTTTTGGCCACCAAGGGCGATAATAACAAATCAATCAATGCATGTGATGCCGGAATATTATCGGACAGGCTGGAAATAAAAGCCACCGTATCCTCGCGTATTAGGCCACCGGCAGGTATTATAAAATCAAGCGCGGGGTCATCAACCTGATTATATAAAATGGTTGCATTAGATGCAACTGCCAAATCAGACGTATTGCCGGTTAAATTGGCCACACCAGATAAATTGGATATGGAATTGATGTTTTTCTTGGTGCTTAACATAAATTTTTTGGCTTCATTTATTTCATCTATGGTTGGGTCTAACATGTTCATGTTCAAATGCAACAGGGCAATGCGGAACATCATTCCCGCATCGTTTAACCAATCGGTGCGCATTTGTGCGCCATCGGAACGTATTAATGGTTTTTCAAAAATATTTTCCCAACCATTAATGCGGTGTGTTTTTTGGTTGGTGCCCAACCCAATATGGTAACCAAATAAAGGCACAACATATTTAATTTTTTCGTCATAAAAATTGCGGTTATTTTTAATGTCTATATTGTCCAAATTTTTTAAAAATTTATAATTTAATGGCACCACATAATCATGTTTAATAAATTGAGTGGTTTCCGAACCATTCATTAAAATTAAATCAAATCGTATTTTTTTGCCAATAACAATGCGCAATAATTCGTCATTATTTTTATAATGGGTAATATTTATAATAATGCCATAATGTTTATTAAAATAATCAATCAATGGCTTGGTGCCGTTGGTAAATGGTATTAACAAATTTAAACCACTGGGTTGGGCCCTTAATTGTTGCGCAAAAACACCGGCCATACCGCTGGCTATTGCGGTTTTTAAAACAATATCAAAAAAATTACGGCGATTTAAAAATTCCATATATACCTCTATTTTCCGTAATATATTATGAAAAATTCTTTAATTTGTCAAGTTGTAATGCGTCATATTTGCAATAATAATACGGCATTTTTTTTATTTTTTAGTAATAGGCGAAGCCATGCACTATTTCGCACGCCATGCAGAATATTTAAACAAAAATGGGATATATGGGTGTTTTCACGAACAAGATGAGTGATTTTCACGAATTCCTTTAACCCACTGCCACATTGGGAATTCGTCAAAATTGCTCAGATGGCAGGCAGAAAAAAATTTCAAAAGGTAAGTTTATTCAAAAATAAATGCGTTTTGAAATTTTTTTCTAACTTTTTAATGCCATTTCATAATGAAAATGGAATATATGGGTGTTTTTTCGTATTTTTACAATACACTCACACGTTTGGAAATTCGTCAAAACTCCTCAGATGGCAGGCAAAATTTATTTTTGAAAGGCAAGTTGGCTAACTTGCCAATGCGTTTCAAAAATAAATTTTAACGAACCAGATGAGGTGTTTTCACGAATTTCTCAATTATGAGCGGTAGTCTGCGTTTATGTCTATGTATCCATGCGTCAAATCGCAACTATAAACAATCGCACTGGCCTTGCCCACCCCTACATCGGTGGTTATAATAATATGGCGGGTTTTCAGGTGGGCGGCCACCGGGGTTTCGTCATAACCCTCCACGGCTTCGCCATCGCGTGCCACCAAAGTATCGCCAAAGCTAATGGATAATTTATCACGGCTGGCCGGCTCGCCACATTTGCCAACCGCCATGACCACGCGCCCCCAATTGGCATCCTCACCGGCTATTGCGGTTTTTATGAGGGGGGAATTGCCAATAGCCAGACCAATATTGCGGGCCGATGCGCGGTTTTTGGCCCCATTAACCCGAATTTCAATCAATTTTTGCGCCCCCTCCCCGTCCTTGACCACTTGCAGGGCAAGGTCGTGGCAGATGGCATTAATGGCACGGGTTACATTGCGCCAATCGCCATTGGTTAGGGGGTTTTGTGCCTGTGGGGCAAATAATAACAAAGTGTCCGAGGTGGAGGTATCGCCATCAACGGTGATGGAATTGAAACTATCGTCAATCGCCCGTGTCAAAATTTTTTGGGTTTTGGCCCGCTCCAACGGGGCATTGGTAGCCATAAAAACCAGCATGGTGCCCATGTTCGGGGCTATCATACCCGAACCCTTGGCAATGGCATTGATGGTGTAATTTTGACCACCAATGCTCAGGCTTTGGGTGCTGGTTTTGGGGAAGGTATCGGTGGTCATAATGGCGCGGGCGGCATCTAACCAATTGGCCGGTTGCAATTTGGGCAATTGGTCGGCCAGGGCATTGGCCGGCAATTTCACCCCAATAACCCCGGTGGATGCGCAATATAATTCATCGTTAGGCAGGCTATGTTGGGTGGCCAGAGCCCGCATGGTGGTTTGCACCAATGCATCACCGGCCCGTCCGGTAAAGGCATTGGCATTGCCGGCATTAACCAAGCACGCCCGGGCCCGCCCATGGCCGGCTAATAATTGCCGGCACCAATCCACCGGTGCTGAACGGGTTTTGGAACGTGTCAGCCCCCCCACCGCAAAATAACCGGTTGGAAATGTTATTAATAATAAATCATTGCGGTTTTTATAACGCAAGCCGGTATGGGCCACCTGTATACCCACCCCGTGCAAATCAGGCAATGGGGCAATATTTGGCGGAGCCAAAGGAGAGATTTCTAAACCCATTTATTTTGCCTTCATTTATTTAGCCCCAATTATTTAGCCCCAATTACTTTGCTTTTGCCGGGTCCCATGGTTTTAATTTGCCGGTTTCGTCAATTATTTCAATTTTGGCCGATTTGGCTTCGTCCAATAATACCTGTTTAACCATGCGGGCACCAACGGCCTGTTCCAAATTGGGGCGAACCTGTTCCAAAGTGGGCGAGCTGGTTTTGCGTATATCCTCCACCAATATAATATGGAAACCAAATTGGGTTTTAACCGGGTCCAGCGTATATTCACCGGGTTTTAATTTGAAAGCGGCATTTTCAAATTCCAACACCATCTGGCCACGGGGAAAATAGCCTAAATCGCCACCAGTTTGGGTGCCGGAGGGGTCGGTGGTGTATTTTTTGGCCAAATCTTGAAATTTTTCACCCTTGCTGATTTTGGCAATAATATCCTTGGCCTCTTTCTCGGTTTTTACCAAAATATGGCGGGCCTTGACCTCGTCCTGTGGTGGGTTTTGCTTCAAAAATTCTTGATAAGCGGAATTTAAAACATCAGCCGTGATTAATTTATTGACCTTTTGGGTTAAATATTCATCGGCCACTATGCTTTCGGTGGCCTGTTGGATTTGTTGTTGCAATTCGGGTTTTTTATCAAAACCATCGGCCTTGGCCTTGGTGTATAAAATTTTGCGTTGCAATAAAATATCCATAAACCGGCCCTGAACCTCCTGTGGGTTGGCATCGGGTGGTATTTGGCCGGGGTAATTGCGCACCAACAGGCGTAAATCGGCCTCGGTAATTTTTAGGCCATTAACCACCGCCAGAATGCGGTTAGCATCGGTTGCGTTGGTTGAACCATCGGCATTCACCACGGGCAATGTGGCGGCCGGCTGTTGGGCCGTGGTGGCGGTTTTGGGTTTGGTTGTGGTGGTGGTTTGGGCCAATGCCATTGAACCATAAACCATTAACAATGCCCCAAGGCAGTATTTTAATTTCATAATTTTTCCTTTTTTTATTTTACGGGGTATTTTTAAAGCGATTCCCCATATTGGCAAGAATTTTTTTAAATTTGGGGGAATTAATAATGGAAATGGCGCGCCCAACAGGAGTCGAACCCATAACCTTCTGATCCGTAGTCAGACGCTCTATCCAATTGAGCTATGGGCGCATTACTGCCCTTAATACCTAAAAAAAAACAAAATGCAAGTTTTTTTTCAATCAAATTACGCAAAATGCACGAAACCATTGATTAACAAAGACTTGGAATATACCAAATATTACCCAATTACCCATTTTATTGTTAACTTACTTTATTTGAAAATATTCGCTTTGGTATTTCCATGACTAAATGCCGATAATTATAAATATACATTCATATATTTTTCTTGCAAATTTGGATAATTATACTATAATATAGTCAATTAAAAAATTTAATAGGATAACAAATATGGAAAATTATTTTGATGGATCAATAGGTCGTGAATATTTTGCCGGCAAAACCCGAACGGGCTTGCCCCGTTGGGCATATACTTCGGCTAAATTTTTTGATTACGAATTTAGCAAAGTATTTTTAACCCATTGGCAAATGGTTGGGCATATAGCCGAAATACCCAAGGTTGGCGATTATTTGACATATAATTTGGTGAATGAACGGGCATTTGTAATACGGGACGAAAAGGGGCAGTTGCGGGCATTTCACAATATTTGCCGGCATCGTTCTTCCAAATTGGTTTCGGGTTTTAATGGCAATTGTGGCCATTTTATTCAATGCCCCTTTCATGGCTGGATATATAACCTTGATGGTTCGTTAAGGGGGGTTGAATTTCCAAAAATGGCCTTTGATTCCCTTGATAAATCTCAATTAGGTTTAAAACCTATTGAGTTAGATATTTGGCGCGGGTTTATTTTTATCCGCTTTATCCCCAGCGTGCAACCATCTATGGCCGAAATAATGGCACCATTTGAACATGAATTTGATGAATACCCGATGGATAAACTGACCCCGGTAGCTGAATCGGTTTTCACCCAAGAAGCCAATAGCCAAGAAATGGTTTTCCCCAGCAATTGGAAATCGGCCGTGGATGTGGATAACGAGGGTTACCATGTCCACCGCCTGCATACATATTTAGAGGATTTATACGGCGGTCAATATTACGATATGCCCTATACCAAGGGTGGTCATGTCATGCTGTCAAGGGGTATATTTAACGATAAGCCCAAAAAATATTGGACAACCCGCCTTTATAAGGAATTAACCGCTAAACATTGCCTAAATGTTTCGCCAAAGGCAAGGAATCAGGCTTTATATGTGGCTATTTTCCCGACTAATGTCATTCAATTATATCCTGAATCGCTTAATTTTTATCAATACCAACCCCATTCACCCAATACCATGACCCAGCGTTTCACCAATTATACATTTGGCAATGAAACCCGTGAATTAAAATTGATAAACAAATTAAATTTACGCATTGACCGCGTTTCGGTTGAGGAGGATACCGATGCCACCGAATGGTGCTTTGATGCCACCAAATCAAGCGGTTACCAAGGGGTTTATTTAACAAATTTGGAACCCGGGGTGCACAGCTTTCACGAAAAATTGCGCGAACTAATACCAGAGTTATTGTTGGACGAGGAACCAGAAAAATTTCCAAATTGAAAATTTGTTCATTCCCCCCCAGTCATTGCAACGATAATTGCTTAGTGATGATTATCTAAATACAAAATGCCGCATTTGCAACCAAATGGCCGGCATCTGAATTTGTGCTTAGTTTGCAACAGATTAATGTCAAGAAATAACCGATAGAAACAAACTTACCATTGACAATGAATAATTAATTGGGTAATAGCAAGGTGATTTTATCAGGAAAGGTGCCGGAGTGGCCGAACGGGACGGTCTCGAAAACCGTTGTTGGGGTAACCTAACCGAGGGTTCGAATCCCTCTCTTTCCGCCAAATGCAATAAATGGACTATATCAGAATTAGTCTAAATTATCAAGCCAAAACATAAACTTTTTTTGGCGAGGAAATACCCACTTAAAATTATAGTGTTATAAACAGAAAACCCCGCTTGCAGGCGGGGCTTCCATGGGGCAACTAAGCCACAATTCATAATTGTAGTTTACCCCAATGGCGGGTTATTGTCAAGTAAAAATTTACAAAAATCCTCATTTTTTTCTGTTTTTTTTCTTGCCCCAATTGGGGAAAATATCATGTCATTGGAGATACAACCAAATTTATTTAATTATGCGGACAAGACCCGTATTTTATATGCAATGCAAAATAATTTATGTGGCCTGCATTTGGGAAAAACAAAGATATTAAATATGATTGCATATTTATTTAATAAAATATCACTTATCAACCAATGCACGGCATCGGTGAAACAGCTAAGTATGGAAGTCAATGTCAGCCCAGCAACCACCATGCGGGCAATTAGCATTATGAATGAAAACAATTTGATTGAAATAATTCATAATTTTGAAAATAATATTAAAATACCCAATACTTATATCCTTACCAAAAAGGGCCGTAATATATTGGATAATTTAAGCGATAATTTTTTGTCGCCCGTTGAATCAAAATTGATTCAACGAAATCCTTATTTAAATTATAATATATATTATAATTATAACAAACCTCTAGAATCCGCCCCCGATGATTTTTTGAATAAAATTAATATTGACGATATTGTGGCGGGCATAATATCCAAAAGCCCCGGGGCACAGGAAATACTGCGCGAGGTGAATAATAACGATAAAGAAAGTGATTTTGATTTTAATGATTTAATGCCAATGGCCGAATGTTTGGGTCTAAGGCGCAATGATTTATACCGCGCACTGGTGCATGATGGTCAATTGACCTGCCAATGTTTGTTTTTGGTTTATTTTATGGTAAAATTTACTGATACAATAAAAAACCCATGCGCTTTTTTTGCATGGTTGCGGTGGAAAGCCACCGCGAACCAGCGCGATGATTTTTTAATGAAAAATTTTCATTATGTATTAAACCGGGCGGAACATCAGGAATCCGTTATTGCCCGCAAGGAACAAGTGGCAATGGCCGAGAAATTAACGGCCGAGCGTGAAATGAATGAACAAGAACAATTGCAAAAATTTATGGCAATTAAGCTTGATAACCCACCGCCACCACCGCCACCAGATGATAAAAATTGCAAACGGCTTAGAATTGTAAAATCGTTGCTAAAAAGTAATTTATCGTTTGAAAATGGCCATTTATTGAATGATTTACAATTTTATGGGTTTAACGACAAAAAATTAATTTTGTGGTCAAAAAATCAAAAATCTTTGGCTTTATTGGCCAATAATACCCATTTGCAAAGGCAATTTTTGCAGGAAATTAACAAAGAATTTAACCAAAACATTGATAATTTTCAATTTATCAATTTCACAACCCAAAATTAAGCAAGGAGATAAAAAATGATAAATATTTCAAATATTGAGGAAAAAATCAAAAAATTAATGGCAATTTTAGACCCAAATTCGGGCGCAACCGAGGGCGAAAAATCCAATGCAATGACATTATTGCACAAATTGGTCATCGCCAATAATATTGATTTAAGCAGTATCCAAAATAATAATGATGGTTTAATTCATTGGGACATCATTAATACCGAAACAACATTAACTTATAAAAAGCGACTTTGGGGTTTGATAGCCTACATAGGCGACTTATTTAATTGCAAAGTTTATGTAAGAGGTAAAAAATATTATAATATAGTTGGCACGCCAGAAAGCGTGCGTTTGTGTATTTACACATATGTATCCTTATCAACAAAAATTAAGGCGGCCGCATATAAATATGCCCGTTCAAAAAGACGGGTTGGGGGCAAATATAAATTAAATTCAAGCAAATATTGGAATTTTATAACCGGGGCTTGCACTGAAATTAATACGCGTATTTGGCGTATTACCCGGGAATATGAAAAAAACCCCGATAATTCTAAAGAATTGGTGATTATTGATTCCTTGAAAAATGCTATCAACGAATTTTTAATAGAATTTGGATTAAAAAAGTTCGGGAGAGATTTAAAAGTTGTAAATAGAAAAGAAATTCAAGAGGCGCAATCTTTGGGCCGAATGTTTGGCAATGGCCTGAACATACAACCGATAGTGAAAGAACAACGCCAAAATTCCAAACAAAATGATTTATTACAAATCGTATAATAAGGAGGATAAAATGCCAAGAGGTAAAAGAAATAGACAATTAAAACAAGGTTTAATATCGGCCGGCCGTTCGGGTATTGCTAACCCTATTGATATACATGTAGGAATGCGTATTAGGTTAAGGCGCAAGGTATTAAAAATAAGCCAGGAGGAATTGGCCGAAAAATTGGGCATAACATTCCAACAGGTGCAAAAATACGAACGCGGTAAGAACCGCTTAACGGCCAGCCGTTTGTTTGATATTTCACAGGTCTTGCAAACCCCGATAAAATTTTTCTTTGCCGAGATTAATAGTGATTTGGCCAACAAATCGCCCCGCATTTTGGCCGGCTTAAAACCCGATGAATTGCCCGATGAAGCCACCACCATGACCGATGATATTTTGCAATCCAATGAAACTATGGAATTTGTTAGAAATTTTAACATGATTCACAAGCCAGAAACCAGACAAAACGTCTATGATTTAATCAAAATGTTAGAAGGTAAAAAATGAGCCACGACTTAAAAACAATTGATAATATTAACAAGGAATTAATTAAATTCAAAAACCTTACCAATTTGAATTATGGAGACCACAAAAAAATCAGTGAATATCTCGGATTAAATTATCCGACATACCGGAATTTACGTTCTGGTAATTCCAATACCCGTATTAGCTTAAATCGGTTAAGAGCAATGAATGAAAAACTAATCGCATTAAAGGCCGATGGCTTAAAATTATTATTGCAAGAATTGTTAAATGGAAAAAAACAAGAAGCAGTGCAATTGGATATAGAGGACTGGTTGAATAGAAATGAAGCCAATTGTAATTCAAATTATATCATGTAATCGTTATTGACTAACGATTTGCGAATTTTCTAATTTTAATAAAATTATTTGTTTTATATTCATATAAACAATAACTTGGTTATGGTTGCATTCAATTTTGTCAATAATATTATGAATTAATTGTTTGTTTTTGTCATCGGTGTCGCCACTATGCCAATAATTATCCAGAACATTGATTAAATTTTGTATTATATTTTCATATTCGGTGTAAGTCATTGTAAAATTGGATATGTCTAATATTTCATTTTCAAGAGTTGTAATTTCCTTACGGGTTTGGTGCACAGCGTCATTATTAATTTGGCCGGCCTGTATTAATTTTTGCAGAAATTTTCGTTTTTGACGCACGCGTATCCTAATGTCATCAATAATTTCATAATTAAGCGATTTGTATTTCTTTATATATTTTTCAATATCTACAAATTTAAATTCTTGTAATTTTTTTATTATGGCTAATAAAATATCGTTTGTTTTAATAACAACCCCATTTTGGCAAAGTGATTTGCCCCGATTAAGTCGGGTATTACAGACGAATCGGTCGTTGGTTTTAACTATCGTTCCCCCACAAATGGTGCAATATACTTTGCCCTTGAATGGGTTAATTAAAACATTTTTGTAATTGGTTTTTTCATATTTATGGCCTTGTGAAATTCTATCTTGCACGGCATCCCAAATGTCCTGGTCTATTATGCGCAAATTTTCATTGCTATTAATGGTAAATGATTCGGCAGGTGGAAATTCTACCTTTTTTTTATTTTGCAGGGGGTCATATCGTATTGTAGACCGGCCATAAACAATTTGGCCAATATACATTGGGTTGCACAAAAGCCCACGCATTCGTTTATGATTTGAATTGAGCGAGCTTTTATGCCATGTCTTGCCCCGTGGCGAGGGAATATTATCGCGGTTTAAATCATCGATGATTTGCATAATTGGCCGTTTTAATATTCCATATTCATAATAAATGCGCTTTATAACCTTAGCTTGATTTTCATCTATAATTCTGTGGCCTTTAATGCGGTCACCATTGGCATTTCTAATTTGGGTATTAATCCTATACCCATATGTTAATCCACCCACCACACGCCCCTGTTTAACCCCGCCAATATGCCCCCGTTTGGTGCGCATACCCAAATCTTTAAGATATTCATGGTTTTTTATCGAATCAAAAGCAATTTTGATATATGAAACTTGGCCATCGGATAATGTTATTAAATCAACGTTCATAGAAGTCAAAACCTTGAATATATAATTCAAATCGGTGGGGTCGCGTGAGAGCCGGTCAGTTGATTCCACAAAGACACATTCAATAAGCCCAAGGCCAATGTCATTAATTAATTGTAATATGCCCGGGCGGTTTGTGTAATTACGGCCAGAAATACCATCATCAAAATATTTTTTAACCGAATATGGTTGAAAATTGCTTAGGTGCATTTCCATAACGGCAAACTGGTCATGGACCGATTTGTCATTTTGTAATTCACTAGACCGGCGCGCGTAAAGCGCAATTTTTTTGGAATTGAAATTATACATACAAATTTTTATAAAAAGATTCCCAATCCTTGCAATAAATATTTATTGACAATTTAGTAAATATCTGATATTTAATATATACTAGATATTTGTTAAATATCTAAAATAATAATAATAACAAAGTTAGGGGTAAAAAATGAAAAAAATAGTTATTGCCAACCCTAAGGGTGGCACAGGCAAAAGCACAACCACACAAATTTTGGCCCATGTTTTTAATAAACATGGTGGGAATGTCGCCATAATGGACTGCGACCCCAACCAGCCGCACGCTGATTGGAAGTTAAGAACAAAGAGTAATATTAATGTTTTTAGCAATATTACTGATATTAACTTTACCAACCAATTAAATAATTTAAGCAATGATATATGTTTAATTGATTGTGAGGGCACCCGCAACAGGTTGACCACTATTGCCATCACCAAAGCCGATTTGGTTTTAATACCATTAAAGTTAAGGCAATTGGAATTAGACCATGCAGTAAAATTGGTGAGTTTGATTTTAGAGGATAACGAAAATTTTAATCATAATATTAAATACCGGTTATTAATAACCCGTTGCGATGTTTTAATGTCCAACGAGGAAAAATTCATTGAAAATGAAATTTTGATTAATGAATTGAAAATATTAAAAAACCGATTATTGAATCGCGCATGTTTTAGTGGCTTTTGGCAGTTTGGATGCACGATTTATGATTACCCCAGCAATAAAATTACCGGTTGTGATAAAGCGATAATTGAAGCTGAAAATTTAACCAACGAAATCATGGAGATTTTATAATGACCGATTACGAAAGAAAACCTATTAATATAGATAAATTTAAATTGACAAAAGTGCAAAAATTTGATGATGAACAGATTATTAAACATGCTGAATCATCGGGTTTTTTGCAAGGCAAAATTGACGGCCGGACGCTTAGAAAAAAACCAGACCCGGCTAAGTTAATGATAGCTACCGATACTACGACCAGGAATCGCTTTATTAACTTAATGCAGGAATATAACTTACCAAATTTTGATAGTTTGTTAAAATATTTGCTTGATAATCATAAAAGCAAATAATTATTTTATGGTTTGGCCATCATTATCAAACCATTCAATGAGATTATCTATTTTTAAGGTGTCAGACGTGATTGCTATTTGGGTTGAACGTATGGCACTAATACTGATAATGTCGTTGTTTTTTCTAACCTTGAAATTATGGAAGCCCCATTCGGAATCAAATAATGTTTTTACTATATTTTTATCCAAATCGGCAACCTTAATTTTTGTAGTTTTTTCGGCACGATAAATTACAAAATTGCGTCCTTGAAAATTAAACCAATATTTTATTGCATTCCAACCAAATGGAATATCATGTATTTTATTTTTTTTGTAATTGAATAATGGTTGTTCATTTTCTTGGTTGCCATTGTTTGAAATTATGTTTGTCAATTTACTTGCCATTGAAAAAATATCAGCATTTTGGTCTTTGTTTTTAACAATTTCAATATAACCGGTTTCGGTTACATTTGATTGCTTGTTTGAAATGGTATAACCCGATGGAATACCATAACTTTCTACGTCCTTGCCAAATTTATAAATGAACATAGATTTATTGCGCATAAATAACAAGCCATCGGATAATAATATATATTTATCAGCAACCATATTAACACCGGTTACACCAGTGAATTTAAATGAATTACCATCTTGTTTAAGTTTGCCAACATTAATTGCCTTTCCTAGTGAATGGCCATTTGTATATTTTACAATAAAATTATTATTATCATAAATAGTATAGGTAATATCGCCATTTGTTTCATTAACCGAATAGGAATTTATTGACCCCTCCGAATCCAGAATTTGTTTACCATTACAAAAAAATACATTATAATCCTTGGTATCAAATGTAAATTCTAACGGTTCGCCCGATATACGATAAGATTGAATTTGATTATTCAAATCAGCTTCATTGACCAAGCCATTAGTATTATTAACCACAATTTGCGTGGGTGCAGTTGCCTTGTTAATTATGGCATTAAACAAATTTTGTTGTTGATTTTGTTTTTGTATAATAAATTGGGCCTGTTCGGGTGTTATAACTATTCCCGATTGCGAATATAATTTAATCAAATTTTGCACCTCTACCGAATTTGGTGAGTTGACCGAATTTTCTTGTGCATCGGCATAAATTGAAGTTAAAGATAATATTGCAAATGCTGAAATTTTAATTTTGTTTTTCATTATTATCCTTTTGTTTGGCATTGATTTTTTTATTTGTATTGCGCGACCTTTTTTGTTTTTTAACAATGGCGTATAATTGGGTTTTTGTTTGTTTTATAAGTTTATTATTGACCAATGATTGCAGTTTGGATTTTAACTCATCTAATTTAATAATGATTTTATATTCCATATAAATTGCAGTCGCAATATCATATTCGGATAATGCACCATGTTTGGCCAACACGGCAAGAATATTTTTCGTTTCGCTATCATAACCAATAATTGATTTATCAAATTGTGATAATAATTCATTTGGTAAGTCGCTAAAAAATTTTAAGGTTAGGTGATTTGGTTTCATGTTATTACTCCATATTTTTTTTTAAATATCATTAATTGCCAAATTGTCAAGTTTTTTTATCATAGAAAATTACAAAATCAAATGCCATTAATACGCAAGCTATTATTTTTAAAGATTTAATCATAAATATTAATTACATTTTTGAAGTAAATTTATTTTATGCGCACCACTCTTACGACCGGAAAAAATAAAAAAATGAAATTAATATTTATGTCAAATCTAATAAAAATGACTTTGAAATTTTCAATGATTTTTAAAAACCATAAATGATAATTAAAAAAAGGAGAATATCATGTTTAACCAAAATTGCTATAAATTTTTTAATGCGAAAAATACCAATGACTTAGTCAATATTCTAAATCTAAATATTGCACATCAGGCGAAACTTAATAATCCTACCGAAGTTGGCACAGAAATAATTGTTTGTATTAAATATATTTTGAATGAACGAAATATAAAATAACCTTGATTATTAAATTAAAATGCTACTAGCAAAATCCAAATAAATAGCAAATTTTTTTGGGTATAATATTAGTCATAAATAACTATACAAAAACCGGTTTAAATATGGAATATTTTAAAATGGAAATTGCTTTATTGTCTTCGCCAGAGGCGAAATAGACGCTACGCTTTTTTTGGGCACACCTGAGGCACATAAATGTGCGATGGGTATATAAGCCTGTATGCCTTACTATATAATAGATATACCAAAATATACCATATCAAAATGATTTTGGTATATTTTGGTATATATTTGAATTATATAGGTTTTTTTTGTTTGGAAATGCGGTCTTGATATACATTTTCAAATGCAGTTTTATGTTCATTCGGGGTGTTTAGTTCGTTCAATTTAAGTCCATAAGCTATATATGCGCGTAAATGTGCCATTAAGCCATTAAAATCAGGTGCAATGAAATCAGAGTTATTATTCATGTCTTGATATATAAGCTTGCGTATATATTCGGTTTTGCTAATTCCGTGGTTATGGGCCTGAGTGTCTATATGATTTTCAAGTTCATTATTAAGCCGTAAATGGTGACCTTTTTTCATCGTGATATTCCTTTCGTTAATGGTTGAGATAATTGGTTATCTTGGTTAATATTTTTAATGTCCAATGCTGATATTCTAATACCATCATTCTTTGATAATATATTGCATAATTCTTTGGCGTTGTCAGTAAAAATTTGTGCATTATGTCTTGCCCGGCTAAGTGCAACATAGAAAGTTTTTTGGTTTGTAATATTATTATCTTTGGCCTGCATAGCTATTATTACTTTGTCTATTGTTTTACCTTGACTTGCGTGCACGGTGCTTGCATAACCATAATCTAAATGTCGTAATCTATCATCGTTTTTATTCATGGTAATTGTTTTATTATTGGCAAGTTGTATGGTTACTTTATTATCGGTTATTTTAATTATTTTGGCATTTTCGGAATTAATAATATTACTTTTAATATCGTTTCTGTTTGTCCAGCGTATAGTTTCATTTTTTGATAATTGTATATCCTTGTTTTTATAAATATTTGCACCATCATTTGCAACAAATGACGGGCTAATATTTATAATATTTTTGTTATCTCTATCGCTTATTGTTAGTGTGTGTTTACCATTTTCTATTTTTACATTTTGTATTTTATATTCATGTCCCTTTTTAATACCAAGTTTTTTGTAATCTTTATTGAATATTATAGTGTTATTGGTATTGTATGATTTAATATTTTTTAATTCGCTATTTGTTAATCCCAAATTTGTGAAAATTGTGTGATTAATATTTTCTTTACCAATTGAATTATTTTCTATTAAACCGGCGCGAACCATCAAATTAATTTCTGAACGCATATTGTTAGTTGGTGCAATTATTAATGTATTTTTTTGTGAATTATTATCAAGTTCAAGATATTTCTTTGCAACATCACCAGCTATATTATTGGTTTCAAATATATTTTGTGCATATTTTGTTTGTGGTTCACTTGTTATAATATTTTGCGTAATATTTTCATTCTTTTGGTTATTAATTGAAACATGCACTTGTATATTGTCATTTGATAATACCGGAATATTTTCTTGAATTTTTTTTATGGTTATATTGTCAAATGCGTCTTTAAAATGGTCTATTACTGAATTTATACCGCGTGCATTGTGCAGGTCGTTAAAGTCTGTTAATTTGTCTTTTGATTGTAATTCATTTGCATTAAATTGTGGATATATAATTTTACCGCCAACCTCATCAACGGCCTTTTGTGCTTTTGTTAAACCTGGATTATTTTCTGTTTTATGGTCGTTATCGGCACCAATAACAATTTGCATATCGGGGTATAATTTTCTAACTTCACGCGCAACATTTATTATATTACCGGCATTCATGGCACACATTACAGGTATGTTTGTGGCCTGATGAACCGAAGCACCAGTCGCAAAACCCTCACATATTATAACCTTACCATTTTTTAAATTACCATCGGGATCAATCAAATGAAAATTGCCGTTAATTTCACCATTTTTTGCAAATTTTTTACCGGAATCGTTAATAGTTTGAATGTTGCGTATTTCACCTTTTATATTTTGCATTGGCACTAATAACGATTTATCATAATTTATCATTGTGTCATAACCGTCAACATTTTTTCGTAATAAATAATCGTTATTATGTTTACCGCCATATTCAATGCACTGGTTAATTATAGTTTTAGATTGTTTGGCGACTTCATTTTGTAATGCGATTTTTTCTTTATCTATTTCTTCTAATTTGTGCACCGATTGAGTTTTAATTGTGCGAATTTGATCCTCACTTAAATGAAGTCTGTTTTTGCTTGACCATTTTTCAGTTACGCCAGTTTTATAATTGGTAATGGATCCCCGGGGAACTTCGCCATCAATAATTAATCGGTATGAACCCGATTGAGAGGCCCCTTTATCGGTGTCAACCCGGCAACGGTGAAATTTACCATCAGTGTCAAGTCTTTTTATTTCCAACCCGTGCGAACGGGCAAATTCTAAAAATTCGTCAACCGGGTCTTTATTATTAACATGGCGAAATTGACTGAATTTATCTATATCATTTGCATTACAATACCATAATTTTTTGTCTTTATCCCAACGCCCGCCCATGTCCTTGACCCGTTGTTTGTCATCAAACGCCACGTTTAAGTAAATAATATTTGTATTATTTTCTTTTTGTGTGGCATTTTTTGTATCGGGTAAAGTTTGTGATGGTGGTTGCGGTTCGTTGGTATTTTTTGACATATCGGCCCCCAATTTTTGAAATGCGCTATCAATATTACCGGCTATTGAATCCTTAACGGCCGACAACAAAGTTGCGTCCTTTTGCCGAACAATATCGGATAATTCTATGGTTTTAATGCCGTTATCTTGCATCAAATTAAAGGCTTTACCGGCATTAACCGCGTCAAGTTGTTTGGCATCACCCAAAAATACAACTTGGTGATAGCCAATTTTGGTTGCTATGGCCATGACATCACGAATTTGGTTATTACTCGCAAGGGAACTCTCATCGATGATAAGTATAGATTTGGAATTTTCCTTAACCAAGTGCGATATTGATTGACTTTTGACATTATCGCCCAAAACCCAAGATTTTGAAGCGATAAATTTTTGCACCGATTGAGATTTTATTTTGGCTTCGTTAGAGAGTGTATTAACGGCCGATAAAGAGGGTGCCAAGCCCTGTAATTTATAACCCTGTTTGGTGATTATTTCACGATATTCGTTAAGCATGGTGGTCTTGCCCACGCCAGCATATCCTTGAATGGCTATAAAGCGGTCGGTGGCCGTGCATAATTCACGCACAGCGTCTCTTTGCCCGGTATTCAGGAACGATTTTTCAAGGCGGTTATTTAATGATGAAGTGGTAATTTTTTTAAATTCGTAAAATCTTTTATCGTCCTGAACCATTGGCCTGACCCAATTCTTACCAAAATCAACCATTTTAATTATATTTTCTTCGGTGGTAATTTGCCCAGCGGTGGTTACATTAGATTTTAAATTACCGGCCTGGGTTATTACCAATGAACCATCATTAATAAATTTATTAGATAATTCATTAATGTCGTTTATGGTAATATGGCCCAAACCATTTTTTAATACTTCATTTTGTAAATCTTTTAAATTGAATGCGCTATTACGTTCCTCAAAATGCTGTATGGTTTGGTTAAATATGGTGAATTTATAATCGGGGTTTGTCGGGGAATTATTGACGGTGGAATTGCGAAGTGCAATAATATCATTCATGGAATTGATATTATTCACAACTTCGCGCCATACAGGTAATAATTCTTTGGCCGGCAATTCTTTATCAGCTTTTTCTGTGCGGGTTTTTAAAACCGCCTGGGCACGGGTTATTGCATCATTTTTTAAATCGTTTTTGTCGCAATAATCATCAATTTGTTTAGACCGCGTTGAAAAAGCCTTGATGTAATCTTGATTAACATTGGCAATTTCAAACAAACCCTTATTGCCAATTTTAATATCATAACCCAATTCTTGCACCTTTTGGGCCAGAAACCCCCGATAAACCAAACCCAAAGCCATTTTATTTTGATATAGAATTTTGTCATTTATGCACCGCCATTGGCCGTCAGCAGTTTGGGTTACATTGGCCACGACCGAATGGGTATGTAATTGGGGTTCCTGTTCGCGGTTGGTTTCGTGCAAGAAAGTTGCACAAACCATTTTTTGGGTTAATTCGCCCTTGCGGTCAGATAAAATATTATTTTCAATATATTGCAAGGTTTCCATAACGGCCAATTGGTGCGCATTGACTAATCGGTTATCGCCGGCCACCAACGCCATTATAGAAACTGATTTTGGTGCGCTGAATGTCAAATCCTGCCCGGCATGATGTTTGTCATTGGCCCCCAATTTAACCAAAAAATCGCCCTGGGCGTTTTTTCCTTGCAATATATTTAATAATGATTCTTGGGTTACCGAACCATACAAACCCAATTGTTTAACCCCATTACCAACCCATAAAGATTTTTCGGCCAATAACTCATCCTTGGTATAATATCCGTCCTGGGCAAAATAACCCGAAGCATTAACGGCCGAACGAACGGGGGCAATAGATAATACCATTATATATTATTTGATATTTTTGTATCGGGTTGACCCGTTTCGGGTTGTGTATTATCGGGCTGAGCCGTATCGGGTTGCGTATTATCGGGTTGAGCCGTATTGGGTTGCGTATTATCGGGTTGAGCCGTATCGGGCGTGATGGTTGTTTGGGTTTCAATATTATCAATCGCGTCTATCGCAATTTTTAAGGCATTGATATTGGGTTGAAATCCATCAGCAACCAGCGGTAATTTGGTTATTTTTTGTGAAAATTTTGTGTATGGCATTGTGGCCATTTTCACATAACCATTATTGGGCTTTAATGTTTGAAACTCCTCGGGCATGACAATTTTTTCGGTAATACGTTGTTCGGTAACGGTAACGCCCCGTTGCAAAGTTCCCGGGGAAATTTGCAACGATTCGTTTTTACGGGTAATTTCATGCGAACCAATTTGTTGTGAACACCAAATAGCAGTCTTGTAATCGGGCACCCCAAACATAACGCGGTTTTGGCATAAACCAGAAATGGTTTCTGCCCCCTTTTGGCCATAAATTTCTTCCAAAGCCGAAAAAATTTGCAGGCCCAATACTATTGCCCCACCATATTGTCGCACCTCTTGCAACCCCTTAACCAATTCGGGAATACGTTGCAGGCTTGCAATCTCGTCGCCAATAAACCATATACGTCTGTTTATGTCGCGCGGTAAAGATTGTATGGCCATCATCATAATATTAATATAGGTGGATATGGTGGGTTTTAATAATTCGTGCTGTTTGGGTTGCGAAGTCAAAAATAAAATACCGGCCTGCCCATTGGTTACCCAATCAAAAACCGAAAAATATTTATTATCGGGCGCGTCTTGAAACAACCGCAAGCATGACAGATAAGTGGTAATGGTTGCCCGCACCGATAAAGCCGTCTTGTCGTTTTTGGGGTCTATCAAATTGGAAGCGTCCGAATTTTCTAAATATTGGGCCACAAATTCTAAATTTTTGGTTAATAATAAATCAGCCAAAAATTGGGGCGAGGTTTGGTTTTTTTCTAAGCACCGCTTTAAAGTGGTTGCAAATATGGTTTGGGCCGCCTTTTGCCAAAATGGATCCTGCGTGCCCGTTGATTCAGGAATCATACCGGCACTTATTGCCCTAAAATCGCTTAAATCCTTTAATTCAGCAAAAGGCGACCAATGGGCCGAACGATTATCAAGTGGATTTAAAATAATATCGCGTCCAGGCGTATAGAATAATTCGGTAAAGGCGCATAATTTATCGTATATAATAACCTTATGGCCCTTTTCTATCAATTGCATTACCAATGGCAGTAATGCTTGCGTTTTACCGGTGCCCTGGGCCCCCAAAATTAATGTCCCTTGCGTTTCGGCCCGGTCAGGATACGGCAAACCACACAAAGTTGGTGATGATATTTTTTTGCCTTTTTTTATCATTTTGGCAATGTTTTTATGGTTATCTATCGCCCCACCGCGTTCAAATTTCGTTGCACCTAATAACTTGCCCCGTAATTTGGCCAAAATGAAAAAAATAACAAAAAAACCAATGCTGATGTATAATGATAATAATAAATAATTCATAAATTTTGCCAATTGCATATTTACAAATTCATTGGTTTGGGCATTGGCCAAAAATTTATGTATTTTTATGGGTATTTTTTCACCATTATTATCGTAAATAATATCGTTCATGCCTATGCTATATCGTATTTTGGCCTGGCCATAAAATATTAAATCTTTTATGGTTTTTTGGCCAAAACCATTATCAATTTCTAATGAACTATAACTTGATACTGGAATACAGAATAATATGAACGATATAAAATATATAATAACCGCCAATCGCAAAAAATCTATGATGGACTGTGAAGCCATATTGATTTTTTGAAAAAACGTTTGCGAACCGGTTATCATATCGCCGTGAAAGAATTTTTTGTCATTATTCATTTGACATCTCCTTTGGTTTGAATTACAATGTGTTTATGACTGATTATCATGATAGAAATAGATTTACAGACCCTAGCTATAGTTGGATGTCGGGGAATATTTTTAATGATGATTATTATCGTAGAAATTCTAGCAGTACTGATTTTACCCGTAGCAATAGCAATGATTATTATCGTAGAAATTCTAGCAGTTCTGATTTTACCCCTAGCAATAACAATGACTTGTTTGGTAATAGAAATAATGATGGCAAAAAAGTTAAATGGAGTGAAGCTAATATATGGCAAAAAACAGCTTCCGTCATTATAATTTCTATGATGATAGCAGTTTGGGGTTTCATTTTGAGTGAACCCATTTACAAATATATAATACAACCCATTATTCATTTTATTTCTGCTTTTTAATATTGTTGGCATCGGCTAAATGTAATGGGTTGAATGCAGATGAATCATTGATTTTTTGTTGGGTTTTATCAAAATTATCGCCAAATTGACTTTGCATAGAATTGAAATTGTCATTTAAATTTTGCGAATTATTATGAACGTTATTATTAACCGAATCCTGTAATGGGGTGGGTTTATTACTTATGGCATTATTGTGCAATGGTTGAGTTAATGATTTATCGGGGTTGTGTGGGGGTGGGGCTATATTTTGGCCGGCAGGAATATTAGGATGGTCATTGCCCTGGCGTATATTTAATTCTGGTGCCTTTAAATTGCTAAAATTGGGCATTTGTGCGTGCTCATAAAAATCGGCCAAATGATTATTTAATTCTTCCTTATCCTTTGAATCACCTTTTAAGAGGCGCACCAAATCATCTTGTTTAACTCCTTTATTACGCAAAAATTCGCTAAATTCATGGGTTCTATCAATATTAACCCCACCCGATTGTGTGTGGCTTTGGTTTAATGAATTGGTTAATGAATCAACCTTGCTATTGGCGTAATTCAAATGCTCGGCCGAAGTTCGCACCTCTGATTGTGATTTATTGAATGATTCACGTACCCCCTGGTCTTGCGATGTTGAATGTTGCAATGAATGCGATTTATACTCATCATTCGCCTTATCCCAACCCTCACGAAATTCTTGATTTTTGGATAAATCAAGAATTTTGCTTATGCCCTCTGATAATCTGTCTTCGTTTGATTTTTTAGTATCAGAATTAGTGGAATAATCAATACCGCCACTCGCTTTTACAAATGGCACTAAATTACCTAAATCTACACCTACCCCTGCCTTAGCAGACGCAGTTGCCGAATTAGCTATGGATAATACTGAGGATAATCCCATACCAGTATCTTTTGCAATTTTTTCAAGCATTCCAATTGATTTATTCGCACTCTCACTATAACGCACTGATTCATTTTTGCCCGTGGAATCCGTGGTTGTATTATTGCTTGCCATGCCCTTGTAATAATCTTTACCAGCTGAAATACTATTTGCCAATGCCTTAGAATAATCGGTTGAGGCGGATTCTTGCGTTGATTTGGCTTGCGACAATTGGTTTGAAATACCGGCCGAGGAAACCATAGAATCGGTAACTTTAACTCTAGTTTGTGGGCTTGTGTTACTAACGACAACTTCTCCATTTTGGGCTGTGAAAATAGTACTTCCATCATTGTCTTTAAAAATCTCTGAACCATACCCCAATGTCTTATTTGGGGCCAGATTTTGTTGCCTGGAACTATAATTGTCTGATTGAATATTACCGCCCGAAAAATTATTTAATGACCGATTCGCCGCATTCAAATTGCCCAACGAAATATTGCCCGATGAAACCTCTTGGGCCGATTGATTTGAATGCGATGATATAGACCCCGTAAGGGCATTAACCGAACTCATGGCTTGCCCCGCACCATACATTACCATTAACGATAATACCGGTATGGCCATTTGTAAATTGCTTGCCAAATTGGCAACCTGTGTATTAATATATTCAAAATTGGACATATTGAATAATGTAATACCCACCGCCCCGTTCGGGTTTATCATTGCAGATTGTATTTTTTCGGCCGAATTGGTATTAATTATAAAATTTAATATCGCATACATCGGGGGCCATAATTGCAACCATATAAAACCCATAAAATATGATTTTATTATTTGCCCGCGCATTGGGCTTAATAATAACAACATAACCAATGGAAACATGGCCAAAAACAATATTTCAAATACAACCCGAATTAATGGAATATAGGATTCAGCCTGTAAACCTGTCGCCTTGAATGACAAATTAATTTGCGCTTCGGTTTTGGCCTGGTTATATGCTAACATTGCACTGGTATTGCCCGAATCAACTATACTATCACCTATCGAATCGTTATATATATTTATCATCATAGATTGTAATATTGTGTCCTGGGCATTTGTGGTTAAATTACCCAAATATTCATAAACAATTGGGGTCATTGCAACCACTTTTGCCCGTATAATATTATCAGCCTGCCCCTGAAATAAAGAACGATTAACATTTAATAATGATTTATCAATTTGGGCATTTAATTGACTGGTCAATAAATTCGCAACATCAACGCACGATTTGGTTATATATGTATTGGTTTCTTTATATGAAATTAAACTATTTTGTGACGCATTGGCAGTCAATAATTGCCATAAATTGGTGCTATTTTTAATTTCTTCCGATGATATAGTTCCTAAGGAAACTTTGGGCAATATACATCCGCGAATCCACGATGACATATTTTCATTAAACGTATCATCAACAATGCGCGCCTGGTGCATACGTGAAATTAAACCATTGCCAAATAATAACCCGTTTTTTGAATATTTTAAATCATCGGGGGCCGATAAGCCAAATTCAAATATACTGGTTAATTCACTGCCTATACTGGTTATATTGGCAATTACACCCACCGCTAACGGCACATTGTTTATAACTGCCCCCGGTATATTTGGGTTAATTGTGTCAATAACCCGCACCGTGCATTTTGGCACCCATAATATACCCAATATCATCGTTAATATCATCGTTTCTGAAACGGCATTAAAACCTTGGCGGTTTAATGCCATTTGAAACGCAACAATCATCACCGTTAACGCAACAAAGGCCGTCAGCAAACCCTCAAAATTGCCCGAACCCCCCAGTGCCGCAATGAAGTTTAAAACCTGCACCAAATAAACGCCACCGCCCAATGTATAATAATCAAAATTCATTTTAAAACCTTTTTTTCATGCCCGAAGCAATTTGTGTTTGTATGGCCCGATACGATTCCAAAATTTTTAATAAATCGTTAAATTTTGCAATCTGTTCATATCGCTTTTTAGACACTAATTCTTGAGACCGCCGAACCGTTGTCAATCTATCGCCAGAATTTGCATCAGACGGAGACTTGCCCTTTTGATTGGTTATGTAAGTGCGGGCCTTTTCAATTTCGCGCAAATTTTCTTCTAAAAACCTAAATATTAAATCATATGCGACAATTTCATTTAAACTGCCCATTTGTGATATGGGTATTTTCGCATAAACCATGGTTTTTATCATAGAATATATAGGCAAAGTGGTGGTATTAATTAAAGCAATTGCTTCGTTTGGAACGACGGAATCAGTTACAGTATTATCGTATATATCTTGTAAATTGCCCTCGACTTTTTTTAAAAAACTCGTCGTTGTATCAATCGTAATTTCACCCTCTTTTGGCATTAAACATTTTTCATACTCATCGCAAATATAACCTTTAAGATTACCGCCCTCAACAAGAGCCTTAATCGAGTTTTCATCAAATATCATTGCAGGCAAACTAATTAAAGTTTTTTCACCTGTTGAACTATCAGTAATTCGGATAATATCAGTGCCAACCAACGATAACATGGCTTCGTTAAACTTATCATCGCCCGCAAAAACCTGTGATTTCTTTAACGAAGCCCAAGTATAATTTATTTCCGATGTTTGCGCGCTATCGGGTGCTGTTTTATTAATATCATCACGTTTGGCTTCGTTACCGCAACCACGGCGCGAACGCACATAATCACTAAAAATCCCCTTGCTTGTCGCTATATCACGACATATCGTATCATTAACGGACGCGTTTTGTTCACTCCATGCCATTGAAACAGCATTTTTGGCCAATTCGCAACTATTCAAGTTGGTTTCATTCATTTTTTGTATCCACGACATAAGTTCAGACATATTTTCTTCTATCATTGGGGTTATAGTGGCCAAGGCCAATTTGAATGCAAAGCCAGTCGCATTTGACGCTATCGCCCGCCCCAACGCAATTAATTGATCCGCATTAACAAACGAAAACGAACCGGCAAATAAATCTATACCGCCACAACCGGCCCGCGCCGATGGCAATTGCAAATTGGCCAAATTAACATTTTTAGACTGAGTGCGCGCGTAAATTGACCCCAATGACATAATATTGCCACCGGCCTGTGATTTATAAAATGTAGGCGCGTTTACATTAGATATACCACCGGTTGCACGATTCCAAAACCCACTCATCTCACTGCCCAAATCAGCATTGGCGATAGGTGTAAAAAAACCCAAAATTACAACAAATATAAATATTTTTTTCATGTTAATAGCCCTCTCCGACCTTTAATGATGTTATGGTATATATGCGGTTTTTTAACTCGTCTATCGCCTGCACCCCATATGTAAGTGGCGTGATTGATTGAGTTTTGGAATTATATAATATAATTGCCGGTAATTTATCGGGGTTTAAACCCGCACGCACAAAATTACCATTATCGTGTATTGGCGTGGGAAATTCGGGCAATATTGACTTATCAAGTGAAACCCCAATAATGGTTATATTATTATCCAATTTTTGCCATTCATTCAAAATTTTAGACTGAACGGCACAAAAATCGCATTTTTGGGAAAATACGAAATATAAACCATTATTTTTTAAGGCTTCCTTGATTGATAATTCAATATTGGCCAACTGGTTATCTATCCACGCTTCCTTACCCAATTTGTTAACCGGCCGGTTTATTGTCGCATCCAAATTGGGGTTCGCCCAGACAACCCGTTGCCATTGGTCAGAAAATTTTGTCGCCCGGTTTAACTGCTCGTATTGAAACGACATATAGTCGCGCAAATTTTCTTCGGTGGGTTCCATAACTGCCCGCGCCTTTAACTCTTCCAATTTTTCTTGCACCTCTTTAAGCTGGTCACGGGCGGTCTTGGCCGGTTTGGTAATTGCTTGCTTTATTGGTTCATTCACTTTTGGGGGTGCGGGCGGTTCCTCATCGCAATAATAATGCCAACCACTATATATATCACCGCATCCAACGTTCCAATCAGCAAGCAATATACTAGGTATTAGATATATTGCAAATATTAAGTATTTACTAAATATGCGATATTTAGTAAATACTAGATATTTATTAGATATTAAATATATTTTATCAGTCATTATTCATGGCACCCTTTATAATATTTAATATTCTAATAAATGAACGATTATCAAATCCGTCAACCTGCCCAATCAGCATTTGCCGTTTGTTATCATATATCAAAAATATCGGAACCGCCTGTATGTTATATTCGTTCGGGTCAATAACCATATCAACCGGCAAATCACCAATATTGTTATTGTCTATTGACATGGTTATTACCGAAAACCCATCAGCCCGCCATTGCTTAACAATGTCTATGGCCAAATGCGAATATGCACAATTATCTGAACCAATGAAAAACAAACCAAACCTAGACATCGCCACTTCACGTTCGCTATTGGCTATTGCCATGCTGGATGTAAAACATAATGAAAATACTAAATATTTTACAGATATTAGATATTTAATATATATTGAATATTTATTAAGTATTAGATATTTTATATTTTTCATTTTGGCACCTGCTTTGAATAAAAATTACTCACCCGGTTAGAAATTAACCCGCCCATCGCACTATTGGTTGGGCTTATAATTTTACTGGTAATATCGGGTAAGGCCTCGCGCATATCAATTTGCTTGAAATCTATGGTTTGTAATTGCTCGGGGGTAAAACCACGGCAATCACCACTGGGGGCCGAACCAAAACCATACCAACCCAATTGTGGCCGGCCCTGCTCTTGAATTATACGGCCCAACTTGCTATTAAAACGGCAATAATATCTTGACTTTTCTACACAAACCTTAAACCCAAATTTACCAATTCCAATTTTAATATGCCGTGAACAAGCCTGCCCGATGTAAATCATCAACCCAGCCGTAATATCTTGCGCAATTTGCTTTTCTGTGGCCGTGCAACCCGCCAAACTTACCTTTTGCCCCCAACCCGCACCCTTGCAACAATTATTATAACCCACCGGGCTAATTGCACAAGAACGCACCCCGCCGTTAAAAATTGTAATTCCATCAAAATCACCATTTTTACCGGCCTGATTCATAACATTTAACCATGTCGCCGCTTCGCCTATATTGGCATTTGGATCATTCTGTAATGTTTCGTTTATGCCATTATAGGTAAATTCGCTTGCACCACAGGTCATAACATTATTTTGCACCCCGCTGGTAACCGACACATCATAACCGCATTGATATTTAACATCATACAACGAACAACTGCCATCATCATTTTGCAAATTGCATGTCCTACTAACCTGTGTGCACGACGAATCGGCCTTTAAATCATTACACGACTGGGCCGGGCTTACTTGGCTATCGGTGCAATTATATGTATTTTCATATTTCCAACAATCCTTGGTTACCGATACACCATTAATTATGCGCGTGCCCGCCCCCTCGGTACAGGTTTGACCCGATGGTGAACAATTGGAATTATTGGCCAAACTGCTACATGCGCTATTATTCCATGTCGCACCCGTTTCATAACCCACACTGCCCGCACTGGTTATGTCCGAACTGCTGACCGCCACCGTGCATTGATAACTATAACGATATTTATCACATTGCCCGTTGCGCGTGGATATACAACTGGTGGCATTTTGGGTGCAATTGCTATTTGATTCCAACACCGAACATTTATTTAATGGTGCAGAACGAACACAATTTTGGGTATATGCCCGTTTTTTACAATTATCGGGTGGGGTATATACCGAACCATCAGCGGTCGTAATAGACCCGGTTTCTATACAAGTATCGGTGCCGGTTATGGCCGTGCAAGTATCGGCATGAACACTATTTATGGCTGGCCAAAATACAAAATATACCAAAAACAAACATAAATATTTCATTGGCACACCTCTGTCCAACTGGTATTATATTGACTGCATATATTCGGTAATGTAAATGTATAACTTGCCGGATATTGGGTTTTTATCCAATTAACCCATTCGGTAGAATATGGGTAGTAAGTCGTGGGTCTATCATAATATCCATCGTATAATGTTTCACAACTACCTCTATAACAACTCTGATAGCTTTTGGTTATGACTGATAACGGAGAACAATATGTAATTATTCTATTAACCTCACAACCCCATTTAACCCCATAATAATATTCTCTATTATATAAGGTTATGCTATATTGACTATAATTATTTGGGGTGCGATATGTTTTTTCTTTATACAAACCATTTTCATAATAAGTTATTTTATACGTAAAATATACCGGTAAATACCATTCGCCCCAACCATCGGGTTCTTGATAATATGTTGCATAACCACCCGTGGCCACCGCAACCGAATTATTATAGGTAACGGTACCATATGGGTTTGAAACATTGGATATTCCATATTGCCCACAGCTTGCGTTTAATGTCTTGGTGCAGGTTTTTTGGTATGTTGTCGTTTCCTTGTCGCATGAATAAACATTATAATTTGCCGTCTGAACATCCAAAGTTGACGAACATGTCGGGGTGGTTAGGTTTAAACCCTCCTCGCAATAGTAATTGGTTAATTTATGTTCGGTGGTGGTGGTGGGTGGGGGTGGTAAACTGCAATCCTTATACTGCCCATTGGCGGTTAAACCCGCAATATTTTTGGCATAATTTACCGCATTCATGCCATAGCTAAATATACCATCATTTTTGTTTAATTCAATGCGCGGGCGGGTGCCGGCATTGTCATATAGAAACTTGCCCACCCTGTCGCCCTCATTGGTTGGCGCAATCATTCGCCTTGTCGCTTCGCCGGGCAATTGGGCACCGGTTAAACTTGATTCACTGAAATTGGTGCCCCCATAACCCGGAACAACCTGATTATCCACCGAAATTGTCGTATTATTATTAATTTTACCCTGATTTTCTTGGCCAAAAGTCTTGCTTTGGTTATATACATCAATAAACGATGACTGCCCGAAAACAGGGTTAAAATATAATAATAATAAACATAACCATGCACGCATTAATAACCCGTTTCTAATATCTTAAATGCCTCGCCAATTGATATATTGCCGGTTAATTTATTGAATATTGGCAACGCACAATTATCATCAAAACATTGTAATAATGGTTCACGGGTCATTACAAAGGCCGGCACTACATCAATATTAAATATTTTAAAAACATTGCTATCAACCAAAATGCCCACCGATTCATTGGTTAAGCCGGCATCCTGTATTAACTTGCCAATATATAATTGGGTTTCTATCACATCGGGCTTGCCGTTTTTATTAATTAACCCGCGCATGTATAATGGAATGCCCGTCTGATGACTTTGATTTAACAATGACATTAACGCATTGCGGGGCATAGATGATGATATAAACACAAATTTATTGCCATAATCGGAACGCGGGGCTTCGTTGGCAAAATTTGGTTGATATGTCTTTAAGGCATTCTTGATAATATCTTGCGCACGCATAATATCATCGGGGGTTTGTGCAACCGCCCCAAACGAGAACGATAAAAAAAATAATAAACTATTAAAACGCACAGCAATTCCTTTTTCTAAACATCATCCAACCAAAATTTTCACCAGTTATTGGTAATTCACGACCCGATTCATAAACAACCGTAGACCGGCCGAATGGGTTAACCGCAAAAGTACCATTGGTTAGAGATGATGGGTTCGCTAACTGGAATTTGTAAGCCGATTTTTGAATAATAGGTTGTGGTAAACGCGCACACATCGCACCGCCACCCCACGTGCCCCAGGCTATCGCTTCGCGGTGCAATTTGGCTATCATGCGCTCAGCAACCAATAATGACGCACCAATGCCCCCGTTTGACGCGCTAACCCGCCCGTTCATGGGGTATAAACTGCCCTGGCAACCCGCGCACCAAAATAACGGGTCTAATGGCAAATTTGCACTGGTGGTTACACAATCAACCGAACATGCCGCCTGGGCCAACGGGTTTCCAAATATTAAAGCTTCGGGGTTAATCAAAAATGTCAGCTCATCATCTTGCCATAACGGGTCAAGTTCGGTTACATATGCTATGTCAAAATCATTCTCATCAAGACATATTATATCGGTTAATATATTTAACCAAATTAATAAGGGGTAAATGTAATAATGAACATGAAATGTTTCATTGGCCCGTTGCGAATTTTTACTTTGAATATGCCCGCGTCCCAAATCGCCAATATCTATTTTCATACCGCCCAAATTGACAAAGCACCCCGGCACTTTGGTTACATCAATTAATCGGGCGGGTTCCCAAAAACCCAAAGTCAACCCCACGCGCGGAATTGGCACCGTATTTGTGGGCGGGCATATACATACAGGACTGCCCGGATTTGGGGTGTCCAAACCATTACCAACCTTTAACACCGAACCAAATGTAATTGGAAATATGCCCTGCCATGCTATATCGGTTATCGGGTTTATAAATTTACCGGTGCAGGTTTGGGCCAAACCAATTTTAAAAAACAATATTAAAAATATAACTATATATTTATTCATAACCGGCCACCATCTCTATCTTTAACCTTGCACCATCTTGACTAACTTTGGCCGGGTAAAAATCAATAGCAAATTTTTTGGTTAAAGACCCGAATTGATCAAAATAAAATCTTTGATTATATTTATTAATTAATTGCATTGGGTTGCCCTTAATTAATATAATCTTGGCGCGCGGGTCGTTCATTGCCCATTGCAATTGTTTTTGTGAATCGCCATCTATAAAATATAAATTAGACCTTAATATTATATTTTCTAATGGGTTCATGGTTAAACCCTTTGGCGCAATAATATTGCCCTTGTCGTCCTTTATGTCATTGTAAACCTTTAAGGTCGGGTCGTAATATTTAACGCTATTTTTGGTTGCCCGTGGTATATTAATGGCCCGCGGTGAAGTAAATACATCATTGGCCCGCGCCTGCAATTGTTTGTTAATTTTGTCTAGTTCGCCATTATCCTGCATAACTTGCAAACGGCCCTTAATATATAATAATAAATCAGTTTCAATAATTGGAAAAACTTCGCCATAATTGCCCAAATCACGGGCATTTGCTAAACCAACCCCCGCCATTGCCATCATGACAATGGCAATGAAACGGGTGCTGGAATGGCCAGAGGAAAACATCAAAGCAATGCACCGCGCTTATAATCGCTATCATTATATTCGGGCTTTTCACGCTTTTTTTCGTGAATTTCTAGCCGGTGCAATATAATATCTTTTGCAACACGGGGCTGGCCCTTTTTATCGGTATAATCCGATGTCTTTAATTCGCCCCAAACCGACACAAATACACCGCCCTGAATGCTGGCCAATTTTTCAACCAAGGCAATATCAACAACTTCTTTACCTTCATCCTCATAGATTAGGGGAAAAGCCAATAACTTGAAATTATCCCATTCTTGCGTTTCTGCCTCATCGGCAGAAATGCGCAAACCGGCAAAAGCCATAGAATATGTGGTTTCGTTTTTACTGGTTTTGGTTTCGGCAGGGTCTTTAATCCATAAAGCCGAACCATCAGCACGAGTATAGGAAACCAGATTTTTCTCTGATTTACCTTTGCTTTTATCAGTAGTTTTTGCCATTGCAAAAATCCTTTCATGTTAAAATAAAACAACCACAAAGCCCCATATTTGTGATTGCTTTATTAATCCAAAATCAGCATATCGCGAGTCATATGACTTTGGGTGCACCCCGGCCACAAAATATTGGCCTTTGGGGATATGCTGGTTACTCATGGGGTCTAAAACGCCCCCATCAGAATATTTATTAAGCAAACTAAATGTTTTAACCCCGTTTTTGGTGCTTAAATCCAATTTATTAACACCAATTTCTTGATAAGCTTGACTAATAAAGTCGCCAGGCAAACCTTTAATTTCCTTTATTATATTACCTTGAAAATATGTATTTTTGGGTATGGAGAACATAATAACATCGTTATATTTATATTGAATTTGGCCGTAATCACGTATTGCTATGCCAAAATAATATGGCAAACTTTCATTAACAATAAACACCGGCCGAATAAAATAATATCCAATTATCGCCAGCGACATTATGCTAACGAACAAATAAACGCCAAAATTCTTTTGTTTATTGATTAATCCTTTTTTATTGGTGGCCATTTTGCATCCTCTAAATACCATTTAATATTGACATCATTGTCTTGCATATATAGAATTAAATCAGTGGTAATATCGCGCCCGCCAAAATATATATTTTGCGAATCAATGATGATTAAATTTTCATTTTTGCCCTTTTCTTCAATATATTTATTAACCATATCAACCAATATTTTAACCTCAACAATCCCGGTATCCTTAGGGTTTTTGGCCTTGTGCATACCATAAATTCTGAAAAATTCGCCCAAATCTATCTTAACCACTTCGGGGGCAGGTTTTTCATTTATAATGCTATAAATTTGTAACGCCCCCGCCGTAATTACTAAGATTGAAAACATGATGAAAACTTTATACAATATGATTAATTTAATAAAATAATGATATTGTGTTTTAATTTTATTTAACATAACCGGCCATCCAATCTATTGCTTGCCCAAGACTATAACCTTGTGCGACTAATTGTTTAATTTTTGATACATCATCGGCCGTAGACGAATATGCTTTTGCCGTCCACGGGTCTACAATCAGGCGCACTATTCGCCACCCATCGCTACCCTTGATAAGACATTCGCTATATTGGCCCTTAACCGTGCGAATATTGGTTAACGCTTCACGCAAAGCGTCATCAGCGTTAATTTTGTCAGCCGTTTCATTCGGATCCTTTTGTTGTAAAAATATCGTCCAATTGGAATTTTTATATGCCGAATTGGCCGAGTTCGAATCAAAATAATCGGATATTAATTGCGTGCCGGTTATCAAACAACCGCCATATTTGCGCGACCGGCGGGCCACCCCATCAACAAATGCACTAATATCGCCACCCTCAAATTGCTGTTTGGCCTCGTCAATCAATATGGCCTTTAAGGTTGACCTATCTGAAAAATACATGCGCTCGGTTGCCAAAAACATTAAAATCATCAATACTATTTGTTGTAAGTCGCGGTTTTTTTTCAATTCGGCCAATTCAAAAACAACCACATGCGAATTAACATCAATATTCGCCTGGCCATTAAAATATTTTGGTATTAACCCGTCAGAACAATATTTGCCAATTAAGGTTGCCAAATCGCTTGCCCGCGGGTCTTTATAAGCATATTCGCGCATAAATTCGCGCACCTTATCCATATCGCCCTTATTAAAATATTTTTGCCATGTTTTTAAAACACAATCAGAAATAATCGCACTCTCTATTTCCGAACATTTTGTCGTTGGCCGGCACATTTGCTTAACGACCGATGTTATTAAATCTAATGCAGTTGCAATATAATCTTGCACCTCATCATGGCTTGCACCCTGTTTGGGCCTAATTAATGAAAACGGATTTAAACATACACGGGATTCGGCCGAAAATTCAATGAATTGCCCGCCCTGTAATTTACAGCTATTTTCAAATGAACGGCCATCGTCCATAATTATAACCCAACCACCACCCCCAGTTATGGTTGATACCATCTCTTGCAGGAAAAATGACTTGCCCGAACCCGAATCGCCAATAACCGCCACGCTATAATTGGTATTGGAAGCAAAATTATTATAATAACAAGGCGTTCCATTGCGACCAAATAACAACATACCGGCCGGGTTAAAGTTTAAATGCCCCCGCCATTCGCCCTGTAATAATGCCAAATTGGCACAATTTGAACTGGTGCGTGAACGCACCGAACCAAATTTTTTATTGTCAGCCATTAAACCCTCAGCCGGCATAAATGGCAGGCACGATAAAAACTTAATAAACTGGTCATATTTTTCAAATTTAACCCGAAAACCCTTATTTGTATAAATGGAAGCCATTTTAGAACGGGCATTAATTATATCACCACGCAAGGCATAGCAGGCAATAAAATAGGTGGTTTCTAGTATTTTTTCGCCCCGTTCGTTGGCCATGCGCTTAACCCAGTCAATCTCTGATGCCTTTTGCTCTAAATTGGGGGTAAAACGCGCAAATATTGGGTTTTTTGCAAAATGCGAAGCCGTTGCGGCATCAGCAATTGCCCGCTCTAATCGTTTTGCACTATGCGATGAATCTATGGCAAACGATGTTAATACTGGTGCAATCGGGCGCACAATATCCTGGTGCGGGCTACCCAATAATTCGCTATTTTGGGTTTGAGACCAATAATTAGGAACACTATCAATGCTTAGCATTTGTAATTCAATATCCTGCCCCAAATGTATTGTGTCACTATCAACGGCTATAATACCGGCCGGGTCATTAATTTGGCTTGATATTGTATTAAGCTCATCATACTCTTCATTATGACAATATGGCAAAATTTGTGGAAACATTACATCACGGATAAAATTACAAAATTCCCTTGGCATAAATTCTTGAAGGCCAAAATTATTGGCCAATAATAAAGAACGAACAGAATTTTTGAAATTATGTATAATAGTTTCATTTGTGTTAATATTCATACAGCCGGTTAGCAATATTCTTGAAGTCCGTAAATAAAAAGGCTGGTGCTTAAATAATGAATGCCAACCGGCATCCTCCAAAAATTCTATGCGTCTATATGCCATACGCTCATAAAACCCGCCAATTTCAAATCTTGGTTTGGCCCAATTTTGCAACATTTCAAAAGTTGTAGGGTCTTGCCAATGTATAACCTGAATTTGGGCATTTGCCGGCATTATATCGCCAAACAAATTTGACAAGGATGTAATGCTATTTTTATTTGCACCAATCAACGGGCTTAATTCAAAACAAAATCCAATTGTATTATTATTAATATATAATGCCTTGCTATTGTCATAAAATTTATATGGCAATAATTGTGCAACACTTGGATAGCGGGCCACCGGCAATGATTTGTCTGAAAATCCATCAGTCCAAATATTATGAAATGGTGCTAGTATTTTGTCTAACATTATTCAAAATTCCATTCTGTTTTATTAATAACAACATGAATTTTTGAATTGGTTATCAAATTGCCATACTCATCGGAATATGGTAATATATTTATGGTGCGAACCAATTCATTAGTGCGTTTGGGCGGGTTATCCTTGACCATTTTGGGCAATTTGAGATTATCATCAAATTTATCTAAACTCACCCGATTTTCCTTGATTTTTTTATCGGTTTCTTTGGCCGTCATGCACGAAAAACTTTGACCATCCTTGCATGACCAATCGCCATTGGTATTGGCGCAACCAACTAAAAACATTGTTAAAATTATTAATTTTTTCATTTATCACCTATTATTGTTATTATTGGTTTGTAAATTCAAATTACCCAACGGCAATTGCAAATTCGCATTGACATTGGGCAATGGTGCGCTTGTATTTTGTGGTTGCGTCTTGCGTCCGTCAATAAAAGTGCCTTTTGGGTAAAATACCAATTCTACATCACGCCCCGAAGCCAACTCTACAACGGGTTGATACTGCTCAGCGCGCTTGATTAAATAATCAGCAATGCGGCGCGTGCTTGATTCAAAACCCGCACCCAAACCCTGAATGCCTTGGGCTTGTAATTTATCGGTAAAGCTTGAGGTTGACCCCGTGGTCGTTAAATTGCCCCCTGAAATGGTTAAACCCGAACCCGTCTGTTGGGTTGCGGTTGCTGTGGCTTTACCAATGCCCCCGATTAAATCAGCAAAAAACGCCTGCGTAATTAAACTACCCTCACGCGATATAACCGGCCCACGAATGCCCGATTTGCCCCGCCCAACTGCACCGCCCTGAACCGGTATTTCTACAACATACCCATCTTTGGGCGAACATGTCATAGTTTGTAAGCGGGCGTATACTTTTTCTGAACTCAAATCGCCCCGGCATTGGGCAGTAATTATGCAACCCTCAATATCGGTGATTTGGGTTTTATCACCCTTGCCAATGGCCGAAACCGCCGGACTGGTCACCCGAAATTGGCAATGCAACGGGTCAGCTTGATTAGCAACCCCCACCGAAGCATCAGCCCCAATTAATACCTTAGCAGAAGCAAACGCCCCGGCCGGTAAGTATTTTTTTACATCACGCAAATCCAATTCTTGATTGTCTGTATTTTCTGGAAGCAAATCAGCAATCACCGCCACCGGCTTAGCTTGTGGTATTGGGGTATTAAGAACATTGTTAGAATTACTATTGGGCGGTGCAAACGGGTCATTTATCGCATTATTAGGTGAATTTTGCACATTATTAAAAATTGCCGTTTGGGGTTTCGTTTGGTTGCCTATATAATCCAAATTATCAATATTGCTTAAATCCATTATGCCTTGATTGTTTTTCTTGGCCGGCTTGCTATTGTTATTTGTGGCTTTATCCTTATCAGCCATCATTTTTTGGAATGTATTATATGCGTCATCACGGAATAATTTGAAATTTTCCTGCTCTTTTTTTAAATTATCCTCTAATGTCTTAATTTTTTGCGTATTATCCTTGGTATCCTGCTCAATATTGCTAACTTTGGCCATGTTATCTATGGCGTTATCCTTTATGGAATTTAAATTAATGCCATTATCGGTAAGTATTTTTTGCTTTACCGGGTCTGTTTTTGTTTGAATTTGTAATTGTGGGGGTGGTGATTTCAAATATTTATATGCTATAAAACCGCCCAGGCCAACGGCCAAAATTACCCCGCCAATAATCATTTTTGATTTATTGGTATTTTTTGCCAACGGGTCATCGGTTATTGTGTCATTGTCTTGTGTCATTTTTTTACCATTAAAATTGCGTAAGTTGTGCTTTTGGGTTTGGCAGTGGAATTTTCTATCCAATATGCCAATGCACCGGTTAAATTCATTTCCTTTTCTACGGCCTGCTCGCTATCCAGAACATTTTCATAACTTAATAATTCCATGCGCACAAATTCGTTTTCCCATGCCTTGTCAATTGTAAATATTCCCTTTTGTGGGGATATTAAACCCAAATCCTTAACCTTAAATCCCTCAGGTATTTCATTGTTAAAAATTGATTTGAATATTTGGGCAATTGCCCCGGCATATTGGGCATTACCGAATAATTTTATGTTTTTATTTTGATTATCGTTCAAAACATCATCAATTTTTATTATAACCTGCTCTAATGGAATATCCATCGGGGTAAATAATAAACGGACATTCTTACCCTTTTCGGTGGTCATCATGATGGTTATGGTTTGGTTAATACCGCCCACCCCCGGCATTATAAAACCATTGCCATTTTTGGGGTCAATTTCTAGGGTGAAATTGCCCGAACTTGGCCGTAATGCCTTAATTCTATCGCCATCTATCGCTATACGGGTTAAATCGTTTTTTGATATAAACGCCACTACCGAACCGTTATCAGTGGCATTATATTTTGCCAATGGCCGGTTATCAGCTTGATTTTGGCCGAGACAATACCCACCAAAACCCAACAAAAACAATGTTAAAGATGATTTATTCAACAATTTCAATACTCCTTAGCTTTATTGCCCCCGAATCCTTTATCCAGAACAATTTGATTTTTTTATTTTGTCTTGAAATAACTTTATCCTTAATGGTCGTGTTTAAGGTTATTTCATTAATTGTGGTCAAATCGGTGGTATTTTCTTGAATTGATAATATTTTGATATACTGGTCACCCTTTGCATCAATTAGCTTGTCGTTCATTTTTGCCCACATTAATGGAATTTCATCGCGGGCTTCATGGCTTAAATAAATTTTAAGCCGTTCCTTGTAATAATCAGAACTATCATAATTTTGATTATATAATGCACTCAAAAAATCACTGCTTAAATCAATTAAATAATTTGGTGCAATTTTACTATTGCTTAATTCTGTTTGGGCACTCAAATACGTTGGCACCAATATAGTCTTGGTTTCTATGGTTTGAGCCGATTGCAATATTGCATTCAGGGTTAAACCAATGACCGCAAGGCGCATAAAATTGCGCTCACTCACCAAAACATGCAATTTTTTTTGGGCTAATTTACTTAACATATCAACCCCCCACATATAAACGCATAGATGAATTTGGGGCGCATTTAACATTGCTAAACCCTGGCGGGGTAAACCAATATAACAAACGATAAATTGTGTATAAACCGCCATTGCCTTTGATTTTTTTGTAATATTTAATGACAAACCCACAGGCAATAACGCTTAATAAAAGCACAATGCCATGCAAGAACATTAATGAAGCCATAAATCCTGTTATAAACAGCACTAATTCGTCATTTGTCATGCCAAATTTTTTTGTGGGTTCGTCCAAATATTGCGGGCAATAAAATAAACGCATATTATCATCTATGCCAGACATATTAAGGAACTAACATTGAAGCCCCAGCAAGGGCAGGAATGAGTTGTGGTGCAACCTGCACAAAAATTGCAGGGGCAAATGAAGCGGCTATTACCATCTTATTTGCATTGCCTAACATACCAACAGCACCACCCACGACTGATAATGCAGTTATTAATAACCCAACATTACCCGTCAATAATGAATTAACATTATTGACAATGGGGGCCAAAGAAGCCCCAACGCCCGAGTTAGATACCGTTGCACTATATGCGATTTTGGCATTTAAGGTTAAATAAATTATTCCTATATTGGAATAAATTTTGTTTTTATTGCAAATAAAATAATTTTTTATTGTTTTTTTCATTGACATTCCCATATTTTTGAATTACAATTAAGCTTATTACTTAATAATTTCTTATTAAGTATATTAGCCGGCTTGATAAATTGCAAAGTTAAGAAAACAGCCAACGCTCTTTCCGCCAAACTTAACTTTGATTTTACAGAAATTATTGTTTTGCAAAGAGCAAAACGGGGGGTTCTAATCCCTCTCTTTCCGCCAAACTTAACTTTGATTTTACAGAAATTATTGTTTTGCAAAGAGCAAAACGGGGGGTTCGAATCCCTCTCTTTTCGCCAAACTTAACTTTGATTTTACAGAAATTATTGTTTTGCAAAGAGCAAAACGGGGGGTTCGAATCCCTCTATTTGCGCCAAACTTAACTTTGATTTTACAGAAATTATTGTTTTG
>JACCDX011088034.1_pt1 | contig 76757 bp, 72 predicted proteins | sample 7449681 | NCBI WGS metagenome assembly JACCDX01 (sample SAMN15323450, study PRJNA562643) | freshwater metagenome | isolation source: river surface water | place: USA:Blue River Watershed | collected 2017-08-18 | reverse complement strand
CAATACAGCGAATGAAGAATATAATGCTACACCTTCAGCAAATGCGGAAAAGATAGCAAGTGAACGAGCAACCTCAATTCTAGCTTTTTTATTCTTACTTAAATCAGATGGTGACCAATCAGCAGTTGTACCGGTTAATAGTTCAAATCTCTCCTTCATTGCTTCATCGTGTAAGAATCCTTCAAAGTCATCTAACCCTAATGTTTCATTTAAATATGAATAAGCAATTGAGTGAATTGTTTCTTGTGAACCAAATGCCATTGCCATCTGTCTAATCTCATGCTTTGGAAACCATTTGGTTACCATACCAGTCCAATAGTCTGATACTGCACATTCTGTTTGAGCAAATCCTAAAAGGATATTACCTACTAAGTGTTTTTCTTCTTTTGATAAATTTTCGTTCCAATCCTTAACATCCATTTGCATTGGGATTTCAGTATGTAACCAAAACGCCTGCATTTGTTTCAACCACCCTTCCGTATAGTATTCGGGGTATTCAAATGGTTTAAACGGTATTCTTTCGGTAAATAGTTTGCTCATCTTTAAAACTTTGTTTTGTTATTTAGGTAAGAATAAATAGGATATATACCGTAAAAAATTTTAGGTTCTTTAGAAAATTTTTCTGTCATTTTTTCTTTAGTTTTTTTTCTCAAAAATGAATATTGGTTCATATTTAATACCCTTTCCTGCGATGGATGATAGAGCTAATTTTATTGTTTTTTTCAATACAAATCCTACTTCATCTGCCACCCGTATTGTTTCACTTTCTATATCCTTATGTTTAGGAGTATTAGCTATATTCAATAGCATTCTTCCATCTTTTTTTAATCCAATATGACAATTTGCCATAGTTTGTTTCAAAAATCCTTCCACCCATAAATGTGGTGTAGGAAATTTTTTATACGATTGTGTATCTTCTTCACTATACTTTTCGGTGTCAAAGTAAGGAGGTGAAGTAAAACACAAATCTATTGTTTCTTTTTCTGGCACAAATACTTCTGAACCCATTTGGTGAAGTATAACATTTTTACCATAAAAATTTAATTCTTTATTTAATTTACACAACCCTTCATATGTTTTACCACTAGGGTCAGTTCCTATATATGTTTTACAATTACTTGTTAAGAATCCAATTAATCTACCACCCCATCCACAACTCATATCCCAAATAGTTTCTCCACCATAGGTGTTATAAATATATTTAGCAGCAGATGGTCTGAAATTACTTACGGTTTGGTTGCCACCATATATTTTGAAATTTTGTCTTAAACGATTTAATGTAAATTTACCGTCACTATGTTTAAGATGCCAATTCCAAGTTTTTCTAATAATTTCTTTTAATTTAATATCATCATTCCAATAATCTATTGGTTTCATTTTACTATTTCCACATTGAACATCTACCCAATGTGGAAAATAACTCCAAGCCAACCCTAAGCAATGCATCGTTTGATCAATATAATCATCTCTGAATATAGTTGATTCATCAAATTCGGAAAGTGCTTTCATATCACTAACCTTATTATCAGTTGTAGAATGGTAATGTGGAAAACCTTTTTTTCGATGATATCTAAAAATAATATCTAAGGCAGATGGAACATCTTTTATCTCTTTTATATTTTGAGTTACTCTTTCATATTCCAAATCCAATTCATCCCATTCTATAAACTTTGCAAAAGTATTATAGTTTATCATCTATCTCGTCTTCGAATTTACTGATGATTATAGGTTCAATATCATTACCTTGATCATCTTTAATTTTTAATCCTATTACATTATTTGAAAGATATTCCATAGCCAAATCTTCAGTAAGTTGATGGTCTTTTATTAGAACCTCCACCATCAACTTATAATCATATACAATTTTTTTAGTATCTACATCATACGCAATTATAGCATTGTTAAAATAATCTAACACTGCCATTCCACTGCATATTTCATCTACTAAAATCATTTTATCTTCCATAATATCTAAATATTTTTTATAATCATACTAACTTATTAGATTTTTCTAAATTACTTCTTAGAAAAAATGCTATCATACTAAATCGATGACCATTTGTTATTTTATCAACTCCATGTAATCTGGTATTTTCAAATATACATGCACTTCCGGCTTTTCTATTTAATGTGAAATCCGGTAAATATAATTTAAAATCACCGCCCTCATATTCTTCATTTAAATTCACTACTATATTGTAAATTTGGTCTTTAAAGTATAAATCTTTATGTATTTCAAATTCATCACCTATATCATATCTATTTATCATTAGACTTTCCAAAGGGGATACAATTTTAACATTTAAGTTAGATTCCAAAAATGAATATAATCTATCAAATATCCAATTAGTTTTATCCGATGGTGTTAAAAAAGATGAACCAAATGATACAGCTCGTTTTGCAGTTCTAACTTGCTTACCCTTTGGTAGGTTAGAAGTGAAATCTATTATTGTATTACATTCGTTTTCAGTAAAGATTATTTGGTTAAAATCTTTCATTATAATTTATTTTTTTAACCCATATTATCTACATATTTTTTATGTAGTAATTGTTTTTGCAAAAGTTCTCCATTTTTAGCTTCTTTACTAGCTATAATTCCATTAGGAGAGTTGTTTGCATATACTTCTATAATACCTTTATTAGTATTCATCTTTGCAGGGAAGGTCATACCATCTTGCCCAAATCGATTTTTCATAATGTGGAATCGTGCAGTATCATTTAATTTATCAGTATCTTTTCTACTAACTGATATAATTAAATCGGCATTCATTACTTTTGCATATGAATCCGCAATTTTATCTGCCTGAATTACTTCCGAATCAATCGCACTTCTATTTGTTTGCGATGCAGTCCAAATAGGAATTTGATATTCACCGCTTAATGCTCTCAAATCAATATAGATACCACCTTGTTCAGCATAATCAGAATTGTTTTTTGAATTAGTGGAAACTAATAAATCCGCATAATCTATAATGATTAAATCGGGTTGAAATTTAGTTTGTCTAACCATATCAACATGCGCAGCAATAGTATTAGCAGTTATACCTTTTGGTGGATAATATTTAATTATCAAACCACCTCTTAATTTATCAACCTTTTCTTTAATCTCATCCTTATGATCTTTCAAATCAGCAGAAGGTATCGATGTAAATATAGTATCATATCTTTGACCAACATAATTTTGAGTAAGTTCTAATGTATAATGCAATACATTCTTACCCTGTCTTACCGCTTCAGCACCTATGTGAGATAACACCCAAGTTTTACCAACTCCGGAAGGTGCAACGATTACTCCTAATTCACCTGGCCCTAATCCTCCATCAGTTAATTCATCAATAACATCCCAATTTGTAGCAACAGTTCTTCTATTAACTTCTTCAAAACGAACTTCAATTTCTTCTTTATAATCTAAACCCAAATCAGCAGTTTGACCAACCTTAACTGCATCTCTAACCATCTTTTCAATTTTTTCAAATTGTCCGGTTTTTAATAATTCAACTGAATTTAGAATTACATTTTTGAAGTTTTGATTTTTACAAAAAGTTACAAATTCGGTTTTCACCCATTCTTTATCAGAATGTTGAGTATTTTGATATACCGATTTTAATTGTTGTAAAACATTTTGTTGTAAAGTATTATCCGATATTTTCTGAACTTCTGTTTTGAAGAAGTCAGTAGTTGGGATATTTTTATATTTGTGAAAATATTTTTTAGTTAAATCAACTATCCACTTATTTGTATCTGCTTCAAAATATTTTGTTTCTAGTATGTCAGAAACTTGCTCCAAAAAAGTTCTATCAACTACTAAATTAGCTACAACCTTTGTTTGGTAGCTTTGACCATATTTTGATAAATTATCCACATTTTCACTCATAGAACAAATATAGAGTTTTATTTTTAAATTTCCAAATTATTTTAATATAAGATTTCCGAAAGAAGTTCTTAACCAATCATTCACATCGGTCCAATTTTGAAGTATCTTATATTTCATACCCATTCCGATAAATTTCATTTTATCTAGTGGTTCGACATTTTCTCTAAATCTTTCTACAATTTTTAATTTAGTAGTTCCGCTTATATCTGGATTATCTAATTGCATTAAATCAAAGTTTCTTTCGATAATTTTTTTACTATCAATAATAGTTTGAAAAACTTTGTATTTATCCTTTTCAAGTTCAGCAGCATTTAACAATTCTTCAATTGTAACTCTCTTATCTCCTTCGAATAAAGGTAATCTTTTTTGTAGAGTTTTTAGACCACACCCTTTAACACCATCTATATTATCAGATTTATCGCCATCCAAAACTCTATACCATATAAAGTTTTCAGGATGAATACCATATAATTCAATCAATCTTTCTTTTGTAATCTTTTCCTTTTTAAGTGGATTCCAAACGTGAATATTATCCGATACTAATTGTAAGAAATCCTTATCAGATGATAATATCAATCCATTTTCTTCTTCACTTAATACTTGCTTAGATAGATAGCCAATAACATCATCTGCTTCAATATTATCATACACCATAGTGGTAACAGGTAAAATACTAAGTATATTACCCAACCAACTAATCTGTCTCTTCAAACTAATTTGCTCATCTTCTTCCGTCATCATATCATCATATTGACGATTTACTCTGAACTTTACTTTTCTATCTGCTTTATAATTTGAAAAAGTTTGTCTTCTCTTTTGAGAACCACCTTTTCCATCGAATATAACAACTACTCTGGTTGGGTTTTCATTCCTAATAACCATTCCCAAAGATTTAAGAAATCCAACTACCCCACCAACATGCTCACCATCTTCATTCATTGTAGGATTTGTACTCCAACAACGAAAGAACGTATTCAGACCATCAACAAATAGAACTTTTGAATTACGAGTTCTAACAATTGAATGCTCTTTATTCATTTCATTTAATAAACTTTTATATTTTTGATTCATATGAAATTATCTTTTATTTCTTCAGCAATTTTATTTATCACATCACGCGTAAAATGGTGAAATTCATAATCACCTGTTTCATAATAAAATTGACTTGTTTTTAATGTGTTGTTTGCTCCAAATTTTAAAATATACTTTGTTAAATTGGTCTCTTCTAAAAGAGAAGTTAAACTTACAAAATCTCCATTATAATCCATATTTAAATTTTCTAATAAAACGATTTTAAAATTAACTCCAATAGAGTTTAAAAAATTTATAATATGATTTAGCTGAATAAAAAACTTATAATAAAAATCAAATAGATTTAATTGAATATTTTCTACAAAAATATTAAATGATTGAATTTGTTTTTCAGTTAATTTGTTTTGTAATCCATTATGATAATATTGAGGATGAAGAAAAAAATTATCTGTAAGTGAATATAAACTTAATTCGTGTAAATTTAATTCTTTACTATTTCTAGAATCGATGTAAGAAAATCTATCCAAAAAAGATAATTGAAAAATTACACAATCACTTTTCTTATACTCCGGTAAAAATTTTAAAAGATTGGTAAAAATATCTAAATTACCCAATCCGGAAATAGAAAGATTTTTTTGTTTTAATGTTAAGTGATTAGCAACATTATTATAAATAGAGAGAGGAGTCATTCCCCCCTCTCTATTATATGTTGAATATGAATCACCAAATATCCATAAGTTACTCATTATTCTACTTCATTCGGCAATGAACCATCAACTTCCATATTTTCGATATCATAAGTGTCTTTCTTATACTGAAGAATTGTAAGCTCACAAATTTTCTTATAAATTTGCTCTCTCAATTCAACATTATCCATCATCATCTTAATGAAATCTTTAGATTGGAATTTGATTACTTCACCGGTATCGGTATCAGTATATTCATACCAAGCACCACCTTGTTTAACTAATTTGTTTTCTTTCATTACTGTCAGCCAACTTCCATAGTTATCAATTCCTCTATCAAAGAAGATATCGAAATCAGCGGAACGCAATGGTGGGCCTAATCGGTTTTTAACAACTTGTGCTCTTACTGATATACCCACCACTTTATCATTACCACCAACTTTCATTTTAATTTGGCCAACGTTCTTCAATCTCAAACGAACTGAAGCGTGGAATGCTAAAGCCTTACCACCACTCGTTGTCCAAGGGTCACCGAACATTACTCCTAATTTCTGTCTTAATTGGTTTGTAAAGATAACTGCGATTTTTTGTCTACCAATAGTATTGGTAATCTTTCTCATCGCTTTAGAAATGATAATTGCCTTATCAGTTGCATAACCATCTTTATCATAGTCAGCTTCCATTTCTTTCTTAGTAGAAGCCGCTGCTACTGAATCCACAACGATTGTTACCAATTTTTGTGCATCCTTTTCTCTAACCTTTTCAATGATAGTTTCAATTGTTTCAAAAATATCTTCAACTGTATCTACTGAAACGTATAACAATTTAGATACATCTACTCCAATCGCATCGAAGAATTCTCTACTTACCGCAGTTTCAGTATCGATTAATACTGCAATACCACCTTGCTTTTGAGTTTCAGCTAAAAGATGGGCAGAGAGTAATGATTTACCACTCTGCTCCAATCCAGTTAGTTCGGTAATTCTTCCCACAGGAATACCACCATATGGTCGATTAGAAATAGCAACATCTAACATAGCAGCTCCGGTAGAAATCCAACCATTCACATTGGTAGGAGCTCCTTCGGAATCATCATCTAAATAAAAGGCGATTTTTTGGTCTTTTTGTTTTTTGTTCAGACTATCAACCAAAATGTCTGCTAAATCTGTTTTTGCCATAATCTATATTATTTGAATAAATCTTCGAATGCATCTGCTACTTGTTGAGTAGTTTTAGCTACCGCTGGTTTTTCATCATCCCAAGGTAAGTCAGATGTTGGTTGTGCTTTTGGTGTTTCTACTACATCATCTAATTGATGTGGTTTAGAATCAAAATCAAATGAATCTGATACAGATTGTTCTGATTTAGCAACAACAGTTTCTTGAGTTACAGATGTTTCAGTATCATCAGTTGTGTTTCCACTTAACCAATTCTCTAAAATTTTCTTTAACTCATCATAAGATAATTCAGAATAAATAGATGTGATATCTTTTTGATTTTCCAACAACTCTCTAATTTTAGAATCTTCATCATGTAATTTAGTAGAATTAGGTTTTACTCTAATAGTTGTTGTTGGGTAAGATGCTCCGCCCTCTGGAGCAGTGTAATCTACTACAATATCTCTTCCGTTAATAGGATGCGATAAATCACCATAATCAGGGTCAGCAAAATAACCCAATAATTCTTGATAAACGGTTTTACCAAATCCCCAAAATTTAACACCTTCATGCTCCAATCCTCTTACGATTACTGGCACAAAAGTTCTTAATTTTGGCTCCATTTTCTTAGCCTCGCGGTAATCTTCTTTACCACCCATTCTCTTAAGTTTATCTGCAAACTCTACGATTGGGTCAGGTCTTCCGAAAGAAGCTGGTGAAAGATAGGATTTGTTGTTGATGTTGTAGTGAAAATACAATTCAATAAAAGGAATTTCCTTGTTGAATTTGTAAGGTACTAAACGTAATTGGTGTTTTCCGACTGAAGGTTTCCATAGACTGTCGGCTGTCTTTTGTGTGCCCTGAAGTTTGTTCAGACGGGCTCTGATTGCATCAATGTTCGTTGACATAATTTATAGTTTTTAAAGTTTAAAATTTAAGTTTATTACTTACGAATATAAATATTCGCAAATCAAAAACTTAGAGATACAAATATACGAAATATATCTCTAAGTTCCAAGTCTTTTAAGATTTTTTTAAAGAATATTTTTTTGTATTCTTTCGATTCTCTTTTACACCTTTGTATTTATCAGCCAATCTTTTTTGTTCATTGATTTTAGCCAATGTCCAATACCCATCCATATGGTGTTCATACATTTCTTCCCAAAGTGAAAGATTTTCTGAATAAGAATGTGGTTGAGATTGAGCCCATTTTTGAGCGGCTCTAAATCCTTTTGGTGTTGCGGGGAACTCTCCCTCTTTAAAGGGAAAAAAGTAATTAATTAGTTTTTGTAACAAACGGTTCATAATGAAGAATTAAGTGGGAAATCATCTATAAATATATACGAATATATTAAAACAAAAAAATATTTTTAGATATTACAAACCGTAATTTATCTAATTATTTAGCCCACTTTCCTCTACTAACCAATTGAGCAATAATACCATAAACTGATAAATCTTCATAGGTATCTTGAATAGATTCTCCTACTTCATCCGGCTGTCCCATCACTACCAATTGCTTCAATCTTTGAACTTTATCATTGATTCTAAACCAAAGACCTGTAAGTGATAATTTTACATCTTCTTTACTTTGTAATGCAGTTCCTACTGAAATATTACCAGGCCCATAGTTTCTTTGCTTCTTACAAAAAGTTTCATACATTTCAGATTGAATCTTTTTGAACTCTTTCATCATTTCTGGATACACCCTTTCGCAATGCTCTATCGCAGTTTCTTCTAATTTGATATTTTCTTCCATTCTATATTTTGTTTTTACAAATATACGAATAAATTACCAAATATCCAAATTTATTTTATTGAAGGCTTATGCGAATGAATTTCAGATGGGTTACGGTTAGAGGGTTTTACAACAGTACAATCTCCTTGCTTTGAATAATTAAATCCTACATCATCTTTAATCTTCATATAACAAATTTCCTCAACTCCATCTGCTACATCCGATTCATTTGCAACTGCTTTTCCCTTACTAACTTTAATTTTCTGATTACTATTTCCAAATAAAGTATAATCAGCATCATTATTATAAATAACCTCCATTAATTTTTGGTTTCTATAATAAGACCTCATAGTTTCTTTAAAACGAGCTTTCTCATCATCACTCATACAATCCATAACACCATTTGAAGTGAATGTTTTTAATACCGCTTCGATTCTTTTATCAGCCCACTCTTCAGCTTTTTTAAGTTCAGCTTCAGTAGCGATACCATTTTCAATTGCCCATTTTTTATTATCTTCATGAACGGCACTTAACTCATCTAATGTTTCTTGAGATGGAGGGAAATTAGGTGGCATTCTATCATTAGGATACATAGTATCATATGTAGCCAACATACCATTTAATCTCTTTCTAGTTTCATTGTTTTTAAATCTAGTTTTCTTTACCTTCTCATCACTATTTCCAGCACCACCTCCTTGATACTTAACACTTATACCACCGGAGAATTCTAATGTTACATAAAGAAGTTGAAGTGCTTTTGATTTATCCGATAAATCACTTAGTTCCGCTGAATTTACAACCAATACATCCGCAGTTTTAAATGCTTCATCAGATGGTAAATATGTAGGATATCCTCTACCTAATAATTCCATTGCAACTTTATATTCCGCAAAATCAGCAACACCATCTCTAAAGTCTTTACTATTAGTCATATGAACAATCAAATCTGATAAGGTTTGCTCATACTCCTTTCTAGCTTCTTCATCGGTTTCTAAATTAATTCCTTCAAATTTCTTTAATTTTTCTAAGGTATCCAATACCACTTTATTTTCTTCAACGTTAGCTTTTTCGCCTAATTTAGTTTTAAAGTTTTCAAGTGCTATATCAACCATATTTTGTATTGCCTTACCTCTATTTTCAGGAGTATCAACATCTCCAAAATCAACGTATTCAAATTCACCACCACCTTCTCTTATTACCTCTTTAAATGCATCAATATTATCATTATATCTCTTTATTCTTCTTTCTAAAATTGCCGCTTTTTTGTTTAACTCCTTCTCATCTAAATTAGGATTTTCAGATTTCAATTGAGATTTGATTTCATCAAATGATAAAACAGGCAATTTAGTCATTTTTTTACCATTAAACATAATGGTGTTTTCATCGATTTCTTCTATCTTTGCCTTTTTTCTTTTATCATTTAATTTTGCAGGAGAGTTTTGTTTTTTACCAAAAACACCCTGTGAAGATGCACCAGATGTTACATCATATTTACCACTCGCTTCATCTGCCCATTTTTTAGCAGCATTGCCACTTCCTATCTCAACTTTGATATATCCTTGTTGAGACCAATCACCTTTTGTTTTAGATGCGATGTATAGTTTTACCTTAGAATCCGTTTTAACAATTTTGATATAATCTTTAGCTATTGCCGCTTCTTCATCCGTTAAATCTGCACCATTCAACATTTTATCAACAATATTAGAAATATTCTCTTTAAGATTATCATCCAAAATAGAATCTTTATATTTGTCTTTACTCATTTGTTGAAGTGCCTTATTTTTCCAATCACCTTTAATAGGTGTTACATTTGTTGGTTGTCCACTTCCTTTATCTTCTTGATCAGCTTTTTGTGTAGCTTCAGGTTGGTCCTTTGGTTCAATTACAGTTAATTTAATTGGGTTACCATTACCATCTACTTTTGTTACAACTGCTTCAAATATTAAATGGAAAAATTTAACATCTTCTTCTACAAATATTTTTTTAACAACACTTTCAGTTTTAATATATTGTGCAGGACCGTTTGGTGTATCTGAATAATAATTACCACCTACATTATAAACTCTCTGATTAGGAGTTTCATCTGCTTTTTTAGGTTTAGGAGTTTCACCATCGTTTGCATCGGCTTTCTTTGCAGCAATTCCTTGCTCTTCAGCAAATTGGTTACACATTGGGATAGCATCTTTAATATCCATATCCACAACAATAACTTTCATATTAGCAGGTTTACCATCTTTGATAGCCGCGGATGTAACTGCCGCCCATCTATGGTGACCATCAATTACAAATCCATCTCTACTCACATAAATTGGTGCAGTAATACCTGGATTGTTAGGGTCTTCTTCCAATGCCTTTGCCATTCCTGCTACTTTACTACCAACTAATTCACTTTGAGTTGCCTTTAATTTATCAGAAGGTAATTCAGTTTCTACGGTTTTAATACCTTTCTCTTTTAACATTTTTTTGAAAAGAGGTTCGGTATCTACTTCACCCTTACTATCTTTTGGAAGGTCTTCGGCAGGAGTTCCTGGAAGAGGTTTACCTTTGAATTGAGGCATTTCTTCTCTCGGTATTCCCTGATTATCATCACAATATAAGTTAGTACCAGGCACAGTGATTTGACAAAGATTAAAATCTTCACCTTTAGATGCCTTATCTGCCAATTCATCAATCTTCATAGATATTTCTTCTTTTTTATCAGAAGGTATTTTATCTATATCAGATTCTTTATTGAATACATCTTTATCCACTTCAGGTAATTCTTTTTGTAAGTTTCTTAAAGATTGTGGTTTGAATGTATCTTTTTTATTTTTATTTCGTTCTCTCCACATCCCAACATGAGAATTACCCATTGTTGCAATAACAGTATATCCCTTTTCCTCTCCGTCTTTTATTTTTCTATCTAATTCCTTTTGTCTAAAATCATTAAATGCTTTTTGACCTTTAGATAATTCGGTTTCACCATAATTTTGGTCATCTCTATAATTCAATTGATAAAGATCTTCTTTTTGTTCTAATGAAAGATTATTCCAATCTACATCTCCATCAAATTCTTCACTACCACCTTTTTTAGCTTCACTTTTAATCCATTCTTTTGTTTCATCGGTAAGATAATCTTCCGCATCCAAATCATCTCCTTGTCCAATCATATTAGTCCAAACTGATGCCAATGCTTTATTTTTATCACCACCATATGATTTAGCAATTTCATCAAATATAGGTGCATCTGAATTTCTTACATCTCCATTTTCATCCCAACTTTCTTCTCTACCATTTTCAAAGTGGTCTAAAAAAGCATCTCTAATTTCAGCTTGTTCTCCTACAAAATCAACTTTACCATTATCATCCAATCCAACACCGCCTTCACCTACAAACATTACCTTTGCATCTTTTGGTAAAGATTTTAATTTATCTATAATTTGTTTTGTACTTTCGTTTCCTTCTCCATGCTCAACCCCAACTAAGATAGAACCATTTTCAGTTACTTCAGCATCCAATTTACCATCTTCAGTTTCTATTTCTCTAAAATCATTTACTAATTGATTATTTTTTTCAACTACATCCTTTTTAAGTTTAGATTGATACTCTGGATCATCTTTTTGTTTTCTTTTAAGGTTATCGTTTTTTATTTTAGAAAAAGTAGCTCTTGCTACATCTTTAGAACTAGCAGATGGGTCATTTAAAATTTTTTCAGGATTGTTTTTAATATCATCTTCTTTTTGTGTATCTTCTGCAGGAGTTTCCTGTGATGGTTGTTTGGCATCTGGCTCAATAGGAGTTTCATCCGATGTTCCAGTTTTCTTTTCAAATTCTGCTTTTTCTTCAGGAGTTACGGGTCTAAGGTTTCCATTATCATTTTTAAATTCAACTCCTCCTCCTTGCTTAGATGAATAATATCCACCTCCTAAATGATATTTACCAGGAAATTCAGAAGATTCTCCTTCTTTACTATCATCCTTTTTTACAGAAGCTGATGGAGTTTTGCCATCTTCTTCTTTTAAAAATGTTTCTTTTATAAACGGAACGTATTGAGAATATCCCAATTTATTAGCACATTCAATAAGATGATTTACTTGCTCAATATCATTCAAAGATGGTATTGGGTAAGTTAAGGAATGTTCCAATAAAATTTCATCAATAATTTTACTAATTACAATCATTTTATATATTAATTGAATTCAATCTTTTGAAATATTCTTGTAGGGATTTTTCTAATACCGGTAGCTCCCGTAAGAATAATTGAGTTTTTAAATTTTTCCCAGTCCAAAGAAAAATTCGTATCTAAAACTCCACCATTTTCTTCCTTAATAAGTTGATTAAGAGCATTAATAGTATAAAGTGTGTTAGATTGTTTTTTTCTATGAACTAAAATTGTATTGTCTAATTGAACCGGTGGTCTAAATTCTACATCTATATTATATGTAATATACAATTCTTCCAAATTTGTTTTATTTTGTAAAACATAAATGTAGTTATAAACAATTTTATAATTTTCTCTTACTTTTTGAAGTGTATCTTGTAAGCTATCATTTTCCGCAAATGTACATAGTAACTGTGTTTTCATTTAAAAATATTTAATACTTTTTCTACTATATAAGTATTAGATATTTCCATAAGTCTTACTTTTTAACATTTCGGTAGGTGCAATTCTATTCAAAATCTTTTCTATATCATCCAAAATTAGAATATCACTATTATCAACATCAAATAAAAACGAATCATATGTGTATAATACTAATTTTGTTTTCCTATTTTCTAACAATTTGTTTAATTTTTTAATCAGAAATGCATTCGTTTCGGTCTCCAATGATTGTAAATAATAATTGAATACCTTTTGTGGATTATGATTATCTATTTTTTGGAATGGGATACGTTTACCTACTTTAGTTTCCAAATACCCATTAATCAAAAAGTCTTTATACATCTTTTTGATAAATGCATCCGTCTTTTGAAAAAATGGAATCTCTAAATTCTCCACATCTATTCCTCCATATAATTGTTGGAATGTTAATTTCTTACTATTAAGATATTCCTCATCACTTAATATCTCTTTACCAAAATATTGTTTTCCTAACCATTCATGTGCAGATTCTTCGGGAATGGATTCTCCTACTAAATTTGCTATCAAACGAACGTGGTAACCATCGAAATCAAATTGAACCAACTCATCCCTCTTAGAAACGATATAATCCCTACTACCATCCGATTTATTTAGTGCGGAGTAGTTTACCCCAGCAAAAGTATTTGATGGTCTGCCAGTGGTTGTAAAGTTGTTATAAAGGGAATATTCATAACCATGTGTTGTAGGGATTCCATTACTTTCAATTTTTTGGAATTCCGGTAGGACTAAGGTATTGTAGAAATCGTAACCCCCAACCCCCTTCGTATTTGCATACTTAATGTTTTCATTTACAAAATCTACTATACCTTTTATTATAATACTAATTGGTATAAAACTTAAATCATCTTTATTACGATACCCCTTTGTGAAAGAGTTATATATCATATCATATTCATAAGTTTTAAACTGATTGAGGTGATATAGAACATCAACACTATGTGAATTGGGTAATTTCATTTTATGGAGAAACCATTTACTATCAAAGATAAATTTAGGGGCTTCGCCTGATTTTAACACTTCTAATGGTACATCCAAAGAATCGTTATGCCCATTTGTTAAAACATAACAATCATCTCCGATAAAAACAAAAGCACCCAGTAGTTTATTCACTACGGGGTGCTCTTTTCTATTTTTAAATAAAGGGAATATTACACTTTTTTCAGAAGTGTATCTTTTTAGAAATTCTCTACCGGATATTTTGTTCTCTACGAATTTTACCATAGGAAACAAATATACGAATAATTTTTAAGAATTCCAATATTTTTCTTGCAAAGGTTTTAATTCAATAGGTTCTCTTTTCATATGATTACCCTGATTGAAGTATGCACCTCTTTTCAAATAACCACCTAAGAAGTTTCTTCTAAAACGATTTGAATTATTTGGTTCTGAACCATGCACGCAATGTGAGTGAAGTAACACTACTTGACCCTTCTTAAGAACTCCTTCCACTTTACGGAAATCATGCCCCTCTGGCATTACACACGGTTTACCTCTTTCGTTTCTCCAAAATGATGGATTGGTTTTAGCTCTTTCCTCATCTACTTCAATTGGAAGAGTTGGTAATCTGTGTGAACCTTCGTAATTCCAAACTGCACCATTACCAGCATCATGATTATCCAATGCTAATGCGGTATTAATAATTTCATTATGCCCACATCCTGTGTAGAACGCATTTTGGTGCATATCTCTACCTAATTGTCCTGGTGGTTTGAAGTACGCCCAAGTCTGCATACCCACAATCTCCCCTTCCATAAGGAATTCACATGCTTCAATTATTTTAGGGTGAACGAATAATTTTTCTAACTTTTCAGAAATTTTATGAGGATAAGCAAATGGATCCCACTCTCCCCATTCTTTACCATCGGGTGTAAGTGTTCCTTTTCTTTCCTGTCTTAATCTTTCTAATTCATCATTTATTTCATCACATTGCTCTTCGGTTAATAAGTCTAATGTGGTGAATCCACGATACCTCCAATCGAAGGTCATTTGTTGGATTTCTAAATCCGATAGATGTTTAAAATTTGCCATATAACTTTGTTGTTTATTTATAACTATACTAATCTATGAAATTGTTTTGTATTTACCAAATATAAATTCAATTCAGGTAATATTTTTTCTCCTTCTCTAATTGATAAGGTGTTTACAGTGTGTACTGAAGGAATATATTCTCCTTTTTCGGTATATTTGTCTTCTAAATCTCCAGTTATTTTCCAATTTATCATTACACCAACATAATACGATGTATTTGAATAATCCGAAAATGTATCTTCGTTTATTTCAAATATTGGTGCTCCTGGTGTTGCTCTCATTTGAGTAAAATACCTTCTTATAAAGCCTATTTCATAATCTCTATTCGTTGGTTTAGGAAAATGAGCTCTAGGTATTCTATTCTTAATAGATATCGTTTTTAATTTTTTGTAATTACTAATCATAATTTACTTATAAAAAGGTCTAAAATGACTTTTAACTTCAGTAATCCATTGTTTACCATCAATCTTATGAGTTATTTCTTCAATCTGAAATGCTCCTCTATTAATGCTATATTGATCCGGTAATCCTTTTATACTAAATAGATGCCCAACTTGAAAACCACTCATTCCTAAAACAGTAAAATCAAATCCTACTGGCAAACTTCTACCATTGTAAACCTCTCCTCCACCGGTATAACCCAAATCTTGTTTTCTGATATCATTAAATTTTCTCTTATTTAAATAATTACCGCATATAGCCCATTCATCCATATTACCATCTCCAATATCTGCAACTGAAATTATATTAGGATTTACTAATAACTTTATGTTTCTTCTAAATTCTATCCATTTTTGTTTTGGGTCTTCTTCTTCAGGTTTTACAATAGTTGCATCATATGCTTCTTTGTTTAATTTTCCCAATACAACATCTTTTTTAGAAGAAAATAATCCAGTTAATTCATCTGGCGATTGAACATTATCAACCGATTTTTCCATATAAACCTTACTCGCCATTTCCTTTGGAATATCCAAATTGAAGTTTGCATCTAAAAAGAAACTATTTGTACCAAACATTTCAAATTCTTGAACGTTAGAACCATTGTTTCCACTTCTCACATTTCTTAAGTTCGCATCAGCAATTCTTAATTTAGTAGCAGTTCCAGATTTATCTTCCAAAATTTGAAACGACCATAACCCCTCAACAGCATCCTCCATTTTTTTCAATACACCATCCAATACTTCTTTAATTGGAGTTGTTTGATTTTTAAGGGCTTCCATTGCCATTTCATTTTCAATATATACATCTCCTATCCACCCATGTTTACCAGCAGGTAAAGTAACTGATTGACCTTCAAATGTTACAGTAGTTGCTCCGTTTTTTGGAAAAGACCTACCATTTACTGAAGTATCCAATGCAGTATTTGATGAAACTCCTGATGGGTTTAACAAAATAATATCATCTAAATAATTATAACAAGTTGAATTGGGGATATATATTCTTTCATCCGTTGAAAAGATTCTAGAAAAAGAACCTATGTAAGTATTCGATATATCTATTGCAAAATCAACGGTATTATTTGCAATTAATTTAATTCTTGATGCATTTAATAATTTTATAAATGCATCAAAACTCATAAATTTACCACCATTAATTGGATTATCCGCATCCGCTGCTTCAAAAGATTTTCCTTTAAATGTTAAATCTCCACTAAACCATCCCTCACTTGTTTCTTCTTTTGCCTCCGTAACTAAACTTTCATTATAGTTTATAAAATCAGAACTATACTTAAATGTATCTTCTATTTTAAGAGTATTATTATTTCTTAATTCATCTGGCAATTGATCAAAACAATAAACCCAATTTAGTTTTGTATTTCTATTTTGTTCTAAAGTAGCTTTACTATTTGGATGACTTAATGGTTTTATTTTTTCTGCTTCTGCATCAGGTACAACTGTTTCGCCACTTTTACCCATTAAAATTTCTCCTAAAGATACCATTTTAACATTAACGTCAAATTCAATACCAGCAACAACGGATTCGCCACCTCCTATTATACCTACAAAGTTATCATAACATCCATAGTTAGCAGCTCTTATATTATTTAATTCAGCTGCATTTCTATTATATTTTTGAACAGTACCAGCACTTACATCAGTTGGACCAATTGCTTTGTTTTTTTCAACGGAATAATTCCATCCCCATTGAACATACACACTTATACCAGGTTCTAAAAAGTTTTGTTGAATTAATCTTAATTGATCAGGAGTAAAACATTTTATTTTTAATGTACATCTTCTCAATGTTCCTCTACTAGCAAAATCTACTGAAAAATCAGTTATAATAGGATTGGGTCTATATTTCCATTGTGAAGTAGTGGTATATGAATCAGTTGAACCACCACCAAATAAAGTTGAATATGAATCAGTACCGATTGAATATCTACCCTCTAAACTAGTGGTTGCTTTTATCCAAGGCATTAGTTTAGATAGCTGAACATTATTATTTGATGATCTAGCTCTTAATTCACTTACTATATACGAATCTATACTTTTATAAAAAGGAAATGCCATTAATATTGATTTATTATATCAAATTTATTTTTAGGAATTCTTAATTGTAATCCCGCTTCTAATCCAATATTTACACCATTTAAATTATTAGCAGTAGCGATAATCCACCATAAAGAACTATCTTTATAAAATTCACTTGCTAATAAATCTAATCTATCAGTTTCTTGAGTAATAATGTAAATATCATCATCTCTTTTTGGAATAGTTTTAGGTATTGATGTTTTCAATACTTTTTTACCATCCGCTAATCTTTTAAAATTTTTTACGTTATATCTCATTACATTACTTTTTTACCATATCCATAAAGATTGAAATCAGTTGTAGATTTTGTTTCTATGAATGTAAGTGTTGTCGTTATGCTTATAATCTTAGGTAATTTATAATTTTCCATATTATAATTTCCAGTACTTACAGAAATCTTTTTATTACCCTCTACAATATTTGAACGTTTTAAATTTTTATCATATATTTCGTTTCTAGGTGAATTGATACTACTTGATGGAGATGTGAAAACGCCAGTAGATACATTAGCAACATTTAATGGAAGTTCATTTACTTGAGCACTTTTACCATTCTCTTTTGATTTTTCTTCACCATTTAATGTTCCTGCATAAAACTTTCCTCCGAATTCAGTATTAAATGTTCCGGCTTTAGTTTTTAAATATCCACCTCCCAATTCCCAAAGATTTTCAGCATCTTCTATTGAATATGATAAACTATCAACAAAACAAGCTTTTTTGTTGTAAATATTTCCATATGTAAAATATAACAATGTTGGTTCTACTATACCTGCATTATACTGATATGGATATGTACAATGTGCTAAAAACTCCAATCTTCTCCACATCATTACCAATTCAGCTTGAGACATTGAATATGCTTTTAAATTAAAACTCACTTTTCTTTCTATTCCATTATAGTTATAAAAACTAAAAGGCGAACCTAACATTTTTGTATTTTCCCATGATGGAGAAAATTGTTCATTGAATCCAGTTACCAAAGCTCTAAAATATACAGCTGCTCCATCATTTACTCTCTGAAATCTCAATGGAATCAAATCAACCTCATCCAATGTTTTACCATTGTATTTTATAGTTTTTAATTCAGATTCACTTAATCTTCCAGTTTGATTTAATATATCTCTATCAGAATATAATCCTCTTCTAGTATCTAATTTATTATCATAAACTCTTTCATTATTATTATGATATGATTTTTTGGTAGTATCAGTTGAATACTTATCTTTTTTCCAATTTCCTTTTTGTAATGATTTAGGTTTAATAAATTCTAAAATAGGATTATTCTTTAATTTAGCTTCTATTGTATCCAATGAACCTGTTGTGTAATAAGGCTTAAGTGGAGAATTGTATTTTGTAATTAAATCTACTTGTGTAGGTTCTCCAAATTTTGTATTAGCAGTTCCAGATGATAATTGGAATCCATATATCGCCTCTTTATTAGCGAATTTTCTAGGTAAACCAAATAATCCAGGATATCCACCATCGGTGTTACTTCTATCCAATCCAAAAATAGGCGATACCTTAGAAATATCAAAAGATTGCTTTGCATCTGGTTGAGTTAAAGCCTTCATTGATTTTGAATACGTTCCATCAAATTCATCTTCAAAATATTTTTGATTGAAATTATCCAAACTTCCAGATGTTATAGGAATAGTTCTATCTCCTAAAAGAGCAGTTCTAATTGCAGTTTTTGCTAAATTAATTCCTTTACCAAATGATTGTTTTGCTAATTGCGATGGTGTACCTGCTCCCGTTTCTTTTAAGAATCTACCCAATGCAGTTCCTCTCGCATCTTTTCTTATATCACCTAATGTAATCATTTTATTAGGTGCTTTTCCTTCTTTAAATTCTTTTGTATTAATTACATAAGTTGGAAAAACATTTTGAGGAATACCTAATTTTTTATTTACAAACCCAATACCCTTTTCAATAAATTTTCCTATCTTTCCTAAACTGATTTGTTGATTAGGATTTTTAGAAAGTTTCATTGCATCAACATCAGATGTTTTTTGTGTGGAGATTCTGATTATATCAGTTCCATATAAAGTTGGTGCATTAATCAATCTCATAGGCCTTAACCCACTTAACTCTTGCTCTAATGCAGTTTCTTTTAAAGGATCAAATCTTTTTTCAATTGAGTTTCCCAATTTATTTTCCCTATCAATAAGAAATTGACCTCTATCAGCAATATAAGAAGTTGCCTTATTTTGAGGTATTTGTTTATTCTCTTTTGAGGATTTAAATAATTCTAATATTGTAGGCATCTTAATTAGGTTACTGGGTTTTTACTTGCAACACTTGCAATTTTTGATGTAACAGCCTGACCATCTATGTAAACATTTCTATTTGCCATAAATGCCGCTTTTAGTTCTCTTAATTCCGCAATCACACCTTCCATAGAAGTTCCTCCTCCTTGACTAACAGTTTCTGCCAATGCTCCAGGATTTTTAGTAGCTATTAAATAATCATCCGGAGAAGTAGAAATTACACTACCACCTGGAGAAATAACCCCATCCTGTACACTTTCAGCTTTTGTAGTAGCACCTTCAGTTTGACTATTCATTGCCGCTGCTCCTGCCGCAATACCCCCAATAATAGCAATTGCACCGATACCTAATGTTAAAGCCGACATTGTACTAATTGCAGCAATAGCAGATGTTATCAATCCTGCTGCAAAAGTCCATACGGCTGCAATACCTGCAAATAATGCTCCCAATAATCCAATAGCCAAAGAAGATACGGTTGCTATTACAGTGGGTAAAATACTGATAACCCATATTGCTGCTAATGTACCAACTAATCCAACAATGGTAGCCATTATAGGCCCCATTTCTTGTAATTTTTTCACCATTCCTCCAAACCCTTCATTCACTAATGCTTTTACAGTTTCAAACAAATATCCTATTGGAGAAAATACAGTTTTAATAAGAGAACCAACAAATTGAAGAGTTGGTATTAATAATCCTGCTATCAATTTAACAGCCTGAAATAATCCCATTACTAAAAAACTTCCTATTGGAGCAAATAAATCAGAAAATGCAGTACCTATTGCCGATAATCTTTCAGTAATACCCCCCATCATATCCTGCATTTTTTGTTGTTTTGCCATTCTAGCAGTTTGAGCCTCTAACTCATCTTTACCAACTTTTGTTATATCTTTACCACTTTCAATCAACGCGTTTGCCGCAGCTAATCTTTCTTCATCTAAATCACCAAACTGATTGTAAATTCTTTGGGTATTCAATAAAGTATCTAATTCCTGTCCGGTTGCATCGACTAATGCTTGCTTTTCGTATGAAGATAATTTATTTATATCACCTACATTCGCTAACTCTTTTGTTAGCTCTTTTTGCATTCCCAACAAATCTCCGGTGTATGCTAATTCTCTTGCTTTTGAAAAATCTAAATTAGTTCCTAATAAAGCAGATGCTTCTAATTCTTTAGAAATACTTTCTTCAAAATCAAGCAATTTATTAGCACTTGCCGTCATATCTTTAATCGAAGAACCCATTTTAGCTGCATAAACGGCTGCCTTTGCCAACTCTTCCGGAGAACCTCTAAAGAATTCATATGCTTCTCCGGCATTATCAGCCATATCTTTCATTACTCTTTCAGGAGAAACTCCTACCATTGCAGACATTTCTACTACCGAATTAGCTAAATATTGAGCCTGGTCTTCACTTAAACTACCCATATTTTGGAATAGTTTATTTACTTCTCCTGCTGATTTTGCAGTAACTCCGAAGTTCTTATTTAATACAGCAATCGATGCCACAGTACTTTCAGCGGGAATAATTGTTCCCTCAAACGCTTCGGTAAAATCCGACATGTATTTTGATACATCTGCTACACTAGCTCCTAAATAACCAAACTTATTACTTACACCCTGAACAGTATGTTCAATATCATGAATATCAGCAGCAGCTAAACCAGTTGTAGTTTTAAAGTCATGTGCAGCTTCTTCAATTGCGTGGAATCTTGCAAAACCAATTGATAAAGCCGCTCCTATTCCAATTATAGCTATTCCAACTGGCCCTAACATACCCGCTAATCTAGCCGCCATTCCGGCTGCAGATTTAAATCCTCCTCCTATACCACCAATAACTGATTTTTGAAAACTTTGTCCATTTTTAATACCGTCTAAAAATGCTCTTCCAAATCCCATTTTAAATTTTTCGGCTACAATACCAAACATTCTTTTGGTTTTTTCAGCAAAAGGATGAAAAACATCGGATAACATACCTCCAATAAGTGGTATGTGATGAAGCCCATGTGCTATATTATCTACTACTCCTGCAAATTTATCTTTTACACCATCTACAACTCCATAAACTTTTTCCAATATTTTATGTGCAGCTTTGTGTTTTTCTAAAATACCCTGCAATGCATCACTTTGTGCCAAAAAGGTTTTCACCAATTTTTGGTTTACACCAAAATTTTGAGATGATACTACAACATTGTTTTTATTAATAAGATTTATAGCAGCTTGCAAATCCTTTTCATTCTCAATACTATCAATTATTGATTTTGTAAGTGATATTTGAGTAGAAAGTTTTTTATTTCTTTTATCAGTTTTATCATCTAATTCTGACATGGCGTCACTTATTTTACCTAACATAGATTTTGTCATGTTAAGTAATTCATTATACTCTTGCTGCGATTGACCCTGATGTGCGTGTGAGTGTTCTGCCATTTATCGATACTAAATTTTAATAATCAAAACCTAAGTATTTTCTTACATCTTTTGGAATAGCATCTTTTACCGCTTCCTTATCTCCATCAAATCTACTTTCAATACTTTTTTTAGTTTTTTCTAAAGATAAATCCGCATCCTTTACTGCCTGTTGAATATCTTTGTCGTTTTCAACTGCGTGTTTTACTCTCATTGCAAATAATTTGGCTAAAAAATTACTTTCGTTTAACCACTTATTATGAGTTTCTTTAAACAATACAGATTCTTTTTTTGAAATTTTCATTTTTCGTATGTTTTACCGAATATAAATATTATATAAACTAAAATGAGAGTTATCTCTTAACTCTCACTTTAGATGGTGTTTTAGGAACTGACGATACTTTGGCTTTATTATTAGCTTCGTTTTCTTTCTTTTTTGCATCTACTAATCTATTATAGTAGAAATTTCTCAAATGTATCGGCATATTGTATATTTCGGATTGAGTGAATCCACCATTTCCATAATAACATATATCAAAAATTTGAGTGTGTAGTAAAACGGAATAATTAGATGGAAGGGTAAAAAAACCCTACGCCCATTGGAATCGGGCGTACCTCCTTTTCTCCACTTTCTGGGTCTTCGTATTCGTATTCCATTACTACATCTGGCTGAAAGGTTTTTATAAACTCTCTCAATGCTCTTGTATCTCTTGTTACGAATTTGTTATTAATAAAATCTACAATACTTTTTGTATCGGATTTTCCATCAACTTCAACTATGATAAATCTATATCTAGTTGTTAATTCAGCACTCACTCCACTTTTATTAAATTTAGAAAGTGCTTTGATTTCTTCATCAATTTTTTGTTCATCTCCGTGTGATAATAATTTTATTACCAAATCATAGCCAGATGGTGTTCTGAAATTATATCGATTATCTCTTCTTAAAACAGATGTATCTATTTCTTTTGTTTGAACTTTCGATAAATCAATTTTTACCGTTTCCTTTTCATCTCTACTATTATAAACTTCAACTTCATATGAAGGACCATATGCTAAAATTCTAGTTGCTAACATAATAGCATTTTTATCACCAACTATAATATCAGATGGATTAATAGTCTTATCAACTATAATTGATTCGAATAGTTTATCTAAAACTATTCCTTTTTTAATTAAGTTTTGTGAAGCTAAGATTTCTTCTTCTTTAGCAGTCATATACTTAATTTCAATCGTTCCCTTTGAAAGAGGGTTTGATTCTGGATAAACCTTCCCTTCGGATGGCAATGTTATAACTTCCGTTGGATAATCGTATTTTTGTTCTTGCATAATAAAACTATATTTTGTATATAGATATATATAATACTTTTTGAAAATAAAAAAATAGTAGAGATTTCTCTCTACCATTTTATATATTTACTATCTCATTTAAATATTAAGCAACTTCAATCATAGAAATTGGAACAACATAACAAGCACCACTCTTTACACTTAGAGTAGCTTTGGTTCGGTTAATCTTATTAATAGATAACTCTTTACCAAACAACTTAGGGTGATTTACTTTTACATTCATACCAACACGCAATCCCACTTTCTTTTCTAAAGATTGAATAGTACGCTTTTGTTTGATTAAGTCAACAACTAATGAATTGATGTTTCTTAATTCTTCTACTGATAATTTTGATAATTCTGAATAGTTCATAATATTTTATATTTTAAAGTTTAATAATTAAAGATACATTTTAGCTTCTTCCGCCCAATTTTCGTTTACCAAATACCAATATTCGGTATTCAAATCAATAATATCATAACCACTATCATTTGTGTTAATAGTAACAAAACCTTTCTTAACTAACGAACCCAACGCTCCTCTAATAATCTTAGTACTGATACCCAATTCTTCACTCAAATCATTCACATCCACATCGGAGAAACCTGGTTCAGCATACAAACAATCAATAAAAGTTGAAAGGGTTTTTGATTCTAATTCAGTTAAATTTAATTCATTAATATTCATAACTTATCTCTTTTGATTACATAATAAAGGTATGAAATAAGTTTGGAAAAAACAAGCCTTTTTGAAAATATTTTTAAAATTTTTTTATTGAAAATCAATGAGTTATGACAAAAAAAAAGGATACCATTTCTGATATCCTTTTGTAATGTATATTGGGAGTAATTAGAATTCTAAAATTGCATAATCATATGTAAGAGTTACAGTGATTGTTGCAGGATCCGTAGCATTTGACCAATCTAATTCACCAAAGTTAGCTTGAGAGATAAATGCTCCTTTTAATTTCCATTGTTCAATTTTATCACCAACTGGCCCTAACATATAGAAATCTACATCTTTTTTATAAAACTCTGCATATCCATCTCTACCTGTCAAAGATTCATGAGAAGTTCTAACCCATTCCATTACTGCCTGAGCTCCTGATGGAACGATTGGGTCGTAAAGAGTGATTTCTAAATCTTGCCACTCTCCTTTACCTTTCAATTGTCTTTTGATATTGATGTGATCCAAAGTTACCTTTTCAAATTGAATAGTAGGTCTGTTACCAGCCTTAACTAAATATGAAGGGATACCGTCAACTTCGAAGATGAAACGGTTTTTCATCTTTGGTTCGAAGTTCGTATAGAACATCTCATTAAATTCTAATACTTCTGCCATGTTATGTTAATCTTTTATATAAATATTACTTAATTCAAATTATACATTAAATGTTGCTCCTGTTGGAAGAATGTTGAAATCAATTGTAATGAATTCCGCAGTCTTTGCAGGTTGTAAGAAGATAGCTCCAGCTAAAATGTTTCTATCAATTACATCTGGTGTATTATTTGTTTCATCCATAACCACTCTAAACGCATATAAACCTTGTCTTTGTTGAACACTCTCTAAATAAGGGTTTACAGTGTTTAAAAATTTACTTCTAGTTTGTGCAGTATTTTGTTCGAATACTAAGAATCTTGAAGTAGATGCAACGAACTTTTTCAAGTTAATTAACAATCTTCTAACATTGATTCTATCTAATGCAGATGCTTTATCTTGTAAAGTTTTCTGTCCAAATGCACTAATACCTTGTCCAGGGAATGTTGCAATTGGGTTTACTTTTCCTTCGTATAAAGTATCTCTCTCTGATTGAGTTAATCTATTTACTACTTGTACAGCACCACTAATACCACCTCTATTCAAACCTGCTGGTGCGAACCATTCTGCACCTAATCTATCGTTTTGTGCAAATGTACCTACCATTAATACTGAAGGTGGTACTGATACCAATTTATTTGTAGTTACATCGATTGTTTTAACCCAAGGATAGTAAGTTCCAGCATAGTTAGTATCTTCTCCTGCTGCTTGCTCAACTGCTTCAGCAATAGTAGCACTTGCTCCTACAAAATCTGCAATGTAGAATACATCTTCTCTAGTTTCACATACATCAATTGCCTTAGTTGTTACATAAGGATGATATTGTCTCACAATACCAGGAGTTATTAATAAGTTAATATCAAATTCATCCTGATTAGAAATTGTATTTAATGCTTTTGCATATGCTACTGAACCAGCTGAAGTTGATGTAGAACAATCGAATCCTTGAGTGTTATTACCAACGATATCAACTCCTTTATTAATAGTCTTTGAAGGGTCTGAACCTTTATATCCACCTTGTAATGCAATTACAAAATTTCTCTTAGCAATATCAGTTGAACTCGTAGTTTCAGCAGAACTTAAATTTACATTAAATTCATCAGTTACCGAATTTGAACCACTGCCATCTAATGCAAATACTTTATTTGAACCATTAGCAGCACCAGCTGGTATTGGTTTTAAGTAGTTTTTGTTATTAGTTGAATCAAAATCAAATCCACTTGAGAAAACTGAACCATCTGCAGCAGAATCGTTAGTATAAATTACTGAAGGGAATGCATTTAATGCACCTGCTACTAATTTATAAGGAATAGTGTATTTATCATGTCCGAATGGAATTGCAGTTAAAGGATACGTTCCTTCTTCAGCTACTTCAATTCTAATGTATTTACTTCTATTTGAATAGTTACCATTTTCAGTTATTTTACCAGCAGCATCTATTGAAATACTTCTATCACCAATTCTTCTAGCAATAAAGTTAGGAGAAGCAGGGTCTAAGTTCAAATTATTGTATTGTTCCAACACACTCTTTCTCTTATCAGTATCACTATATCCTCTAACTAATAAAGAGAATGTTCCAAAATCAGTTCCATTAGATGATTTGATTGAAGATATTTGAATTTTATATCTTGTATTCTCTTCTTCACCATGTGATAATGTATGAATTTTGAAAAGATTATATCTAGTACCACTATATGTTTGAGATTTAACCCAAGGTGTAGATGCTTCACTATATGCAGGTGCCTCACTTGTTCCAGTGAAATCCTGAGGATCCAAAGTTACAATGCTTGCACTTAATGATGATAAAGTTGAACCACTTAAAGGTGAACCCGCTTCATCTAAGTTAAAGAAAGAATCAGCATATACTAATTTTCCAAAACTAGGTGTTCTACCTACAATATCATCTATTGTGTTATCAGAACTTACTTTAACACTTGCACTATAAATGCTACTACTTACGTTCAATGCAAATAATCCACTTCCACTATCACTTAATGAGATAGAAGAACTGAAATTTGATGAAGAATGGAATAATACGGCAACGATACTTTCGGTAACACCATTACTTACCTTAATAGCCGCTGAACCCGTTTTTGCATATCCATTTACCCCAGTCACTCTTACTACCGTTACTGCACCAGCATCTCTTAAATAATTCTGAACTGCGTATCCAGTATAATAATCTTTAGGAGTTCCAAAGATAGCCTCATATTCAGCCTGTGTTTGGATTAGGGTAGGAAGGAATGCTGGCCCTTTTTCTGTAGGTCCAACTACCGCTGCACCTATTTGTGATATACCTTGTGGTAAGAAAGAAAGGTCATTTTCTCTCGTAAAAACACCAGGTGATACAATTTTTTCTGCCATATTAATTCTAATTTAATTTCTAAGTTAATCTTATAATAAATATTAAAATCAACAGCGAAACATTATTTATTCCGCAGTTGCTTTAAATTCTCCAGTTTCTAAATCTATCGTTCCATTACCATAAATCGATTTTAATTTCTCAAATACTTCGATTTCTTTTTGCTTTAGTAATTCTAAAGTTTCGTAATACGATAAACTTTCACTTTCCAATTCTTTGATTTTAACCTGAATCAAACCGATATTTGCATACGCAGTGGTATATTCACTTCTGATTTGATTGATTTCTTGTAACTCTTCTTGAGATAACTTTTTAACTTCCATTTTTGTACGTGTTTATATATAAAATGTATATCTATAAATATTAAGTTTTTTTCATAACCTCATATTTATAGTGTTTTTCCAAAAAATATTTATAGTAATTATTTAAGCAGTTGCACCACTACCATATGAGGTTTGTAATCCCGCAAAATTTAATCTAGCTCTCGCCCAAATTGCAGTTCCACTCTTATAATCATATGTAGTTCCACTAAATCCAGTTGGTGCTACTAATATATTTGAGAATCCACTATCCGATGCAATTTGAATATCGAATGAGAAGTTTGCCGAAATAGCAGTTGAACCAGGTGAAGTTACCGCACTATTTGTTGAAAGAGTTAATCTTCTATAAGTTTCATCTCCAATTGTTACGGTAGAAACTGAAACGGTTGGTGCAGCTGAAATAGAATATCCTGCAAATGAATTTGATCCTTTATTGTGTGTTACAAATCCATTAACTAAATAAGTATCCACTTCCTCAACGTCAATTGAAACAACTTCTATTGTTGTATTTTGAACATCGTTTGTAAGAACTTCAACTTCTTCTATCGAACCATCTAATGCAACTTTAATAAATTTATCACCTACTTGAACTAATCCCAATGGTTTAAATTTATAAACTTCTTCATTAACATCCCAAACCATCATTGGATGTTCACCATTACCTCTAACCGAACCACTATCAGTAGTTACTATATTCCATCTATCAACAAATGTATATGCTACATCTTTAACAAATGAATCTACCATTATTCCTCCTGGAGTATAATATGTCCAATCATAAAAATTGAAATCAGTTAAAGTATCAACATGAGGAGGATAATAAGAACGAACTATATCTCCTTCAACTAAATCACCCGCTTTTTTTGTAGTACCATCTGCCATTAAAACATCTTCGTCCAAATGTAAACACAATCCACTAGCACCGGCATAATCATCTACATTATAAACGGTTTTAGTTCTATTAACATTATATCCAGATGCGTGATCATTAAACCCATCTGCAAATTTAACTCCCAATGTTCTTGCAGCAGGTGCACTTAATGTTGATGAATTACCAACGGCCTGTGCAGTAATAGTTGGATTATATGGAGCCGAACCCTGAATACTAAATTCGGAAGGTGCATCAATTGACCAACTAAAATTTGTACTAACTGAACCAATTCTACTTAAAAAACGACTTCCAGCATTTCCAAATCCCAACGTAAAAGTTTCAGTAGTAGATTCTTTCACATATGTAAATCCAGTTATCGAATCAACCGAATCAATACTAAATTGAGACATTGCTATCGGCCCAGTTGTTGTTCCGGCAGCCGATGATAGTGATTTTGCCGCAGCTCCTGTTGCTCCTTGCAAACTATTTAATGATAGGGTATCTCCAGATGTTCTAGGCATTATATATTTTTATTAATTTTTCTTTCCAAATATCTTTATTATCAAAGTTATCAATGAGTTGAGTTTTTAAATTTTCAAACTCTATTTTCTTTTCTTCATAAGATAACTTCGTAATACCTTTATAAATATTTAGAAATTCCTTTTTATTACTAGCTCTAAATTTATAACTTATAGATGGATACCAATCATTACTTAAAATTGGTAATTTACCCCAATCTACATTTTGAAATATTGAATAACCAAATGGCTCAGCATTAAAAGCGGAATGAGAAATTCCCCAATCCATCTCATAATATTTTTCATTGTATTCACTTTCAAATTGTATTTTTTTTAATTTTGAAAAGTCTATATTTTTATCCAATTTCCAAGTCTTTTGAAATGGTCTAATATTAGTAAACATATATCCTTCTAAACCATCTAAATAATGTGGGTTTTTTCTACTTTCACATCTACTGGTAAATCCTATTTTATTTGATTTTGAAAGTGGTTTATTTTGAATAAAATTAAAATAAGATGGTATGGATTGATACCCACTAAACACATCTTCATATAATTCATATAATCCTACCCAAATTTTATTTTTTGCGTTTATTAATATTTTATTTTCCCACTCTTTGGAATAATGAGGTATCCACCCAAATTCATATTCCGATAATCCACTTTGAACATAAACTCTACTTAAATCATTATGAATTACATAACTCCATAACTTATTTAAGTTTTCCTCAATTAATTCAAACGGAGTATAATGAGCGTGTAAAATATTTACTCTTCTACATTCATTAAATTTTTGTTCAAAAATATCTTTGTGATTTCCATTCTCATCATTATACCAATAGTGTTCAATTGGTATCTCAAAATTAAAATCAGAGGGTTTGTTCCTATATATAAGTAAAACCGGTTGAGTGTCTAAGTTATTACTTATTTCACTCAACCAATTATTTACCCAAATATCTACTCCCGTATTGATTTTACCTAAACCGGTGGTAAAATATACATCAAACATTTATTATAAACCTTTTTGTCTTTTCAAATTTTCAATTTCAACTTTCATATCGTTGATTTGAATTTGTTGTTCTTTAATACCTTCAATTAATAAGGCAACTAACTTATCATATTTAACAGCCTTATATCCACTTTCTCTCGTCTGAACTAATTGTGGTAATACTGCTTCAATTTCTTGAGCAATTACCCCCACATCATTTCCTTCATATCCATGCTCAATTTTATTTTCTTCTTTCCAATCAAATGTGTTACCACTAATTTTAGAAATTTTCTCTAAAGGTTTTTCAATTGGTTTGATATTATCTTTAAATCTTCTATCTGAAGAAGAATATGCTACGATATCGTTTGTAGCATCGATTCTACCAGTGGTAGCAGATGCAGCCATTCCAACTCCTAATGAGTTAAATTGCACATTTGATGAAGTAGCAACCGCTTGTCCGATAGAAATTGTCACAGCTCCCGTTCCTGCACTTACACCAACACCTGTTCCAGCTACCGCTGAAGTTACACCGGTATTTGTGATTGTTACCGCACCGGTTGCACCACTTACACTAATACCAGTCCCCGCTACGTTTGAAGTTACACCGGCGTTTGTTAAAGTTACTGATGAACCCAATGATACTGCACCACCTCCACTTAATCCAGTTCCCGCAGTTACGGTCACCGATGAATTAGTAAGAGATGCATTTGCAATGTTAGAAAGAGTATTTGATGCACCACTAATTGTTTTGTTAGTAAGAGTTTGCGAACCACTCACAGATGCAACTCCAGTTGTATCAACTGAAAGAGTTCTTGTTGATGAAATATCACCTCCTCCACTTAAACCAAAACCAGTTGCAATACTTACAGCGGTATGGTCAATATGTCTATTTGCAACATATCCCGTTGTAGAATCGTGCGATATTTGAGATGAACCGCTAAATGCTCCAATTGCGTTACCAATAGTTGCTGCACTAATTGAACTACCTAACGCAGTTGATGTTCCCGCAATTGTAATTGCATTATTGGTTAAACCAATTGTAGGGGTTGCACCTTCACCACTATTATTAGAAAGAGTGATGTTAGTTCCTGCTACCAAACTTGCAACATAATCACCTGTTGTATCAGTTCCTAACGCTACTGAATTTGCTCCGATTGTTGCAACACCATTTGATGCAATTGTGATATCACCACTAACCGATGCAAATACACCAGCTGATATTTGTGATGAACCACTTATTACTCCATCTGCATTTAATTTAGTTTTTACTCTTGCATCAGTATAATATTTGTTAGTAGCTCCTTCAATTAAATCATCAGTATCTACTGATGGTAATGTTGTTATTTGAGATGAACCACTAATTACACCTTCTGAATTTAATCTAGATTTAATACCACTTGCATAATTTGTAGTTGCAGTTAAATCAATTTGCGATGATCCGGATACTAAAGATGTTCCAGATGATAAAATAGAACCAGTTACTACCAAACTACCACTTATAGCAATTGTTTGTGATCCACTATGTTCTGATATAATTGAATCCCCAATATGATCTCCTCCAATTGATTTTGGAAGCCTTCCATTAGTTAAAGTTTGTTCTTCTCCCAAACTTCCTGTGTTTCTAGGCCCTGCAATAAGCATTGCTCCACCATAATGTGCTTCTGAACTATTTTGGTAAATCCATCTATTATAATGTCCATCCCATAATAAAGAAGCAGTTACGGCTCCATTTGAACCGGAATCATGCACTTCTAAACCTGCAAATCTTTCTGCGGGGAATGATGCGTTTACCACAATTATATTATCTTCTACTATTAATTGAGAAGCAGTTGAATAAACAATTGAAGAAGACCCTAAAACTTGTAAATCTTGAGATATAATAACAGATCCCGTTATATACTGATTACCGAAGAAATTATTACTTCCGGTAGTTATATATCTACTTTCAATTGCACTTAATCTATTATTTTGTGATAAATCAGTTACTGCAATTGAACTACTCAATGATGTGTTTGTACTATCATTAAGAGTTGCAACAGATGCACTATATGTTGTATATCCAGTTGTATCCGAAATGGTTATTTGTGATGAACCACTTACTACTCCATTTGTAGATAACAACGAACCTGTGATACCATTTGTAGTAATTAATGAACCGGTTATTTCAGTATTACCCTCTCTAGTTACTCTAAGATATTTAGTCCAACCACTTCCATTAAATCCTACAATTCTAAATTCTCCTCCGTTATTTCTGGTATCAAATACAAATTCAGCAGAACCTCTTTGTGTTAAATCAGGAGTAGCGTGGTTATTACCCCACATTTGAAAGTATGCTCCTAATATATTACCACCATCATACATACCAAATAATGTATCAGCGGTATTATCTTGAATTCTAATTTGACCATTAGAACCAATTAAAAGACTACCACTTATAGTTTGGTTTCCGGCAAATATATTAGAACCAGTTGTTGCATAAGAACCGGTTATACCTTCTATTGAATTTAATCTTAAATTAGTAGAAGATGTATATGAATTTAAACTACTTGTTGAAGTGTGAATTGCATTTATATTCAAATTATTAGATGCGGTATATTCATTCAAACTCGCAGTTGTACTATGAAGTGCAGGTATTTGAACCGATAAAGAAGCCGTTACTAAATTAAATGCATTTCTTATACTTCCACTTTCGGTTTCTAAAGATGTTAATCTCGATGCCGCACTAGATGTAAATGTATTTAAACTACCAGTTGTGGTTTCTATTGTGGTTAATCTTACATTTTGCTCATTTTGGGTAGTTATTTGTGATGCGGTAAATGAATTTACACTAGCCGATGTACTTTCTAAACTATCTAATCTTCCACTATGGTTGTTATGTGTACCCGCATTTGAAGCAGTAAAAATATAAAATTCTTGTGCCAATAAAATTTTATCTTCGTTACCAGCCGCTCCCGCTTTCCAATAATCATTTGTAGTATCCCATAATAATGATCCAGATGTAGTTGTTCCACCCGTTGCATCTCTTACAATTAAACCACCATTTGTAGCACCAGTTCCATTTAAAGATATAATATTATCTCCAATATCAACTGTCGTTGAATTAATTGAAGTAGTTGTACCTTTAACTAAGAAATCTCCTTTAATCGTTACATTTGAACCTGTAAACTGAATTGCATTAGCAACTGATGAAGAGAATGTTAATAAACTTCCAGATGTAGTTTCTAATGATGATAATCTCACATCTTGTCCCGCATTTGTTGAATCATTTGAAGCGGTATAAGTGTTTAAACTTGCGGTTGTACTTTCAATAGAATTTAATCTACTATTTTGAGTATTATTTGTAGTGTTATTTGATTCGGTGTAAGTGTTTAAAGAAGCGGAATAAGTATGAAATGATTGTTCTAAACTTCCACTTTTTACTTCCAATGAACTCACTCTTCCTAATAAAGAAGCAGTTGTAGTCTGAATACTATCCAATCTACTATTAACCGAAGCACTATATTGTTGAGCATTTCCTAATCCTGCTACCGAAGAACCACTTAATTGCCCACTTACTTTAAAATCACCGCTTGCGTTTGAAGTTAGTGTTCCAACTACCGTATTCGTACCAGGATTTACAATTTTAATTGATCCCGTTGAAATATAAAGGTCTCTCCAAGCATTTGTTTCACTACCTAAATCAAATGTATTTGTTAAAGACGGAATTATAGATGAACTTAAATTAGCATTTACCGCAACGGTATCACTTGTTTGGTCACCAATTGTAATGTTTCCTCCTAATACTAAGTTACCTTTAATTTCTGCATTTGAAGTAATGTGTAATGTTGATGCAGAAACAAAAGTTGATGCGGAAACTGATAAGAAATTAGCAGCGGATGATTCTCCAATCGTTGCTAAAGTTAAATCACCGGAATTTCCTCCTACTTGTAAAGTTCCAAGTGTGGTGTTTACATATGGTTCTCCAAATGCTAATGAACCGGATTTATCTGCTGTCGAACCTCTTCTAAATTTAAGTGCCATCTATTTTTTAATTTATTTCTTTTTTGTTTATATAAATATTGTTTTTCAAAACTATTAATTATTTTATCCAATTTGAGTTAATGTTGCAATTACCGATGGAATTGCAGGTCTTGTCGGATTTGATTGTGTTCCAATTGAATATAATTGGCCAGTAGATGCATTACAACTCCACATCAATTCCACATAATCGTTTGATTGAATTGGTAACATATAGTTCCAAGCTGCAACTACTCTACCTAATTGGCCAGATGATTTACTACAATCAATTTGTGTATTTGTATTTACAACATTACTTCCAGTATATGCCAACCATATATCAAAAGTAATATTTGTGTTTGCGGTATTTTCTAATTGAGTTGAGAATTGTAAATTATATATACCCGTATTCAAAACTTTAATTCTACTACCACTTTCAATTAAAACATTATGTGCAAAATCGATTGTATTTAATCGTTTTGCATATGCAGTATTTGCAGAACCACTTTGCGTTGTTGTATCACTAAATTGTCCGTAATTGAATAGTTTATTTCCCGCTAAATAAAAATCAGACCCACTTGCTACATCAACATTTCCATTTATATTCAAAGAACCGGTAATTGTTTGTGAACCAGTAGTGAACATCGAACCAGTAATAATGAATATCGAATTATGAAAATTAGAACTACCACTTACTTCAAAACTTCCACTTAATACAGTATTACCAATAATTGTATTACTACCACTTAATAAGTGTGTTCCTACAAATGATGTAGAACCACTTACCAAAAGTGATCCAGAAATGGTTTGTGTTCCAAAAAATGTATTTGAACCTGTTGTAGCGGTTTGTTTCCATTTATTATCAACTGAAGCGGAATAATTCATTACATTACCAATGCCAACTATACTTCCACTATACCCTTGAGAAGTTACTATCCCCTGTTGTTCATCATCTGCGATTATAATTAATCCATTATTTGTAGGAAGTAATTGAGTATCACCATCGGAATTACCAAACCAAGCAATAAGACCGGCTGGGTCTCCTACTAAAAGTTCATTACGAAAATCAATAAGATAATCATTTGATGCGGTATGAAAATCATTTATCGGAGTTTCATCCGGAATATTAAAATCCCAATTATTATCAGGCAATCCATCATCAAAGGGAACATTTCTTAATTGAGAACCATCTCCTTTAAAAGAACCGGTAAATGCGCTTCCTGAAAAAACCGAAGCAGTTATTGCATTATCAACAAATAAATTACTTAGAGAGGCTTCCGAACCACTAACAATGACTTTTTTCCAATTTGGCATTTAATACTACAATTTGAGAGTTAGTATCGTTGGAAAAGGGATTCGATAGAATATAAGAATGACACACTATGGTATTTAACCATTAGGAATCTTTAAAATTACATCTTCTATCGTGGTTGGTTACACTTTATGTGCCCACTTCCCTTTCGGGCCAACAATATACCAATAAATATTATATTTTTTATTAAAGGAATAAAAAAAGGGTAGATTAACTACCCTTCTCTTTTTTTTCTAAATATCTCTTTTGTAATTTAAGAATGATACTGTAAATAATTTCTAATTCAGTACCTTTAAATGTTGAGTTTTTAATTAAACTGAAAAGATACTCAAATTCTTCTATCGTTAAATCTACTCCACCATTATTCTTTGATTTCTTTGGTTCAACGATTTGTTCTTCTTGTTGAATCTCTTCTTTTGATGTTTCAAATTCAGTAGATACAACCTTTTGGTTTTTTGTAAAAATTCCCATAACCTATTTTTATTTTAATTATTATACATAGAAATAAATCTCTCCACCTTCTATTCTGATATTACCAACTTGTTGATAAGCAGGAATATCGGTTGTTACAACTGCTGCCACATAAGCATCAGGCGTAAATGAAGTTGCAGATGAATCAAAAGATCCACTAAAACCCCATCTTAAACTTCCTGCATCAAATGCGAATGCATGCCCAACACCACTTCCTTCATCTACTACGATACCGGCTTCATCAGGGTTTGTAGAACCACTATTTAATAAGATAAATTTATCTTCAACGGCTAAATTAGTAACATTTAAATAAGTTAAGTCACCATTTACAGTTAAATCACCACTTACTGTCAATGCTCCAGGCATCGAAACAGCTGAACCATTTAATGTAATAGCAGTAGTTCCGTCACCTGCTTTAATATCATTACCACCAACGGTTAAATCACCAACAACTTTTACATTTTCACCATCTAAAGTTAATGCAGTTGCAGTAGATGAACTAATATCGTTTCCATTAACTTTGATATCACCTGCAAATGTTGTTAAAGTTCCTGCAGTTAGAGTAATATTGGTTGCCCCAGTTGATGATTTAATATCATTACCGGTAACTTGCAAATCACCCCTAACTTCAACATCAGAACCATTTAATTCTATTGCAGTTGCAGTTGATGAACTAATGGTATTACCACCAATTGTAATATCACCTGTGATTACAGGATTATCTACTAAACCAATTGTTACGGTCTGACCACTAACGGTTGTATCTATTTCATTACTCGCACCGGTTATGGTTAAATTTTGAGTTTTTAATGATACGGTACCAGTTGAAGAATCTGAACCGGTGATACCTAATGTTGATACCAATCCAGTTAATCCCGCGCCATCACCGACAAATGAACCGGTAAAAGAACCTGATAATACAGTGTTCGATTGGTTTGTTCCTATTCGGTTAAATCCTGCAAAGGAACCCGATGCACCTACTACTACGCCTTGAGATGCGGTTACCGCTAATAATTCTGCATTACTACCGGATACTATGACTTTTTTCCAAACTGCCATTTTATATTAATTTACTTTTATTTTTGGGGTCTATTATAACACGTATAAATATATAACAAATACGATTTAATTAAAACCAAGATAAAATTCATTTGAAGAAGAGTATATTAACCCACCTGCTACGGCAGTAACTCCATTTTTTGCTTCTAAAATTAAACTTCCACTTAATATAACATCACCATTTTTAAATATGGTTGTTTGTTTATTTGTATAATTCCCAAAAGAATTTCCTATTACTAATTGAGAATCCGAACTTTGTGAGGTACTTAATTTATTAAAAATTAATTCACTACCACTAACTACTTGTCCGAATATTAAAGATGCGCTTACTGAACCAGTTACCCAAAGTTTTCCAGTATCATCTAAACTTAATAAATCTTTTGTATCAAAAATTCTAAATGAAGTACCACCACTACTTACCGATGCAGTAACATCTCCACTTGCAATTTGATTTAATTGTAACCCAACTACTCCCGCTGCAGGTATATTAACTAATCCACTTGCATCTCCAAAAAAACTTCCACTAAAAGAACCCGTATAAGAACCTGAATATGATTCTAATATATCTAATCTTTCATTTAGAGAAGATGATACGGTATTAAATCCTTCCCCTCTAGCACCCTGTGGCCCAGCAGCAATTACTTTTACAATTCGTGATCCCTCAACCGGTTCAGAAATTACGACTGAATTTGCTTCACTATTTATAATTACTTTATTACTAGCCATTCTTAAATTCTAGTTACTTCTTTTCTATTAGTTATTACACCTTCTAATAATCTGTAAACTTCATCTCCACTATATAATTCTATATCATAGTAGGCTTCTTCAAAATCAAATTCTGCAGTTGTATCAGCATTTAAATACACTCCTATTTGACCTAATGCAGCAGCTGAACCAGAACCTTCACTTCCTGTTCCTGCACTACCTGTAAACCATAAATAACTTCCTGTTCTTGCAGCAGACGAAGTTATATCGGTTAAAGTAGCATATAAAGTATTGGAATTATCAGCATAGTCAGAACGAATCTGCATTTTCATATTATATCCTTGCAAATCAATTGCTGAACCCGATGAGTCTGTATATTCGATTGAAAATCGGTAAGTTGCTCCCTGCTCTATTGAAAATGAATATTTACCCGCTGCCATTTGTAATTAATAAATTATTTAGTGTTTAACTATTATAAATATGAGAAAGAGGATATATTAAATATATTTACTTCTCTGCTTCTAATTTATTAATTCTTTCCTCTAATTTTTCAATCGTATTTTGTTGTTCTTTGATTGCTTCTATAAGAAGAGCAGTAAGTTTATCATATTTTACGGCTTTGTATCCGCTTTCTCTAGTTTGTACCAATTCTGGAACAACCGCTTCAATTTCTTGAGCGATTACTCCAATATCATGCCCCTCATATCCATGCTCAATATTTGAAATCCAATCAAATTCATATCCGCCAATTTCTTTAACTTTTTGGATAGGAGAACTAATTTGAATAATATTAGTTTTAAATCTTCTATCCGATGATGAGTATGCAACGATATCATTTGTAGCATCAATTCTACCAGCAGTTGTACTAGCTGCCATCCCAACTCCTAATGAATTAAATCTAACATCGGATGTGGTTAATAGTGCCTGATTAATTATTGTTTCGTATCCAGTTGTAGATGAAATTGTTATTTGAGATGAACCAGAAACTACATTATCAGCATTTAATTTATTCTTAATCGTTGTGTTGATTGAAGAAGTAAATGAATTTAAACTACTTGTTGCAGTATTAAGTGCTGAAAGATTTGTGTTGTTTGATGCAGTATATGCATTCAAACTAGCAGTAGAACTATGTATCGCATTAATATTCGTAGTATTAGATGCGGTATATGAATTTAAACTTGCAGTAGCAGTATGAATTGCACTTACATTTAAATTAAAAGAAGAAGTAAATGTATTCAAACTTGCAGTAGCATTATGAATAGCATTTATATTCAATATATTTGATGAAGTATATGCACTCAAATTACTGATTACACTATTATTTGATGATGTGTAAGAATTCAAACTATTCAATGTAGAATTGATTGAATTTATATTAGCAGTATTTGATGCGGTATATGAATTTAAACTTTCAGTTGTGGAATAAATTGAATTAATTTTTCCATCATTTGAAGAAGTATATGAATTCAATGTACCTCTTAAAGCATTTACATCCGCATCACTTGCATATGTTGTATCAATTGATGATGTAAATAACTCTAACGCATTTAATCTATTATTTTGTGCAGTATTTGTAGAATCATTAGATGAAGTATAAGAATTCAAACTACTTGTTGCAACGTAGATTGAATTAATTTTACTATCAGTTGAAGAAGTATATGAGTTCAATGTACCTCTTAAAGATGTAACATCTGCATCAGTAGCATATGTTGCATCTATCGATGATGTAAATGATTCTAACGCAGTTAATCTATTATTCGCAGAAGATGTATATAGATCCATTGAAGCAGTATATGCTTCAAAAGTTGTATCCTCTAAGAATCCTGTACCTGCTACAATGTTATTAATTCTATTACTCAATGATGAAGAAATCGTCATTAAAGAAGATGTCAATTGAGATGCAGATATAAATAAACTTGCAGTTGCAGTATTAAGAGATGATGTTACATTTTCTAATGCAGTTAATCTATTACCATATGAGGCAGTTGTAGAATTTACCGAAGATGTAAAAGAATGCAAAGAACCGGTATAATTTCCAAATTCAACTTCAGATACAAATGAATTATCCAATGAAGCACTAAATCCTTCTAACGCATCTATTCTACTATCAAAAGAAGAACTATGGGTTGTATAAGATGAGGTAAATGAATTAAAGTCAGTTCTTATACTTCCACTTTCATTTTCTAAACTATTAACCCTACTATCGTTTGAAGATGTGTATGAATTATATGTTGTTCTTACACTTCCGCTTTCAGTTTCCAATGAATCCAATCTACCATCAAATGATTGTGTAATTGTTTCAATTGAACCCAATCTTAAATCAGTTGATGCAGTATAATCATACAAACTAGAAGTTGCATCACTTAAATTACCTATTACAATATTATTAGATGATGTATAAGAATTTAACGAAGCAGTTGCAGTAAATAATGCATCATTTTTAGAATCTTGTGATGCAGTATATGAATTCAAACTTGCGGTTGAAATATGAATTGCATTAATATTAGCTACATTAGAAGATGTATAATTGTTTATAGAAGAAGTATATAAATGAAAACTTGCACTTTGTATCTCTAAATTTTGAGCTCTACTATTAATAGATGAACTAAATGTGTTATATCTATTTTCTAATATAATTTGTTCTTCAGAACCATTTAACCCTGCTTTCCAATAATCATTTGATGTATCCCATAATAATGATCCAGATGTTGTGGATGCTCCACTTGCATCTCTAACTACCAACCCACCATTACTTGCCGCACTTCCATTAAGAGAAATAATATTATCACCAATATCAACGGTTGTAGAATTTACGGTTGTTGTAGTTCCTTTAACTAAAAAATCTCCTTTTACAGTTACGGAAGAACCTGTTAATTCTATTGCAGTATTAAGAGAAGATGTATAATTGTTTATAGATTGAGAGAAAGAATTGTAAGTAGTTCTAACACTTGCACTTTCAATTTCCAATGCATCTAATCTACTATCTTGAATAACTAAAGAACCACTAAATGAACCGGTAAATGATCCTGAAATAGATGGAGAATAGATTCCACCTAATACAGTTAGTGAACCCGTTATAGCTGCACTTTGACTAACATTAAGAGTATTATCTATTTTTAATCCGGTTCCTAATAATCTTGTGTTTCTTTGAATAAATAAGTCATTATCAGCACCGGCTACACTTAATACCGTTACAGTTGAACCACCTTCTTCGTATTGAAGATATGCTCCAGCATCAGATGTTACTAATTTCCATGCAATATCATCAGATGTAAAATTATTATCATGCCTAATTTCAAAAGTAGATGAACCATTAAAAGCATCATTTTCATTATGAGTAAAACCTATTGAGCTTGTTAAATATTGGCTTCCAGTTCTTGCATTAAATTGACCTGCGAAAATAGAAACTGATCCTGATATCGTTTGAGTTCCTTTAAATGTATTTGAACCAGTTGTAGCATAAGAACCAGTTACTCCTTCAATAGAATTCAACCTACTATTAGCAGATGATGTGAATGCATTTAATGAAGAAGTTGAAATATGAATTGCATTAATATTTGTTGTGTTAGATGCAGTATATGCATTTACACTTGCACTTACAACATTTAAATCATTAATTCTTGAATTCAATGAAGAAGAAAAAGTAGTAATGTTTCCAAAATTATTTATTTCTCCAATTGATGCAGTGCCTACATATAATCTATTCCAATATTTTGAGGTGCTTCCTAAATCATGAATATATCCTTCTTGAGGAATTAATGAAGATGATAAAGATGCTACAACATTAATTGTATCGGAATCTACATCCCCCAATTTAAGATTTCCACTAATAAAAACATTTCCAGCAAAATACGCATTTGATGCAGTAATATCTCCGGTTAAAGAAAGTGAACCACTATTACCCCAAGTTGAGTTAGGAGTAGATCCTGAATTTAATTTTACTAAAGTTATCTCCCCACTACCACTAGCACCAAAAACTATACTCTGATTATTTGATACTAAATATGGTTCTCCATATTGTAAAGTTCCTTTGGAACTAACATTACCTCTTCGTATTTGGAAAATTGCCATTTATTATTTTATTATTGAATTCTTTTATAAATATAAGGGTTGAAAAAATAACTCATAATAAGATAGTTATTTTATATATACTGCTAATGTATTGAAATTTGTTGTATTAGCGCTTGTAGTAGTTGTTGCACTTCCTAATAATCCATACACCTGATTTGAAAGTCTATTTGTCCAACCTCCTGTTCCTAAAGCATTCCCACTTCTACCATAAGGTGTATCGGGATAAACATTTGTAGGGCCGTTTGTAGTCCACCAATTAGCAGTATCATATAACCAATCACATGGTGCAGCAATAGGATATGATGATGCTGTCATAAAAGTGTAACCCTTTAATGCAGACCAACTTCCGGTTAAAGGTGCTGAAAGTTTTAGAGTTTGCGTAGAGTTTGTATCAATATCCAAAGCATTCGGATTGTTATATACCGTTTGATGTGCAACACTACAATTTGATAAATGGGGTTGAACTGATGCCGTAGATGCCATTCTCATTACTGAACTACACTGTGCGCTTCCACTTACACTATACCATAAATGTTCTGCATTTCTAACATGCTTATTAAAGGTAGTTCCTACACTGCCACTATATTGGTTTGGATATGGATACCCTAATTGAGTTGAACCCGATGGATTATATGAAATTAGCATCCAGCCTCCTCCATTATCAGTTTGATTACAATAAACTTGAACTGAACTTGTCATCATTCCCGTTTGTATATAATACCAACCATTTGTTTGAATACCAGCGTTATATAATTGAACGGCGGAAAGTGCAGGGTTTGAAATTGTTCCTAATGTGGCTCCACCAACTACAAATCCATTTAAAAAAGTTATAGCCATATCTTTTATTATTCTACTGTTACAATTGCATATAAAACGCCAGGTGTTGATGTTGGATCACAATATACATGAAGTGAATCAAATTGATTAAGAGTTAATCCGGTAAATGTATATGTTTGAATTGTATCCTGTGTCAAACTCAATGTTGCAGTTGCAATTTGAGATGCAGTTGAAAAAGCACTACCATTTGTATTTTTAAAAATTGCAATTTGTGTTGAGTTTGGCCCAGCCCCATCTTGTCTTAAAAATACAGTCACCTTATTTAATAAAGTAGTTGTAACCATAAATGCCGTATCCGAAGAAGGTGATGCGGAATCAGAAGCAGTTCTTGTATTGGCATTAAAGTAAAATGCGGATGCATTACTTCGATTCGTTGCCATATATAATCTAATAGAACCTCTCGCAGTAGCACCAGCTGTTGTAATCCAACTATTAGAACCAGTACTATAAGATAACATATATCCATCGATAATTGAACCGGATAGGCTATCATTCACATCCGATAATTGCCATAATCTAGCTCCTAATGATCCGGAATTTGATATGGTTAGACTTCCTGTTATAGTAAGAGACCCGGATATCAATTGAGAACCACTCACTTCTACATATCCATTATTTTGAACAATTAAATTACTTCCACTTGTCAAATAAAGTGATGAACTATTTGCAGATATAGATGAACTAATTGTAGTTAAAGCAGTTACTATCAATGAACCCGTAATTGTTTGGTCTGCTTTAAATTGGTTTGAACCAGTTGTTGCATAAGAACCGGTTTTACCATTTAATGAAGCAGTTGTTGAATTTATACTTGCGGTATAAGAATTCATTGAAGAAGTGTAAGTGTTTATACTTGCACTATATGTGTTTATACTTGCGGTATAAGTATTGAATGAAGATGTTGTTGCAAATCCACTACCATTTACAATTGAGTTAATTCTACTATCAAACGATGAACTATGAGTTGTATATGAAGAAGTGAATGTATTCAAAGATGCGGTTGCAGTATAAACATTATTTAATGCAGTATTTGCAGATGAAGTAAATGTATTGATTGAACTACTAAATGCATTGAATACACTTTGTGATAAAAACATACTAACATCAGTAGCACCAACACCAGCACTTGCAATTCTACTATTTACCGATGAACTAAATGCAGTAAATCCTTCTACCGATGATGATAATATGTTACTACCATTTAATATTTGAGAGCTTCCGCTTACTAATCCTAATGGTAATTGTGATGATCCTGATATTACACCGTTTGGTAATGATGTTAAAAATGAACCAGTTTCACTTTCCACAATCCAACTACCACTTACACTTTCAATTGAATTTAATCTATTCACTAAACTTGCAGTCGAAATACTTGCAGTATATAAATTAAAAGATGAAGTTGTTACCAATGAAGATGTATCAACATTCAATACCGATGAAGTTGTTGCAAATCCTAATGAAGTTATTTGTGTGGATGAACTTATAATACCATTTGGAATAGATGTTAAGAAACTTCCTGTTTCCGCTTCAGTAATAAATGAACCCGTTTCCGATTTTAATAAGTAAGAACCACTATTACTTTCTAATGAACTTAATCTACTATTTTGAGTTGTATTAGTAGATTCATTTGAAGAAGTATAAGTGTTAAAAGTTGAAGCACTTAAAAATGGAGATACATTTATTCCTTCAACTATATCTAATCTATTATCAAAAGATGAACTATGAGTTGTATAGGATGAAGTAAATGTATTAAAAGTAGATGATGATAAAAATGGTGTTACATTTATTAATTCCAAATTATCAACTCTACTATCAAAACTTGCACTATCCGTTTTATAAGATGATGTGAAAGTATTGAACGATGAACTTAATAGTAAAGAAGATGTATTTGTTGATTGAACTGATGCGGTATATGCCTCAAAAGATGAAGTTGATAATTTACTAGCTACAGATAAAATTGATGCACTTGCAAATGCATTTAACGAAGATGTAATAGAAGAAGCACTCTGTAATAATTCTATTTCGGTAGCAAATGTTACATCAATACTTGCACTAACAAATTCTATAACTCTTTGTAAAGTAACTTTTTGCGTTTGGTTACCATCAACAACAGGCAATATACTACTTGTTGTTAAATTACTAATTGTGTTTAATGCTGATATTTTTGGCATTTTATTCTGCTATTAAATCGTTGCCATCTTCGGTCTGAATTGGATCCCCAAATATATCAGGTGATTCGGTTTCAATTTTATTTCCTAATAATTGAGATCCAAATTTCTCCAATGGTTTTTCTAAAGATGTAGTTAATCTTCCATTTAAATCATAACCATCCCCACCTTGTAATACAACCTCATTTGATACAATAACTTTTCTGATACTGAATCCTTTTTGTGTAGTGGGCTGTGTGTCAAATCTTTTAGGCAATAAGTAAGCATTAACGGTTAATGAAAGATTAGTTCTAATTATTCTTTCCGAACCAGCACCCACTTCTTGTTGGTTATCAAAATTACCAACAATTACTCTAAATTTATAATTTGTATCTTCACCCCAATATTGTTCACTTGCATATTGGAATTGCTCTATTATTTTATTATTATGTTCCGTATATCCTGTCCAAAATACAACTTCATATGTTAAGGTTACATAATTAGGCATTCTAACATCATATGCTTCGAACCTTCTTTTAAAATCCGGATTCAATAATGAGAATCTATCATATGCATGTTTTTGTGAATATTTTTTTACAGTTGGATATGTTACTCTATGGTCTTTAAGAAATTTCATAGATTCATTTTGTTCTATTGAATTTCTCTTAAACATAATAATTGGTAATTGAATCTTTCCCAATTTATCTTTTAAATATCCATCTTTTTGAGCAGATTTCCATCTTTCAGCATTACCATATACTAAAGGAATTTTTATTTTATTACCATTTGATTCAACTTCAGGAATCAAATGTAATTCCATATAATTTGCAATAATAGTATCAACATCCAAAAGGGATATCCCCAACATTTTGGATTCATCTTGTTTTACTATTTTTGAAAATTTGTTATCTGCCATTATCTAACTATTTGTTCTAAGTTGATTACAGTGTTTCTACTTAAGAATGTTTCACAAATTACTGAAAACTTATTTATTCCTTGACCACCTATCCACTGATCCTCTTTCACATTTGATATTTCATAATAAGAGCCATCTAATAAAACTACATCACCCACTTCTGGATAAAAATCATTATCTATTAGCGTATGACGGTTGAATCTAAAATTAGAAGTTCTAGATGTATCTGAACCATAACCTTCATAGTTTGTTTCAGTATCAGCTCTTTCAATCATACAATATGTTTCCATCCCTTTATAATATTTTTTATTAAGAGATTCTCCATAAAGATTATATGCAGTTTCCAACACATTTACTTTGAAAAGGGTTACTAATGTTTCTATCACATCATTAACCATTTCTGAAGAAATTTGTTCAAAAAATTTTATATCTCTGGCTGAATTAAAACGTGGCATATTATCCTATATAAATTGCTAGTGGAACTTTTTGTAACATCTCTAGTTGTTGCTGAGCCTCTGCTGCCTTATTTTCAAATTGAGTTTTTCTACTTAATTCTTCTAAGTTTTCTCTCAATTGTGTAATAAGGTTTTCTTTTTCAGTTGTAGCCTCTGCTCTAAGTTGCGCACCATCCAAAGTGGTTTCTCCACCAGGTATAGGAATAGTATTATATTTCTCTCTGATAGCTCCTAATAATTCTTTGGATAGAGCCAATGTATATTTTCTAATCCACTGTCTTCCAACATCATTTATCTTTCTATAAGGTATAAAATTATATCTCATATTAGAGTAGTCGGATATTACATTCGGAGTAGTTGTTATTGAATTTTTTTCAAAATCTTTTTTAACATAATATTCAAAAAATATTTTATGATCAGTAGTTGGTACTGGAAATATTTGCAATTGATTATTTACAATATTAAATGTATGAGCAGATTTACGAATTTGGTCATTAAATTCAATTGCCTGAATTCTTAATAAATCCTCATAAAAAGGTAATAATACGAATTGTGTTGCAGTAGAAAATGATGTAAACCCAAATTCTTGTGTGATATTCAAAGTTCCCATACCACTAATTGCATATGGGTCAAAGAATCTTGATAAAGCAGGCCTAGGTTCGAAATAAACTTTTGTAATTTCTATTCTACTTCCACTCTCATGTGTTTCTGCAAATTCTTTTAAATCATATGATTGTGTATTAGCACTTGCACTAATAACACCCCTCTTAATATCAGTTCTTCCTCCAACTCCTGCTAACGTTCCATACGCATCACTTATTCTTACTATTGTAGGAACAAATGAACCATCTACTAATTGTCCGGTATAGTTTGTCGATGTACTTTGTCCGGAAACAATTGATAAATTATTACGAATATTAAATTGATTCACTTGAGCACCATACTCTGATACCGATTCTTCGAAACAAGCAAAAAACTGATCATCGATTAATTCCACATCGATAATAGGATACCCCAATCTTCTAGCACACCAAAGTGCTACTTTTGGAGCATCATCTCCAAAGATACTATCATCATCATAAATTCCAAATGGAGTTTGCCCAATTTCAAATGATGATGAACCAGGATAATGATTTATGTTTGAGTTTACTGACATTCAATTTTTTATTTGCGGTTAAACCAAATTAACCAATTTATATTTAGTTGAATATAACAATTTTGCAATATTATCCAATTCGTTTTGAATCCAACTTTCTTGTAATTCATCGGTTTCTCTTTCTCTTTTTAATATTGCAATTAATTTATCAAAATAAGCAATTATGTTTTCTTTGGTTGCATTATTATCAACACCATTTACTTGTTTATATTGAATTAGTCCAAACTGGCCCTGATATGCCTCAATCAAACCATCTATAATAGGAACGATTTCAGTATAATATGTTTCTAATGCCAAATGAATTGCTAATGATCCAGGTCCAGATACCTTAGTGTGAAACTGATGTGCCTGTGTTCTGCTGTGTAAAAATATTGAAGCTAAGTTCTCCATTAAATTGTTTGTATTTTAATTATATGTATAAATATCATTTCTGAATTAAAAAAGAATTTGGAAAGATTTGAACTCTTTCTCTATCTATACCCTTTTCTTCGATTAATTCATTCATAGCTCTCAAAACCGATGGATATGCATCTATATCATCTCCTCCCATATATCCACCTTTCTTAACCCTACTCCACCAATTGTTCATATCCATTTTCACAATATCATAATTATGGTCTCCATCTATATAAACAAATTTTAAAGATTCCTCATCATACCATTTCCACAACCATCTACTATCTCCTATCATAAGATTTATATATTCTTCAACACCACATAAACGATAGTGTGCTTTAATCAGCTCATCAATCGGAATGTTTGTAAGTTCTTTGGAAAAACGATATTCATAAAAGGATTGTGGATGGTCGCCCCTTCTAACATCAGCATCAATCTGCCAAAGAGAATCTATTGTATCAAATTTTATATTCTTTCCACTTTGTTTAATTAGGGAAGCCATAAAGATTGTTGATTGACCGAAAAATGTTCCAATTTCTACAACCGAATCACCATCTTCCAATTTATCAATTATAATTTTATAGATATCTTCTGCACACCCTATCCATCCAGGAACGTCTTCATAAGTTTTAATCTTTCCGATTTCGTACTTATCTTTTATTGTATGTAACCTCATAAATTTAAATATAAAAAGACATAAAAAAGGGGATGATTTCTCACCCCCTAATTTTATTCTACATTATGTTAGAACTTAATAACTGAATCCGAAGATTACAAGTTAGCTAAGTCTTTTACATAAATCTTACCATAGAATTCTGGTCTTACGATCTTCTTAGCGTAACGAGTCATAACTCCTCTTCTTGGAGTGAAGTTATCTGGGTCGTACACTAATGGAGTCATAATCAATGGTACATACGGAGCATATACCGCACCAGTCTCAAGGAAGTTAGCACCTTTGAATCCTAACAATATTTGGTTAGAAGTCATGTAAGGGTTTTTGTAAACAGTGTATCTGTTAGAGATTGAACCTACTACTGATACTCCAGCAGCAAATTGCATTGCATCTTTCTCAGCATTCACGTGGAATCCTGGAATTGATTCTAAAATTGTAGCAACGTCAGGAGAACATACGATAAAGTTTGCTCCACCTCTCATTGTTAATTGATGAATCTTGTTAGATACTTTGTTTAACTTAACTCCTAAAGTCTGGAACCAAGTTGCTTTTTGGTAAGCTAATGAAGAAGAACCTGCAGTCCATAATCCAGTTGCTGCATTATATTCTTCACCTACGTTTGTTGACCAGTAATCAACAGTTAAAGCGTTAGCTTGTAACATATCTAAGATTTCTAAATCGATTTCTAATGAAATGTATTCAGATAACATAGAAGTTAATTCAGCTTCAGCATCGATTGAGTGGTAAGCATTTAAGTCTTGTGCCAACTCTGGAGTCCATACTGCTTTCAACTTACGAGTCTTAGCAACGATAGATTCACTCTTTAATTCCAAATCAACTTCTGGAATGTTTAAGTTTGCACCACCGTCTGGACCACCTGTGATTGGGTTTCTATCTTCGAAATCTCCTCTATCGTAAGCAACAGGTTGCTTAGGATATACGAAGTTTTGTAAAGATGAAGTAGCCGCAGTAATTGCGAATAATTCTACACCACTACCATCATATTTAGCTCTAGTGTAAGCATGTAAGAAATTAACAGCAGAACCAGCAGTTGAACCACTAGTTGCACTAATTAATTTACCAGCTTGAACATCTAAGTTCTCTAATGAAGCAGTTGTTACAGTGATTTTCTTCAAAGTATTATCAGCAGCAGATGCAGATAATGCAGAATCAAAACCAACTTCAGCCCAAGTAGCGTTAGCGAAAGAAACAGGAGCAGTAGCATCAGAACCTGTGCTTACAGTGTATCCATATTTTCCTTCACCATACAAACCACCAGAAGCTGCATCAGTTCTACCGAACTTAGCACCTGTACCACCATATAATGATGCGTTTGCATTTTGTCCACCTCTTGTGTTACCATATTTGAAATCCATAAAGAAAATCAAACCTGAAGGTAAGTTCATTGGTTGAACAGAAACGAATTCTTTTGCAGCGATTTCGCCGAAAATTCTTCTTACTAATGGTAAAGCAACACCAGACCATTCTTCCGAACCTGCCTGCGCACTTGTAGCATTAGCTTCAGTTAATAATTGTTGAGCTTGATTCTCTAACAATACCGCCATAGAATGTTGGTCTCTATCTTTTAAGCCTTCTAACAAACCGGTTTTTTCCCACTTTGTTCTCAAACCTCTAGTTTGCTCCAACATTACAGCTTGAGGGTTTTTCGCCTCTAATAATGATTTAACATTAAAGTTTGCCATTTTGTTTTTTATTTTAATTTAATTAAATTACCAATTATTTGATAATACCAGCTAATTTTTTAAATCTGTCTGCTGCAGAATTATCTTCAGCGATAATTTGTTTTGCAGGTGCAGTAGATTGTGCTGGTTTTGATGCATAACTTTCTGTAAGTTTGTTCACAGTTTTCTTAGTTGCAGTTGAACCAATTTTAAATGATTCTGCAATTGTAGTGTAAACTAATTTCACTTCTCTTACATTCTTTGTTCTGTCTAAAGTTTCAACAACCTTAGTTTTTTGTTCGTTTGTTAAGTTGTATCCTCTGAACAATTTGTTCACATACAACAACTTAGCGTTAAGAAGATTTACTTCATTGATAGTCTTCTTTAAAGAACCGATTACTTTGTATGCTTCTTCCAATTCAGCATCTTTTGCAGCTAATTCAGCAGAATGGTCTTCACCATCTTCTTCTTCAGTTACAGGAGCTTCTTCTTCAGCTTCATCTCCGTATCCCATTTCTCTTAAGATTTCATCTAAATCGATTTCCTCTTCTTCTTCAACTGGCGCTTCTGCTGCAGGTTCTTCAGTTGCTACTGCTGGAGCCTCTTCTTCGGCTTCTTCTTCAGCTACAACGTGATCATCTTCGTCAGCTTCTGCTTCCAATTCTTTGATGATTTCTTCGATGTCTAATTCATCTTCATCAGTTTCTTCTTCTTCATTCATTGCTGAATCAGGAGTTGCACCTGTGATGTCTTCCTCTTCTTCACCTTCGGTGATACCTGCTACTTTTTCAGCGTTCTCATCTTCTGAACCAACTTCTGCAGAAATTGTATCAACATCTGCTGCACCTAATTCGTCTGATTTTGCTGCTGAATCAAAAGCATCTCCAGCTGGTTCTTTACCAGTTTGACCTGATGTAGTTCCACCTGTACCTGCACCGATTGCAGAAGAAACATCGTTTTCTTGAGTTAATTCTACCTCTTCTTCTTCTTTCACTTCTTCGCCTTCTAATTCTTCTTGTAATTTTCTAGAAAGCATAGATTGAAGTTTAGGAGTGAATGCTTCTTCAAGAGCGATTTTTGCGTTTGCTAATGCCGTTTCACGAACCGCTTTAGCATCTGCGATTGCTTCTTTTAACAATTTGCTATTCATCTTAAATTTGTGAATTTGCTTGGACTAATGGAGTTGTGTCCAAATGATATTACTTGATTATAAGTGTGACCTCATATAAAAAGTGATGAGGTATTCGAATCAATTAAATATAAATATATAAAAAGTTTAGAAAAAACAAATTTAATTAAAAATTGTTTAGATACTTATTTTTTTTAATTGCTTTTTCTTTTTGTAATCTTTTTCTTACCGATGGTTTTAGATATTCGGTTCTATCTCTTAACTCTTTTACAATACCAATTTTAAAAACTTTGTTTTTAAAAACTTTTAGAGCCTTTTCTAAATTCTTTTGTTGCTCATCCGCTGAAGAAGCCTTTGAAACTTTAATCTCTAATCTAACTGGCATATTATGCTAATTCTTCAATAATTTCTCTTATTAAATGATGTGTTTTACACCAATCACCACACATATCCGTACCAATAGATTCGTTTAAATTATGTTTTACCGATTCATTTAATGATTCCATAAATGCACCTTGTGTAGATGGGTTAGAAACAAAATCCCAACCAATCAATTCAAAATCTTCACCAACTCTCACTTTGTTTCCTCCCATAGATTCTACTGAACCCATTCCTCTAGAAGAAATACCTAAACGAATACCGGCTCTTAATAATTCTTTTAAAATGTTACCAGATGGAGTTGGAAGTATTTCTACTACACCTACTACATCATTACCATTCCAAGAACATTCTCTTATATTATGAGAAACATTTTTAAGTGATACTACTGATGATTCAGGATGGTCTAATTCACCCAATGCTCTTTTTTCAGTAATAAGTTGTTGATATTTCTTAACTTCTCTTTCTAAGATTTCTTTTGGATACACTCTACCATTTTGGTTTTGTGCATCTGCTCTTTGCAATACACCTTTAACCAAAACTACTCCGTTTTCGTCTTCGTTAATCTTTCCCTCAAATAAATGTGTTTCTATTAAAAGTGATTTCATTCTTTTTTACTTTAGTTTAATAATCCGATTGCAATATCCTTAACTTCTCTTTCTGCACCAGCTGCATATTTCTTATTTACAACTGCAATAGTATTGCCAGATACCTTAATAGTGTACATTGGAATCATAGAAGTTGAAAAATCATATTTGATACCAGCTTTCTTTAATTCAGTACCCACATTCATAAAAGATGATGCGTTTTTAACCGCTGCTTCAATTTTATCTAAATCAGCATCGTATCTTCCTTCTGCAATAGTTGATTCATTTGGATATGCTTTATCAACTGCATTAAAAAATTCTTTTTTCTTTTCTTCCGAATCTAACTCTGCTGGAGAATTGATACCGAACTTATCCATCACACCTTTGAAAACTTTTTGATACTGAGTCATTTCTTCTTCAGTCATTTCCATTTTAGTTCTCAATTTATTTACAGATGCAGCCAAATTCATTTTATCTAACCCAATTGCATCAATAACTCTTGCTATGATTTGTAATTTTTGTTGATTATTCATTTTAGCATCTCTCATTTTATCAGTTGCCTGATCCAATTTAGATGCTACACTTGTTGGAATATTAGCTTTATTAATATCCGTAGCAGCTTCGCTATGAATTTCTTTTAATCTTTCAGATACTCCTTGCCAAGCTTTTTCAACTTTATTAAAAAAATCTTTCTTTTCCTCATCGGATTGAAAGTCTGCTGGTGAACTTACATTATGCTTTTTTAGCATTGCTTGAAAAAAAGATTGATAATCTTTTTCTTCTTGAAGAACTTCTCCAACTAATGCTTTTAATTGTTCTTTAGTTATTTTCATACAAAATTACTTTTTAAGATAGGTTACGTTTTTACCAATATTCGATAACCTTTCTCTTATTCTATAAATATGGTGATTGGTTCTTTTCCAAAAATTTTCACCTTTCATAGCATTTTCTTTTTTTATTTTACCATACCACTCTAAAAATTTTTCTATTTCATCTAATTTTTTGCGAGTTTCTCTAATACCCAACCCAATTTTTTGGTTAGGTGTAAGAGTTTGGTCTAATCTTAATTTGTGAAATCTATTTTCAGTAAGAGATGTATATCCCGTCAATGAGGCCATTCTCTTTACATAATCGGATGTATGCTTGCCATCTTTAGAAAAAGCTCTAGGAGTATCATATCCAGCTATATCACCGGTTGTAGTTACTTCTTTTTTTAACTCATCCTCTTCTCTAAGTTCGGAAAGAATTTCCTTTATTTTACTTTTTAATGCTTCTAGTTGATTTGACATTTCTAATTTCCTTTAATAATTCATATGTAAGCATTAAAACTGAAACTTGCTTCTCACTATTTTCTTTCAAAAAGTTATCAGATTTAAATAACTTAATCATTTCAGATATTTTGATTTTAGTTACCTTATCAGTAATATCTTTTGATTCTGATATTAATGAACTTAAAACTTTTTTAGTTTCTTCATTAATAAATTTTGAAAATGTAGAAGTATTAGAAACATTATTGATGAATTCTCTTAAAAGACCTTTTTGAGAATCATCTAAATTTGAATATTTTGAATTAAAATTTTCAATTAATAACTTATAAGTTAATAATCTTAAATCTTCAGATTGTTTTTTGAATTCCTCATAAAGTTTATCCTGAGGTTTAGTTGATGGTTTTTTAGCAGTTATATGTTCTAAGATAGTATTATTAGATTCAATAAAATCTCTAATCTCAACCTTTCTACCTTGAGTTTTGCTTTCAAACACTTTGTATATCGAAGCCAACAATTTATAATTTTGTAGATTCGATGAAAGAAACTTCTCTAATTCATAGTTTTCCTTAATTGTTTTAATAAGGTTATACTTTTCTTTTGCAAGTTTAGATTCATCCAATTTTCTTCTTTCCTCAACTACTTCGGATAAAAAGAGTTTAGCGTCATCACTATTTGAAAATTTTTCCTTAGTAATCCAATTATATAATTTCAATTCTTTAGCCAATTCTTTTTTGGAATTAAAGAATTCTTTAATAATTTTTTCTGACAAGTTCTTATTTGAGTTGGATAATACTTCTTGTGTAATTTGTTTTACCAACAATTCAAATAAAATAGCTGTGTTTTTAAACTTTGAGTGTTTAACTTTCATTACAAACGTCTGTTTTACAATTATATATGTAAATATTTACATAATATAAATATTAAATAACTTTAGATTACCTAAAATTTATATATCAGTTAATATATTTTTATCGTCTAATAAAGAACCCGAATCATCATTTTGTGGATTAGATTCTTCATTAATTACCTTTTTAGTGTTCTTTTTATCATAACGAGCCTGGATTCTTTTTCTCACAGCATCTTTAAAAAACTTCTCTTTTTCAGAAACATCTTTTAATTTAGATACCAATCTTTCCTTTCTGGTTTCTCTTCCGAAGTTACGAGTTATATCATCTTTACCCAATGGGTCTCTTCCAAAAGCATTATCATCAGTTCCATTATTACCAGTCATTTGAGGTCTTCCACCTAATTTACCATTCTCCGCACTTGTAGTTGCTTTATCCTTTACAACAGCTTCTCCTTCGATTGGTTGGTCTTCAGTAGGTTGCTCTTCAGTAGGTTGCTCTTCTGCAGGTTGCTCTTCTGCAGGTTGTTCTGATTGTTGAGGTTCTTCGTATGGATCAACACCTTCGTTTTCAATTTTAGTCAATCTATTTAAATCAAATGTATCAGTTACAACATCTTCTTTATTTTCAGCAATCTCTTCATCAGAAAGTTTAAATATGTTTTTGTAAATCCAATCGTTTGAAATCATTTTTAATGCTTTCATATCGGTTGCCAACCTAACCTTTTCTGCCCAAAGATTAATCTTCTCCTGTTCATAAATAGTAGATGGGTTGGTTAATTCTAATGAAAAATCAACAACATCAGTACCTTCAAATCCATTAGCAATCAAATGTGCAATAGCTACTTGTGTTAATTCTGATACAACTACTCTTTGAATTCTTTCAATAGTTCTAGCGAAACGAATATCCTCTGCTGCTAAAGTTGCTTTACCATTAATATCCTCTTCATATCCTAAAAACGCTTTAGGTATTTTTAAAGCAGCAAATAGTTTAGCCTTTAAGTAATCAATATCTTCTATTGCAGAGTATTGTAGACCACTTAATGTATCGATTTGTGTACCACTATCTCCACCTCTCACCGGCATAAAGAAATCTTCGGTGATATTCATCATATTGTATTTAAGATTATAATCTCCAGTCTTTTGATCTTGGAATGGAGTTTTCTTAATCTTATTGATAATTTTCTGCATATAGTTATCCACTTCTTGAGGAGGGATATTACCTATATCAATTTTAAAGATTCTTTTTTCTGGAGCTCTCATTATACGATGTATCATCATCGCATCTTCCATTAAAGTAATTTGTTTCCATAATCTTCTACCATTTTCAATCATAGATTTACCATAAGGTAAATAATTGGTATCGGAATATAAACGGAAATGAGCCATCTCAAAGTTATCATACTCCTTTTTACCTAAGTAATCCGGATCAACGGTGAATTTAATACCCGTTTCATGTCTATTAATTCTAGATGGATCATGTGGATCTTCGGTTCTTTGTGTGTGATAAACTGATTGTGGGAATACGTTCACAACCCCTTCTCCTTCTACTATCTCTAAAACTAAGAATTGATCACCATATTTAGCCAAGTTTCTTACCCACGGCCAAAGATTGAACTCAATGTTCATTATATCGTAGAAAAGATTATGTAAAACTTCTTTTACATTTTGGTTAGAAGTTTTAATCGTTAATACATCACCAAACTCATTTTTTGTAGTACACTCATCTGCATAAATGTCTAATGCCGATGCAATAATTGGATCCTGGTCCATTGCATCATAATCTAAAAATAACTCCCTTCTAATTGTTTGATAAGAAAGTTGAGTTTGTAGGGCATTATATTGATACCCGCTCTGAAGTTTGTAGAATCTATCTTTTACACTTTTAAGATTAGATTGAGATTGACTTTGCTCAATATCTACAACCTTCGTTTTTCCATCTTCTCTCCTAACAATAACGTTAGTAGAGAACAATTTTCTCATCCTTTCGAAAAACGAATTATTATTGTTTTCTGCCATTTTAATTTTTATTTATTTCAATAATTCTAATAATCAAATTACCATTACCTTTAATTACTCTATGAAACTTATGATTTTTTATTTCAAATTCCAATCCTTCAACTAATGTAATTGGTAATTCATCATCCATTTGAAGTTTCCAATCCTTTCCTCCTAAAACCAAAATTTTTCTATCCCATTCATCCTGGTGCCACAATAACTCTCTCTCATCTAATCCACCTTCAAATAATCTATATCGTTTTGTGTTATCAACCGATACATCATAATACGCTTTAACCATAAATGTATGAATAATTATTTAATTTTCCAATTATTTTACCAATATTTGTAAGCCGGCTCTGATAAACCCAACTGCTTAGCATATTTTGGTAAATTACAAGCCCACCATCTTGCGGATGTTTTATCCTTTTCAGTATCACAATTGTGCCTTGCCGCAAATGCCTTACTTGCATCCAAATTATTCATTTTAATTTTTAGTCCAGTAGTATCCCCCCACGTTACTTTCTTAACCCCATCACCATCCTTAACATAAACATAGAATTTTTTTGGTCCACCTTTTTTAGGTTTATTGAGTTCAACATCTTTTCCCTGATGTTCTGCTTCTAAAATAGGAAAATCTAGCCAAACTTCATTTCCTTCGTAAATTCCTTTTTCTCCCAAATCAGTTTCTTTAACAAACCATTTATCTTGAGCATTTTCTAAAACCAATTTATTTTCATTATATAAGGTTCTAGCATCTCTAAACATTTCAAAATATTTAGATGAACCATATCTATAAATTGATTCGTGAAGAGGAGTTCCCATATTTTGATGGTATCTCAATCCTTCATTTATTGTTTCAATATTCTCTACTAAGATTTTCATACATATAAATATTAGAGTAACCATCTTATATCTTCATTTCCATCACCAATATTCATTTCGTATGGATTTACTCTCATTCTTTCGTTTGCAGAACCCATAGAAAAACCTGTTGTTGAAATGGAATTGATTGCCACTTTAGCTAAATCCATTCTCTCTTGTCTTAATCTTAATGCAGTATCTCTTACCCACAATCCAATAGAGAATGCCATTACTAAGTCATCATTGTAACCTCTCATTGCTTCAGCTCTATTTGTAAGCCATATGAATGTAAACAACTCATCAATTAATCTTAAGGACTGAACCACAACTTCTTTATTTCTGAAATATTCATCCAATTTGGATATAATAAGAGGTCTAGTTTTAGCAGATGTTGTGAAACCAGCTATTTGTCTTCTTTCTTCTGCATTAAATTTATTAGTATATTGTTTTTCTATATCAATATATTTGTAATCCTGTGTTTGATAATAAAGATTTTGATAATTTCTATCAATAACTTGTTGAATTACCGCCCACCCAATATTAGCATTTTCTATTACTAAAAGTGCATTATTCCATTCAGTTCCAACTGCTACTAAGAAATTACCATAATCCTTAGTTTCCATTTTCCCTCTATATTCAGCAACTTGCACATTGTTCTCTATATCAAAAACATGAAAAGCAGAATAATCCGAACCATCACCTCTCGCCACGTCGGCTACTACCATATATGATTTAGCATAATCTGGATATTCCCATTTCCAATAGTTCCCATCAAATCCACTCTTTTCAATTGGGTCTTTAACAAATGTTTCCTTATACCACATTAAAAGTTCAGGTGCAATTACGGTGTCACCGGAAGATATAAAGTCACAATCACACTCCTGTGCAGCCAACTTCTCTCCTAATACTTTTGTTTGCTCATCTCTCCATCTTTGATCCCTTTCTGGATGAACTGTCCAATGTAGATAGATTGGATTAAATTCATTAGTTTGTTCTTCTGCACCAACCCATTGTTGGTGAAACCAGTTACCCACACCATTCGGTGTAGAAAGTGCAATACAACTACCACCAGTTGATAGGGCAGGTGTTGCTGATGCCCAAATTTCATTAATATCGGGAACGAATGCCGCCTCATCCACTACTAAAAGAGATAAGGCTTCAGAACGACCTGCATCAGGTGAAGATGGAATTGCTTTAACTTGAGAACCATTTACCAAACGTAACGAAAGTTTATTATCTTCCGCAGATGCTACTTTTAACCAAGATGGTAAGTTATCATACATAACCCTTACCTTAGTTACCAAGTTTTTAGCAACCTCTTGCTTAATCGCAATAACAAGTACGTTATAATCTTGATTGAATATCATCTTCCACAAAGAATAACCAGCGGTTAATGTGGAGATACCCGTTTGACGAGATTTAAGAACAATATTATATCTATGTTCTTTAAATTGTATTAATGTTTTTTCTTGATAAGGAAATAATTCAAATCTCAATTTACCCTTTGTAGGGTGTTGGATTTTACAATATTTACGCATAAAATATACCGGGTCTGCGGCACATTTTTTATATTCTTCTTTGATTACATCCTTAAGTGATAATCCTTTATCTTGCATCAAATAATCTATTTAGAATTGGATTGTCTAAATTTTTTAATTTAGTTTCATAAATAACTATATCCTCTTCCAATTCTTTTAATCCTTTATCTATATTAGCTATTTCCAATTCCATATCTGCTCTCATTTCATCCATTGGTTTTGGTAAATGCCAAACTTCAATTTTACCATCTTCTAAAACTTGCTCATAGTATGGTCTTAATTCTTTAATACCATCTTCTATTTGTTTTCTAGCTTCAGATGCTTTTGCAATAGCTCTTTTAAATAACCTAAAGTTTTTATACTCTTCAAAAAGTTCTAATCTATTAGCTTCCGCATCCATCTCCACATTACAATCAATACAATATCCAGATTCTCTTATAAGATTTTTATCATTTGCACCATAGTTTTCTTTTTGACACGATACATTTGAACATTTTTCCTTTTCTCTTAAAAATTCTCTAGCTGATTGGAACGCTTCGTGGTTCTTTCCTGTTTTTAATACGAACCCTTCTTTTTGTTCATATTGATAAAACTCATCTTCCCATTTTTCACCAATTTCTCTTTTGATGTGTGGGTTGGATTTTTCATATCCAAATGATTTCGATGGGTCTTCCCCCCTAAACACAAAATCCACCAATTCTCGGCGGGTTTTATGCATTAGATTCTTTTTGAATTCTTTTTTAGCCATAACCTTTGTATATATTTATATATATTAAATGAAAATAGATTAAGATATTTTTTTAACCTCAATCTTAATTTTAGGGGTATATCCCTCTGGTAGGTTCACTTTTACTCCTTCAAATGATTCTACCTTATTCTCAAAATATGATAACTGAAATATTTTATCAGTTAAATTTAAAACTAATTGAGAAGATGTACTCATTTTTTTGGTATCTCTTTTCATATTAAGTGGAGAATCATCTTTGTAAAAATTCTTTCTCATTAACGGAGCAATCAAATTCCAATCATCCGCTTTATCCATTTGTTTTTCTGCGCTTATTTTTCTAACAATTGAACTTTTGTAATCAGGACCTTCGGTATATCCAGCATCTGTGTAATAATGACCATGATTAGTTCTAACTGAAGGATTTTCTCTATTTATTAAATCAATTTTAGGATTATGCTTAGAAGTTGTTTCAATTGATATTGTAGTTTTAGGGGATGATACAAATGTATGCCCTTTGATTCCACCCTCATATTGAACTGCATATCTGATTGCTTCTTTTAGATTAGATGAACCTAATGCTTTTCTTATTTTTGCACCATCCTTAGATGGTTTACCTTTTTTCTTTACTATCTTTTTTTCCTCTTCATCATACCCAACCATTAATGCAGTATTTACAATTCCAATACCATGTTCATTCATTCCCTCACTCCAATCAGTAATAATATCATGCAAATAAACTACTTCTACTCCATCTATAAGAGTATGAATGATTTCTAATTGAGGATTATATGCCCTATCTCTATTTTTGGCAAGAATAAACTTGTCATCGATTTCTTTGGATACTATTATACATTCTCCTAAAATAATTTTGTCGAACATTTGTGGCATATTAATAAATTCGTATATAAATATTTTATTTTAAAACAATCAATTAAAAACTATATGTTTATCAAAACTATTTTGTAAAATATTTTTGAATTTATCTTCATTGTATATTACATCAAAAAGAAAAGTAACTCTAGTTGTGTCTCCATTATTAATAACATTGTGTTCTATTTTTTGAGAATCGAACCAATGTACAACCCCATCGGTAAATCTCATTTGATGTTCTACCTCATCTATTCTAAAATGATTTATACATTTTTCATTAGATATTACTGGCAAAATAAATCTTCTATATTCATGACCCCCATCTTTATGCCAAAAAAGACCACCCGATGGTTGTGCGAAGAAAAGAAAAATATTATCGAATTCAACTCCATCAAATATAGGTAAAACCGCTTCATTGAAATATTTGAGTCTGCTGAATTTGGTAACATCGGTATTATAACTTTCCATTTTTAAGTTATCATTTGATACCGATGATGTATCATAGTAACGATTTATTTCGTTTATCATTTCGTTACTATCAAATGTTAATTTAGATGTATATAACTCCATTATCTACTAAATGTAAAGATTCCTAAAATTTGATTTAATGGTGCAAAAGCTCCTGTTAATTTGAAAGTGTTTCCTTTATAATTAAACACAATTCCTTCGTTTGGTACAATTTTATCAAATCCACCCAATGCCTCTATTCTACTCAATTCTATATTCAATTTATCTAAATTTTTAGCATCACCGGTAGCTTTTATCGAATCTATTGCAGTTTGTAATCTACTAACCATTTGTTGTTTAGCCGCATCCGGATTTACCGTCAATACTGAAGTCATAAATGATAATACTTCTGCACCAACTCCTAAGAATATAGTTTCAAATTTAAGAAGATTATCTTTTGTTATCTTTTGTTGATCCTGTTTTTCAATTTTTTCAGCCCACAATCGATTCTTTTCATCCTTTATATCTTTAATACGAAATGCTTTATCACCAAACGCCCATCTTTTAACCAATCCTATCTTTTGTTGTTGGTCTAGTCCAGATGTATTTTTATTTACAAAATCCATCCACCAAGCCTGATGATAATCGGCTACACCACTTTTATCACTTAACCCAAATTCAGATTGCAACGCTTGAATTTTAGATAAGAATATAGGTTGTTTTGCTTTTAAATCTTTATTTACAGGCAATTTTTGAACCGGAGGCCCTTGCAATTTAAACTTAGATTGAACATCAGCATTAACTTTCTTAACCATTGCAGCCAATTGAGCACCGGATTCAGGATTTTCTCCGATAGCATTTCCTTCTTCATTATATTCCATTGTTCCATGAAATACCAAAAGAGATTGACCATAAGGTATTACATTTGTATTTTCAGGATAAATGATTTCACAATTCATAAAACACTTACCATCTTTAAATATTTTCTTTTTACTTGTTTCAGGCAATCCTTTAATTGCAGATTCCAAATCTTTAATTGCAAAACTAAATGCATCTGATACCGACCCTCTTCCCGCAAACTTACTAATTACATCTTGTACACCCATTGCATCTCTCCCTTTATTTTTAAGATGAGATTTATTACGAGCTGCTACTAACCTTCCATTTACCCAACTGATAGCCAATGCTTGTCCATCGGTTTTCTCTCTTGCCAATTCTAATTTACCACTTAATGCTTTTTTAACAATATTCTTTAAATCACCAAATGTAAGATTCATTTCAATATCAAACGGATGATTCATATGTCCATATGCTCCACCTTCCAATATTAAAGATTCGTTTACAGGTTCATACCCTCTATCTTCAGTATCCGTTGTATCAGTTTGGTGTCCTGGTTCTTTTTTTCGTTTATCATCAAAATCAATTGTATCCAATTCAGCTGAATGACCCCAATCTGGTGTGTACATTCCCCCTTTATGATGAGTATTAAATCCATCTTCTGCACCTCCTTCTTTATCAGGAGTGTGATTTTTTGTAGTAATTGCTTCAAATACAGATGGAGTTTTAATTTTTCTCCAACCACCTCCAGGTGTTCTGAATATTCTGGCTGGTATTGGTAGAGTAGAACCTATCGGTAATTGTTTTTCATAACCTTTATCAACATATATGATTTTAGTTATAAATTGATTTGTTTTATTATCAGCTCCAATTAATTCAACTTCTACATTTACAGGCTTCCCTCCTACTTTCATTTTACCAGCAAATAATTGCCCTTTTGTAAATGCTTCGGTTTTTGGAGTTTCTATTTTAGCTAACTTCTCATAATAGTTAATATCCTCCCATAAATGATCCATAGCTATTTCAGTTGCAATACGAACATCAGTTGTGTGTTCCATTTCAACTTTTGCACCCTTTTTTATTTTATATTTTAATTCATCGATTGATAGATTATATTTTTTAGCAAAATCATTAAGAGTTTTTCCTTTGGATAATCCTCCATTTACAACATCTTCTTTAATCTTTTTCCACCCTGCAACACCTTTTGGTTTTTCAACAGGTTTTAAGTCACTTACATTTATATTCGATACTTTATAGTAAACTTTTCTAAATTGAGAATCGGTATCTTTTGATTTACCCTTTCCTCTCATATTATCAGCTTTTGGTTTATCCATTTGAGTATAACCCAATTGTTTAAACCAAGGTTCAGGCTTTTGTTTATTTAATATTCTTTTTTGACCGTCTGGAATATACATAGGTGCCGGCTCTCCTTCATCGGCTCCATATCCACCCAAATTTGTTTCAACCAAACTTTCTTTTGTAATTTTATTAAGAGTGAGAGTGATTAATTTAAAAATCTTTTCATCAAATTTAGGATATGCTTTCATAAACCCTTTTTTTCTTTCTTCTTCACTTCCCTTACCCAACCAATTTCTTACATCAGTACCACTAATAGCATTTGGCTGAGAAGGTGATATATAAACATATCCCTTATCCATATACCCTTCCAAATCTTTAGAATCAGTATATTTTTCAAAATATTTACCACCTAATCTTAATTCATCCTTTTCTCCAACAGCAGTTATAAAAGCGGTAGTTTTAGAATCAAATTTATCTAAAATTTCAACCGGAGCATATGGATTTTTGATTTGAATAATCTTATTGGTAGGAACACCAAACATTTTATTGATTATATATTTCTTTTCCTTAAACCCAAATGGAGATTTTACACTATCAGTTTTATTAGAAGTTCCTATATAAACATTTTCCTTACCAAACTTTTTTACAAGTGATTGATAAGTAGCAAAATGCCCCTTATGAAAAGGTTGAAACCTTCCACTATATACAACTATTTTATCAGAGATTTCTTCTCCTAATAGTGTTTCTACCAAAAATTTAGTCAAAATGTTCATCATACCCTAATAAATATCAAAGATTATCATAATTTTCAATAATGTAATTGGAAAGTAGGTTTCCAAAGTTTTTGTGTGCAAAAAATCCAGGATGCAAATCATCTATTAAAAAATCACACTCTTCTGCAACGGTGGAATTTGTTTCAATTGCAAATTGATGAAAATCTTCAATGATTTTGCTTTCTATCTTTAATTTTAAGGAATTATATTTTCTATATTCACTATCAATTCCAGATAAAAGCTCTCCTCCAAAGAATATATATTTTATTTTATTAGATGTAAGATACCCAAAAAATGTATTAACTTGTCTAACTAAGTTTAAAAAATAAGATTTTTTTGAAAAAAAATTATCATAATACGATTTTAAAGCAGAGTGTACTTTTAAATTATCATTAGCATATTCATCATTATAATATCCTCTAGTACCATATAACCCAGTGATTGAATTATCAGAATAATCATTATTTAAAAAATGTAAATTACCGATTATATAATCATTTAATTTATTTGAATATAAATCCAACCTACCCAAAGATGGTAATTCCAAAATTAATAGTAATTCATTTTTAACTTTCCAATTTAATTTTACAAAATCATAAGCCATTCGTAAAACTCTTTCAGTTCCTCCGCCACTAGCAGCTTCATTTATAGATTCCACACTTAATTTTTTTGAAATCGATGTACTATACAATATTTCGTTTACATCTTTCCAATGTACATTATATTTTGAATTATAGTAATCAACAATATTTAATTTGTTTTTTAAAACTTTATTGATTTCCAATCCACCTCCTGCACTATGTGAACAACCGTTACAATAAATTTTTTTGATGTTCATATCCTTCTTTTATAATGTATTTAACCGAATTCATTTCACTTTTTTGATAGTCAAATGATAGTAATTTCATTTGATTATATATTAAAATATTTTCAAATTCTTTTAGGTTAAGTTTTAATATATCAATCGGCAAATTTGATATTCGTATCAATTCGGAAATAATTTTTTCTAATCGCACTTTATCATCCATTTCTTCATCATAACTTTCATCGATAAATCCATCGAATGTTTTAAATCCCATATTACGAATTTCTTTAAGATAATGTGGAGGTCCAACTATTAAAAAAGGTTGTAAATACATAATAGGTTTAAATACTTTTTCAGATATAAATCCTTGAGGTTTAAAAAATATTGTATCGCTGATTAAACTAATTACACTTTCTCTATATGGTTGAATATCTTCAAATCCATAACCACTTATTCTAAAATTTGTTTCAAAATCTACTTTTTTTTCTGGCAATGATATGAATAATTCATAATCTTCAAAATACCCCAAATCTTTTAATTGGTTCTCATAATCATATTTTACGTTTCCCAATGTTTCATAAAATTTAGGATTATAAGAAATTAAAAATTTATCAATAATGTTATTCTTATGTATCTCTGAAATTATTTTAACCCTGTGGTGATGAGGATATTGGTTGAAACTTAAAAAATGATATTTCTTATTTTCGTAATTTAATAATTCTGAAATATTATTTACCTTTAAGTTATGTTGAAAGTAACGACTACTTCTGTTTAAGTAATAATTAACTCGTATGAATGAAACATTTTTAGATTTATATTTGGAAAAATCATTTAAATAATCATTGTACAAAAAAATTATTTTTTTGTAAGATATGTTTTTTAATATTTCTTCAACAAAGTATTCATTTAAATGACCTTCATGAGAATAATTTATTACAATTGTAGTATTAATTTCTTTTAGTCGTTCAAATAAAATCTTATCAATATCTTTAATATTGTTTTTAAAGAAATCAATATGCCCAAATGGTTCAATTACAAAAAAGGTTTTTTTTGATTTGAATTCAGATTTTCGTTCTATTGCTTCATCAATGGATACTCTGTTTACAGTTAGCTTTGTTTTAGAATCAAATCCATCTTGAGGCAAAGTTTGAAATCCCAAACCATTCCACAAAACACTTATTTCATTTCCAAAATTATTAAAAAGGGCTTTTATTAAATGCCCCATATCACTTGAATTATTTTCCAATAACCAATTTACTGAAAAATTTAAAACATTTTTTGGTTGGCAGTTTGGTAAAATTAAATTATTAACTTTATTTTCATATAATAAATTAAGTTCCATAATATAATTCAGGATATTCAACTAAACAATGTACTCCTTTATTATCCATCGCATATTTGTATGATAATTCAATATCTTGCCAAGACTTCAAATCATGAAATTCTATATTTTTACATATACTTTTAAATTCTTCTAAATAGTTTCCTTTATGTTGGTGGCCAGGATCCAATGGTTTATCAGAACCTTTGCCTAAACGGATTAAAACATGAGGTTTAACTCCTGTCATTAATTCATACTTATCCAAATGATTCACCATTTGATTAGTAGCCGAAATAATAAAATCCCAACGTGGATAGAATGTTACGACCAATTTTCCTGCCATAGCCAACCCCAAACTCATACCCATTTGAGTTTCCTCCATAACAGGCAATTCAATCATTAAATTTTTATCTACATTATCTAATGTAGTACTCATAGGATTTCCTCTATAAACTATTTGCTGACCTATAAAAACTATGTTTTCTTTTTTAGCCAACTCTTCCATCATTTTAGATAATGTATCCTTATAAGGAGTATATTCTGGTGAACTCATATAATATATTTTAATAATTCTTCGTTTACAAATTTTTTATTCATTATTGATGACGGGTGTCCATACCAATTAAAGTTTCCATCTAAGTTTTCACTAAACAAAACTTTTTTCAACCCATTATATTCATCTAATTCTTTTTGTTTTTTTACAGAATATTCATACAACCCACCTTTTTTTAATCCTTTATCTTCATAAAACCAAAATTTATTAAAAGGAATTTTATCTAAGTAAATTGAAAAATATTCACTTTGTTTATAATAATAATCTAAATTTTCATTTAACCATATTTCCCCTCCATACACATTTCTTGTATAAAATTCGGGTTCATAAAAAATATCTTTTATCGTGAAATAGGTATAATCAATGTTTTCTTTATCCAAACTATTTGAAAGATCTATAACAGTCTCTACAAATGAATAAGAATGTTGCTTACTTAATTTAGTATGTAAAGTTTTTAGAATACCATCAATTCCAATATACTTTGAATTATTTACCTCATAATACCCACCTGTTAAAAACCAAAACTCCTTCTTATAATCAGAAGGGGATGGTAGATAATTATTTGTATGAGAACCGATTTCCAATTCTCCTTTATAATCTTTGATTAAAAATGAATTTCTATAAGGTTGTGTCCATTGAACAAATACTTTATCAATAATTCCACCATTTTTTTTAATATAGTCGCTCCAATATATAATCGTGCGTTTAATGGTGTTATTATCGTTTGTAGGATTACCTAAATTTAAGACGATATATTCTTCTCCTAATTTATATTGTAACCACTCTGGCCATTGCCATTGTTCTCTATCACTTCCCTTTTCTAAATGGTTTAAAGGTTTTAAATTAGTAAAAGAACAACCACTACATAGAATATATTTTTTATCCTTTGCGATATTCACTCTTATACCAATTTAAAGTTTTTTCCAATCCTTCATAGATTGTAGTTTTTGCACTCCAACCTAATTTATCATAAATTTTAAATGAATCAATTAAACGAGTTGGAATCATAGGTGCTTTATTATTTACATAATCGATTGGTGAATCCAATCCTTCAATTTCTTTTAATACATCAATTACATGATTAACTGAATATCCACAATTAGAACCAACATTATAGATTTCATGATTCTCTTCTTTTTCCATAATAATTTGAAGAGCTTCTACAAAATCTTCTACATACAAAAGGTCTCTAATTTCAGTTCCATCTCCCCATACCGGAATGGGATTTAAACGAGTTGCAACTTTAATAACCGAAGCAGGAGTAACATGACACTTATCTAAATCATATTTATCATGCGGCCCATATAAATTCGCAGGTCTAACAATTACCGTTTGCATTGGATTGATTAGAATTTCAGAATACATCTTACACAGAACTTCTGCATATCTTTTCATCCAACCTACCGGATAATATGTTTTATAAATCGATTCATAAATGAAATCGCTTTCCATCACCGCTCTTTCACCACTTTCTGGATAAATTGTAGAAGATGATAAGAATATAAACTTTTTAATATTATTCTTATATGCTTTTTCCAATGTCAATGCATTGATTATCACATTAGGAGTAACATGAAGAAGAGGAGCATAGATTGTATCAACTGCGTTAGAAGTTGAGGCTGCGCAATGGAATACCACATCAACACCCTCCATAATTTGATTAACAAAGTTTTCATCTCTTAAATCTCCCTGAACTGATTCACCGAAGCCCTCTAACTTTCTATTGAATCCATGATTACGAAGATTAGTATAACCTTCGTTATACAATCTTTCTGCTAAATTTCTACCAACAAAACCGGTAGCACCTAATATTAGGATTTTACTATCTTTTTTCATATAACTTCTTTTAATAAAATATCATTAACAAATTTTTTCCAAGTATTTGGCGAAGGGTGTCCGGCAACTAAATCATTACCCTCAACCCATCTATTTTCTTTTACATTATCATATATCCATTCATACACCCCTCCATATTGTCCGTAATCATTTTTATAAAACCAACAATATTTTTCCCAATCAATTAAATCATAAAATTTTTTAATATAAAGGTTATCTTCAAACTTTTTATTAAATCCTTTTTTATTAAAGTTTTTAGCTGAATATAAATGTTTTAAAATTGGCTCTACCTCAACAAATCTTAATGGTTCTATTAAAACTTCATTATTTTCAATTTGTCCCTCAAAGATATTTTCATCAATAGATAACATATCTTTAATAAAAAATGTTTTTAGTTTGAATCCTTTAGCTTCACAAAATACAATTAAGTAATAAAACCATTCTAAAAATGAAAGTATATCTTCTTCATTTGATTTAACCCATTTAACTTTTGAACTAAAATAATTCTTTTCATTTTCAAAATCTTCCGATTCTTTCATCCAATCAAAAAAGAAATTACCACTTAATGCATAAAATCCATTTTTAAAATCAGTACGAGTATAATCGGTCTTATGAACAACTGAAGTTGGTATTCTAGAAGTGAATATTGAATCTCTATTTAAGAAGGTCCAACATGCCATTAGTGTAATATCACTAATTCCATTTTCCAACAATTCATTTGCTTTCCATATTAAACTTCTTACAGTAGTTTTGATATCATTTGTAGGAGACCCTATATTATAAACAGTATAATATTCTCCTAAATATTCTGGCCAAAAATTACTTTTATTGTCTAATGTGGCGTGAAAATTAGTAAATGAACATCCACTACAAATTATGTGAGACATAATATTCGTAAGTTTTTTCTAATGCTTTTTCAAATCCTAATTTAGGCAACAGCCCTATACTTTTTTGTTTTTCAGTATCCATTTGTCTTCTCAAATCACCATTAGGTTTAGATGTATTCCAATCAATTGTTAAATTTTTTCCACTAACTCTAATAAGAAATTCTATCATTTGCTTTATAGTGATTTCTTCACCAGCGCCAAAATTAATTGTAGTATGCAATTTTCTTTTATATAAATCTAAAACTGCATCTGCCACATCACCCGCATATACGAAATCTCTAATAGGTGAACCATCTCCCCACGCTTCAATTGTGTTACCATTTGCTTCTACTATTTTTTTAATGGTGGATGCAATCACAGTTCCCTTTCCACTAAAATCATCATATTCACCAAATATATTTGCTGGTCTAATGATAGCCCAATTATGATAATTATACTGAATACGATATGCTTCTAAAAGAATTTCTCCCATTCTCTTACTCCAAGATGGAAACCAATCTGCTTCTCCTGGCAAAGTTTTCCAAACATCCTCTTCTATAAATTTTTCAGCAGGTGCATATACTCCAACTGAACTCATAAAAATTAACCAGATATTATCTTTTGCACATTGATTAATAATTTCAGTATTAATTTTAAATGATGGATATAAAAAATCAACAGGCTTTTCCTTTGCTCTAACAGGAGAACCTTTGATACCAAAACAATTAAATACTACTTCAAACTTATGATTATTGAATAAAGATTGTATTGCAAAAGGTTGAGTCAAATCTTCTTGCACAAATTCCCATCCCGTTGAAGGTAAATGTTTTCCTTTTTTCAAATCAACACCTACAACTTTATAACCTTCGTTTAAACATTTTTTTAATAGGTGTGTACCCACTAATCCATTTACTCCTGTTATTAAAACTTTTTTCATCTATAAATTACTTAAATCTTTAATTGTATCATCAATCATTTTCGAAAAAGAATATTCGAAAAATCTTTCTTTATTTTTTTTAATTTTTTCAATATTATTTTTATAAAAGTTTATAATCGAATCAACTCCCAATTCATGAACTTTTCTAATTTGTCCCAATGCATCATTTAATCTTTTTTGATTATCGGGAAGTGAATCAAATGAATAATCTATCAATTCATCATATAACTCAAATCCTAAACTCTGAAGATATTTGTGAGTATCCATATCACCTATTATCAAAAATGGATGACAATTCGCAAATGCTTTAAAACTTTTTTCAGTAAGATTAAGACTATTATTTTCGAATGATGTTTCGGTTATAATATTAAAATATGTATCAGCGTAATGAGATTTTGTAGTGTACTTTAAATTTGAAAAAACATCATTTTTATGATTTGGATAATCCCAATCTAATACATTAAACCCCATTGTATCAAACTCATCATAGTATTCACCCAATCCATTTAATTCTATTTCATTTGAGTCAAGCTCTCTTTTATTAAAATTATTATTTTTAATTAAAATAGATACATAACTATCATCGATTAATTTATTTTTTATAAGCCATAAAATTAATTGAATTCTAAAAGTTTTTGTGGTATTTTTATTATAAGTTAAAAAGAATTTTTTCTTTTCAGATTCTAAATATTCATTTACATTAAGCAATCCTATTTCAGTTCCCTTATGCTCAATTGAAGTATTTTTGATGTCTCTGTAATGATCCACCAAAAACCCAAATAAATATGGTTTATGAATTACCTTTATTCCGTGCTTATTGAATAATTCAGAATGTTTATTATTGGTTGCAACAACAATTTGATTGGTTGCTAAATTAAATTTATCTTTAAATAAAATTAATCGAGAAAAGAAAGGGTTTTGGTTTGTTCCTTCATGAAAGTTAGAAAATACAATTTTGATATTTGGTTTATCCTTAACTTTATCAAATACACTTTCCAAATAATCTTTATTAGCATCTATAACTTGAGAATTCATCTCCCCTATGATTGAAAAATTCCAAATTATAGGTTCAATATCATTTAATTCAAATATAGGATTTGAAAACCCATAATTCCAATCTAAATTAGAAATATGACAAAATGGATATCCATTTGCTACATTTTTAAAATCTGGATTTTCATAGTAAAATTTCATATTCATTTTTTATTTTATGATAAAATTCTTGCTCTGAATTTAGATATAAAGATAGTTCATTTATTTGAGATTTCCAAATATCTAAATTATCTTTTATAACTTGATAAAATACTGTTTTCTTTTCGGTTTTTTTGAATTTTTCCATTTTTTCCACATAACCCCATTCTGATATCTCTTTAGTTTTCAGATAATCATCGAATAGATTAATATCCATATATGTTATAGATGCCCCCAATTCTTTAAGTTGGTTCATATATTGATATGCAAAATAATGATGATGTTCCACATGAGAATCATTATAAATTGCATTTGTTAAAACATATTTTTCTATAATTGTTTTTAAGTGAGATTCATTATTATCAATTAAAAATTTTTCAACCAAATCAATAATGTCTGCAATTCCATCGGATATTACTTTTTCGCTATCATTCACATCAAAATAAGATTTCATATATTCAAATGGATCATGTTTCAATTGAATCGCTCTAAACATAATAATAGATAACATAGTAGTTAATCCTGATACGAATCTGCTATAAGGATTTCTTATGAAAAAAGTGACTTCTCTATTTTTAAACAATTCTTCATATGCATGTTCAACAAAATCACTTCTTTTTTTCCAACGAAATCTATCAAATTCAATTTCTGATAATTGTTCATTGAAAGGATTATTATAATATTGTACTTCTAAATTTTCCGAAACTGCTTTTAAAAATCTACTACCAACTTTGGCAGATGTAACTAATACAATGTCATTATTGTAAAAATATTTGTAACTTGTTGTAAATTCTTTAAGTTTATTTGGCATTTGATAATGTTTTAAAATATTTTGAACAACTTTCTCTTTTCCAAAAGTTTATAAAATGATTTTGATTGTATAATAATATATCCGTTGCGTTTGAATATATTTCTTTAAGATTCAGTTTGTTTATTGAAGTTATTATTTCATTGACCCGAACCATTCGGTCTTTTACATCGATAATTTCATCATAATCTTCGCTCCAAAAATCACTAAATGTTTTAAATCCATAACCTTTTAATCTTTCTAAGTGTTTATATGGTGCCAGAAATACCCCTAAGTGTAAATTTATAAATGGTTTGAAACTCTTTTCAGTTATATGTTCTTCATTATTTTCATATGATGTTTCAGTTATCAAAGAACAATATGAATTTAAATAAGTATCTTTAAAATGTGTTGTTTTAGTATCTCCGAAAAAATTGTACAAATTTTTTGAAGTTGGTTCAAACTCACTTTTTTTCTTTGTGTAAAAGAAGTATCTCAAAAAAGATTCATGATTATTTAGAGATTCTCTATCAAAAAATTTAGAAAAATGTTCTATACTAAAAATATTTTTACCATCTATATCTTTTTCTTCTCCATAAAAAGTTGTAAATTCGTATGGAGAAAATAATAGTGACCAGTCGGTATTGTAAATTACTTCACTATTATACAATCTAGCTAAAAAAGAAATCCTATGTGCTTTTGGAACTCTATTTAAACACAAAAAATTATATTTTCGCTCAATACTATCATCAAAAGTTTGTAATTCAAATTTATAACCTAAATCATTAATTTTATTATCTTCCAATGCTTTATTTACAACTAATGAAGTATGCTCTAATAACCAATCTGATACATTAACATTTATTCCAACATCTCCTATTGATTCTTTGTAGTAATTGATTAAATTCTTATTTGCAAAATAAATATAAAATGCAGAATGTGGTAAATTATTACTTATTATAAACTCATTTAATTGTCTAAAAAATGAAGTATGATCTCCTCCACCTTCATGTTCTCTCAACATTAAAACTTTTATTTTTGATGTATGGATAAGAGATAATATTTGTGGTGAAAAAAATCCACCTTTAAATATACAATTAAAATCGGTATTCAAATCAATTGGAAAATAAACATTTTCAAATTGGTCTAATTCGTTTATTTTAATATTATTAACATTGATATAATCACGACAATAAGGATGCCTACACCCAAAATGATTTCCATTGGGTATAGGCCCTAAATCGCTCCACTCCTCAAATAATAAATTTAAAACGCTATCCATTTTCCGCTTCCGTAATGTGGATATTTTGATTTGTAAGTATAATGTATTACATCAGAAGGAATTTCTCTCTTAATATCATTCCATGTTTTTTCGGTTGGAGTGTATGTTGAAACTCCATTATCTTCTACAACAAAGTGTAAAGGTAAATCATATCTTCTAGCATATTTATGTACCTCATAAAATATACCACTTTCGAAACTCATATCACCAAGAAATACCCAAACCTTCTCATCTCCCCCATCTTTCTTTATAGCACTTGCTACTCCTAACGCAATTGGTAAAGTTCCACCTACTATTGCAGAAGCATAAAATCGATTATCGTGATCACACATTGTAATTGATTTACCATCCTTAATTACTTCAGTAGCATAATCAGCTGATAAACCACTAAGTACCCAATGATAGTGGGAACGCCAAGTTGAAAACACCCAATCGGTTTCTTTTATTCTTTTGAATATTTCAATTAGTTGTTCTTCATTTCCGTTTGATAAATGCACCGGGCCTCTGATTTTACCATCTTCCCATATATCAACTATACTTTGTTCAAAGTTAATTAATTTTTCTACTGTCCAATCGATATCTCTTACTATTGGATATTGTTCTAAATTTTGTATCATATTAATAAGTCACTTATACAAACTCTATTTTTATCAGAGCCTCTGTTTAAAGAATTATATTCATCTCCTCCGATTCCAAACATCACACAATCGGTTTCTTCTAAATTCATTTCCTTACAAACTTGTGAATATTTTTCACCAAATGTATCCCAATTATAATCAACCGAATATTTGTTCATAAGTTCATATCCAATCGCTGCTCCAACTCTATTAACCATTTGTTGCTCATTAAAAGCACCGATACCATCATCAATGTGTCTGAAATCATTTACCATTCGTATTCCAACTCTTAAATGCTCCATTCCATAAAATGCTTTAGAGAGAGAAAATGTAATCAATTGAATACAATTATGATTTAGATTAACATTTATATTTTTTGCCATTGGATAATAAGCAAAATCTAACATTACTGGAATACTATTTTCATCACAATAATTTAAGAAATCTTGTGTCAATAAAGGATGTTGTTTGCCATAATCAGAAAAAGGTACACTAAGAATTACAGCATCTCCTCTTTTGATTTCATCATCCTCAATATATGCCCAATTCCAATCATGCTGAAAAGAACATTTATGATAAAAGAATTCTCCCTTAAAAAAACGAAATCTTTTTTTCTTTTGAATTAAATAAAAGTGATCAAAAGATTGAATAGTCCCATGTACATAACTAATATCTTTATATCCTTCTAATCCTTCTAATTTATTATACTTCGAACTAGCTATCCAACTTACAAACTTATCTTTAAATTTTTGTAAAATACTATCATCATAAACTGATGATAAGTTATTCCAATTAATAATATCTTGTTTGATATTTGGGTTCGGTATAGGCTTTGCTCCTCTTAAATTGTTCATATAAACCTGTTATTTGCATTGTATATTTAGGCTCCATCCCCATATTTCCACTCAAATGAGGTTGTCCATATCTAATTACTTTAAAATTAAGTTTTTTCCATTTTGTATATGGTTCATTATCTATTTCGAAATAGTGACCGGACTTCCAATCTTCTAAAAAGAAATTTAATCTGCAAACTGCAAATTTATCACAATTAACCTTTTTAGAAAATTGATAAAATGTATCAAAGTGAGTGGGAATAGTTTGTCCAGGCATTTGCTTTATCACACTTAATGAATAATCTACAAATATTTCTTTTGCAAAAGAGTGATATTCATTTGGCAAATCAAATGTCTGATAGTATTCAGTATTTTTGTTTGTGAATCCAGCGTTTATGTATTTCTGATTTTGTTCATCATACTCCGTTGCATTTCCTTCTAATGATACATTATTAGAAAGTTTATCAAAAATTATATTATGTATTGTTAGCATATCCTAAAGGAAATCCATTTCTAAATTCAGAACCCATTCTAGGTACAATCATTTGATATCCTTGAATCAATTGTTTGATACCTCTATCCAAATCCCATTCTGCTTTCCAACCAGCATCTTCTATTTTAGCATTTGATACTATATAATCTCTTTTATCAGGATCTTCGTAGTAATCATTGTACGATACTGCAAAATCTTTAACATGAGATTGAATTTTTTCTAATAATTCTTGTTTTGATAGATTTGCCGAACTCAACCCTACATTAAATACTTCACCTTTATATTTTTCATAATTATCTAACATAAAAAGAAAAGCAGATGCTACATCTTCTATATGTATGAAATTTCTTTTAAAATTTTTCTCAAATACTACTATGTACTTATCGGTAATAGCTTTGTAAACAAAATCGTTTACTAATAAATCAGTTCTCATTCTAGATGATACACCAAATACAGTTGCTAATCTGAATGTAATAGCGGTAGTATTTGTTCTAAGAAAGTTTTCAGCATCACACTTTGTTTGTCCATAAACTGAAATTGGGGTGAGAGGTGATTCTTCGGTACATTCAGTTTGACCTACACCTATTCCATATCCACTATTTGTATTCGGGTATAAAATCTTTTTATCTCTTCCAAACTTAACAATATTAAAAATTTGGGTGAAATTTATTTCCTTTGCTAATTGTGGGTCTGCTGCACAAGCTGGAAATCCTACAATTGCCGCTAATGGAATAATTACATCAGATTCTTTACACAATTGTTCTAATAAATGTTCATTACGAACATCTCCATAAATAAATTTAAAATTTGGATTAGATGTATATTGAAGTAATGATGTTTGATTAAATAATAATTTATCCAAAACAACTACACTGTGTCCCGCATTTAGCATTTTACCAACAATAACCGAACCTAAATAACCTGCACCACCTGTTATTAATATTTTCATTCTTCTTCTAATTTATTTATAATATTATTTTGTATATCATTTACATTAAAATCTTGATATAAAAGAGCATGATTACCATTTCCACTACTATCCCATGCTTTAAATCTATTTAAATTTTCTAAAGTAAATTTATATTTTGCCAATGTAAATCTTCTAACGATATCAGGATTAAATAAATCTAATTCTTCTTTATTTAAAACTTTCTCCATAATAATTACATCATCAATCCATCCCTTATACCACCATCCATACTCTTGTAAATGTGGTTCAATATAATTCGGTGCAGCTGCTCCTATAAATAAAGGTGTATTTTCATAACTTACCACAGGATATGGTATAGGAGCTTCTTTAGTTTGACCGTTGTATGTAACTTTAAAAATTTTATTCGTATAATCAACTGAAAAGAATATTTCTTGCCATTCTTTTTCAAAATCATAAATAAATGTAATGTTTATATTCTCCGCATCAATCGGTTTACTCATCCATAATTGTGCACTCACAACATAAAAATCATTTTCTTTATTAACAAAAACTCCAGAGTGAAGACCGCATTTAGAAAATATTCCATAGATTTCATCACCTTTATCTTCAGTTTTTTGTATTTTAAACTTACTATAAATTGTAAAATCTTTATGAAAAAAAGTTTTTAAATTTGGTTTTTTTGACGTGTTAAAAGTTGATTGATCCCAAACTTTATAACTTATATCCTTATTGAAATATAAATGATTCATTATCTTATACTTTTACATAAATTCCAAAATTCTTCTAATTCTGGAAAGGTTTTTACAAAATCAGTTCCTCTTCTTCT
>JACCDX011214136.1_pt1 | contig 76979 bp, 95 predicted proteins | sample 7449681 | NCBI WGS metagenome assembly JACCDX01 (sample SAMN15323450, study PRJNA562643) | freshwater metagenome | isolation source: river surface water | place: USA:Blue River Watershed | collected 2017-08-18 | reverse complement strand
AGCGTGTTGCGGTGGAAACCTTATTTTTTAATATAAATAAGAAAACAGCAATTGGGGTAGCACAGGCTCGCGGGGTGGTGCTTGCAGTAGCAGGGCTTCATGGAAAAGAGGTAGTAGAAATATCTCCTCAGCAGGTAAAACTTGCGGTGACCGGGTATGGCGGAGCAAGCAAAGAGGCAGTTTCGGGTATGGTAACAAAGCTAGTGACCCTCTCAGAAAAAAAGCGCGTAGATGATGAACTAGATGCGATAGCGCTTGGTATTGCTGCGCTTGTAAACAAACCCTCGTATGTTTAAAAATGGTTTTCCACATATTTTAAAAAATGGGGATAATTGTGGGTTGCTAAAAATAATTCTTTTTGGTGAAATAAATGTGCTTCGGTTTGTTCCGGAGTAATTAACCCGTAACAAAATTACTATGGATGATGAAATGATGATGGAGTCTCCAGAAGAAACCGAGCGTTTTAATGAAAATGGAGATCCAAACCCTGAGGGAGATTATATAAGAGATGAAGACGGAAATCTTGTATATAGTCCAAAAGAGGAAGAAGATGAGATCGAAGACGATGAAGATGAAGATAGCTAGATAGAAGGTTAAGTTTTGATTATTTTTTAAAGAAAACGCCCCGCCTTTTGCGGGGCGTTTTCCGTGCTAGGATGCAGAGGTGAAGAAGTTAAAAAAGCTATTAAGAAAACCTTCTTTTACCTCGAGATTCCTTTTTGTCCTTTTTGGAAGCGGGTTTTTTGTGGTGGGTATATTCATGCTTGCTATTGCGCTCACCCCTGTTCCCGATCTTGAGGTTATTACCACCAGGAAAATATCTCAATCTACAAAACTTTTTGATCGTACGGGAGAAATAGTCCTCTATGATTTAAACCCAAACGAAAGAAGAACTTCGGTGTCATTAAACGAAATATCTCCCTATCTTATACAGGCAACCATCGCAGTTGAGGATGCTTCTTTTTATGAACATGGTGGTGTTCGTCCCCTTTCTGTTATCCGAGCTCTTTTAGTTAACACGTTTACCGGATCTTTTAGTCAAGGAGGGTCAACCATTACCCAGCAAACCGTAAAGCTTACGCTTTTAACAGGGAGAAAAGATATTTCAAGAAAAATACATGAGTGGATTCTTGCTATAAAACTTGAGCAGCGCTACTCAAAAGATCAGATTCTTGAGCTATATCTCAACAATACTCCGTACGGGGGAACACTCTACGGCATAGAAAGTGCGAGTCGAGCGTTTTTTGGAAAGAGCGCGCAGGACTTAACGCTTCCTGAGGCAGCACACCTTGCATCATTACCCCAATCTCCAACCTTCTTGTCTCCATATGGAAACAACAGAGAAGCTCTTACCGATAGAAAGAATTTCGTACTTTCAAGAATGTACGATACAGGAAAAATTACTGGTGAAGAGTTTGAATCAGCAAAAAATACCGAGGTTTCTTTCAGACAACCTTCTTCATCCTCAATTATTGCGCCTCATTTTGTATTTTTTGTACGAGAGTATCTAGAGAAAAAATATGGTCCTGCACTCTTAGAACAAGGGCTTCTTATCACCACCACCCTTGATGCAACTCTTCAACAAGAAGCAGAGCGTATCGTAAACGAATATGCGCTTTTAAATGAAAAGAACTTTAACGCAAGTAATGCGGGAATGGTTGCGCTTGATCCAAAAACGGGACAGATACTTGCCATGGTAGGATCACGAGATTATTTTGACAAAGCTATTGACGGTAATTTTAATATTACCGTTGCAAACCGTCAGCCGGGCTCTGCGTTTAAACCTTTTGTTTATGCTGCTGCTCTTGAGAAAGGCTTCACTCGTGATACCGCTATTTTTGATCTTCCAACACAATTTTCAACTGCATGTGCTCCAACTGACACGCGAAACAACGAACCTCCCTGTTATGCACCAAGTAATTACGATGACGCGTTTCGAGGTCCCATGACGTTTACCACTGCTCTTGCGCAATCAATTAATGTTCCTGCGGTGAAGGTACTGTACCTTGCGGGTATACAAAATGTTATTGATCTTGCAAATAGATTTTCTCTTCCCACCGGGGGTATAGGTGAGTATGGACTTTCTCTTGCGCTTGGTGCAAGCGAGGTTCGTCTTTTAGATTTGGTGAGTGCGTACGGAGCGTTTGGTGCGGAAGGTGTGCTTCATCCTCCTGTTTCAATACTTACCGTAACTGATCTTGAGGGTAATGTTCTTGAGGAGTATAGAGAACAATCTCAGGTAGTTATTGATGCTGGTGTGGCTCGTGATATCTCTGCTATGCTTTCAAGTAATGAGGCTCGTTTCCCTCAATACGCTTCTGTAAACCCATTTGCTATTCCTGGATATGATGTAGCGGCAAAAACGGGCACCACAAACGAATATAGGGATGTATGGACGATTGGATATACTCCAACTATTGCGATTGGAGTATGGGCAGGGAATAACGACAATACCCCTATGGAAAGAAGAACTGCTGGTTTTATCGCAGCCCCTATGTGGCGTGCAGTTATGGATGTCGCACTTCCTCTATATCCTAAGGAATTTTTTGGTGCTCCAAGGGTAACTCCTGAAAATGCCCCAGCAGTGTTATTTGGTTCATACCAACAAAATACTTCTTCAGGACTAGCTATTCATGATATTTTACATTGGGTAAACAAAGATGATCCTCTTGGTGGCGGATCTTCAATAAACGATCCTCAGTATCCATATTGGGAATATCCTGTGCAGGTTTGGAGGGGTTTTCAAACTAATTTTTCTGGTCAATAAATACCGTTATTGAGTCATTGGCATTACAAGGTAGAGGAAAGAGTTATCTTGTGCTCCCTGTATCAAAATAGGCCTCCCAACCCCGGCTCCTTTAATGGAAAGGTTATTTGTTTTAATAAAAGGAAGTGGAGCGTGAAGATATCTATGATTAAAGGAAAGTGAGACCCCATCCCCCACTCCTCCTATAGGAATATGTTCTTCCGCGTTTCCAACATCAGGGTGTTCAGCAAAAAGAACCATTTCTTTTTTATCTGGTTCAATCATAATTTTAACTTTTTGAAAGGAGTCTGAAAAAAGCGAAACTTTTCTGAGCGCACTTTCAAAATCTTTTACTGAAGCCTCTACTTCAACAGTAAATGATTTAGGAATAATTTGTGCATAGTCAGGGTATGTTGCAGAAACAAGGCGGGTAATAATTCTTCCATTTTTAAAAGAAAATACACACTGGTGTTCTTTTGGGGTAATAAAAACGGTTTCATCAGGAAGTGCGCTAATGATATCAGCTGTGTTTTTTGCTGGGATAAGTATAGAAAAGGGTTCACTTTTCTTTACCATTGAGACTTTTTTTTCAGCGAGTCTAAAAGAATCGGTAGCAACCGCAGTCAATACTCCCCCTTCTTGAGAAAAAAGAACACTGGCTAATTCAGGACGCACGAGCGAGGTTGATGCACAAAAAACAACACTTGAGAGTATATTTTTACAAACACTTCCCTCAAGCTCAACCGCACCACCCCTGTTTTCTTCATCAAGCACGGTTTTTGGAAAATCCTCAGGGGATATTGTTTTTATGGTACTTTTTGCAGAAGAAGATGAGATGTGAAGTGAATCGTTTTTAACCTCAAGCGTAACGGTTCCCTCGCCCGCATATGAAAGAGCAACTTCTCTTAAAACAGATGCCGGTACAGCACACTCTCCCTCTCTTTGTGTAGAAACAGGAGAGGAAAGAATAATAGTTGTCTCAAGGTTTGTTGCCTGCAGGGTAAGTAACTCTTTTTCTACTGAAAGTACTATGCACGAAAGAACAGGAAGGGAAGAATTTTTTTTATCTACAAATTTAGCTGCTGAGGTAACCAACTCAGTAAATATTTTTTTTGGAAGGGATATGTACATAGTAGTAATAGTATCTTCTTTTTAAAAAACCCTATTATTATTAGGGGTGTGGAAAGTGTGGAAAAGGGAAAAAAGATTGTATATAAAACATACTAAACATGTTTCTATTTTTACAGTGTGTGGAGAACCGTAATTATTTCTGTTGATAAAAAATATAGAGAGTGTGTTATCTAAAACTTTTGCACAGGATGTGTTTTTATTATACATAGTGTATCCCCAAGTTATCCAAGCACGGTGCGCAAGTCTTGGATTTCTTTTGCAAGCAGTGCATCGGTAAAAACCTGCTGTTTTATTTTTTCACACGAGTGCATCACGGTTGTGTGATCCCTGTTTCCAATTTTTGATCCTATGGTTGGGTACGAGATATTAAAGTCTTCCCGTAATAAGTACATAACAATTTGACGAGGACGCACCACCTCTCTTTTTCTTGTCTTTTCATAAATAGTTTCTTCGTCAATACCATAAAACTCAGCAACCTTAGCAACAATATTTTTTATTGAAATGGTTTTTTGGGGACGAGAAAAAGCGCGTAATGATTGTCTTATTTCAGAAATATCAGGAGAAACTCCTTTAACCTGCGCTTGGCATACCACCGTGTTTATGATTCCTTCAAGTTCTCTAATGCTTCCATGGGTTGAAGAAGCAATATACTCAATTACGGAAGTATCAAGTTCTATATGATGTGTTGCAAGCTTTTTTCTTATAATATTTATTTTTGATTCTAGATCTGGTTGCCCAATATCAACAGTCATACCGCTTGCAAGGCGTCCGCGCAGGCGATCAGCAATATCAAGAATGGCAATAGGAGAACGATCTGAAGAAAAAACGATTTGTTTGTTGTAATCATGGAGTGCATTAAAGAGATGAAACAACTCTTCCTGAAACTTTTCTTTTTTTGAGAGAAACTGCACATCATCCATGATGAGCAAATCATATTGTCTATATTTGTCTTTAAATCGATTTGCGGTTCCCTGTTGAACTGCATCAGTATACTCAACAAAAAATCGTTCAGCGGTGAGGTAAAAAACCTTTCTATTTGGGTATACTTTTTTAAACTGATTGCCAATTGATTGAATAAGGTGTGTTTTTCCTCTTCCCGTGTCCCCGTATATAAAGAGTGGATTATATGCTATACCAGGTCTTTCAAGCACTGCTTGTGCTGCAGAATAAGCAAGCTCATTAAATGCGCCAATAACAAATGTATCAAAAGTGTAGCGAGGATTTAAATTATCATTTTTATTTATATAAAACTCCTCAAGAGGCATTGAAACGGTAGGAACTGTTTTTGGTTTTTGATCTTTTTGTTTCCTTAGCACAGATTCTTTAACGATAAGATATTCTATGTTTCTGTATTCATGAGAAACCGAACGAATGATCTTTAGTAGAAGCGTATGGAATTTTTTTAAGTACCAATCACGAAAAAATTGGCTTGGTACCCCAATGTAAACAACCCCATCTTCTATTTTTATTATAGAACTGGAGCGAAACCATGTATTAAAATTTGCTATTGAGATAGAAAGTTGCACTTGGGTAAGTACATGTTCCCAAAGCTCATGAGTATCAGAAAAGGAAGTTGATGCCATAGAAGACTATTATACGCATCAATCTGATGTATACAAACACACCTAACGCTTGTTGTTTCGTGGAAAACCTGTTAATATTGTGTGGAGAGTATATTTATGCCAAAAAGAACATATCAACCAAAAAAGAGAAAAAGAGCAAAAACTCACGGATTTTTGAGTCGCACAAAAACTCCTGGAGGTAAAAGAGTTATTGCAAGAAGACGACAAAAAGGACGAGCAAAACTCTCCGTTTAGAATGCTTCAAAAGCAAAAAAGGGTATCTCGAAAACAGTTTGCTCTTCTTTTAAGACCAAACACCACACTCACCTCCCCCCATTTTTCGCTTAGGGTGTATAAAAATATCGAGCAAAAAGCTGCTTGTGCAATAGTAATATCAAAAAAAGTAGCTCAAAAAGCAAGCGAAAGAAATATGTTACGCAGAAGAATGTTTGAGGTTGTGGCTCCTCTTCTCACAAAAAATACTCACATACTGTATGCAAAACAGGGCAGTAAAGAACTGTCTTTTCAAGAACTGAAAATGGAGATACAAGCACTTTTTCAAAAGGTGCGCTAAGATACACATATGATTGAACTTTTTAATACCTACTTTTACATACCGTTCTACAATTTCCTGCTATTTCTAGTAGGGATTGTTCCTGGTGGAGATGTGGGCATTGCAGTTATTATAGCTACATTATTTGTTAAAATAGTGACCCTTCCGCTTACCATCAGCGCATTTAAAACACAACTTGCAATGAAGATTGCGGAACCAAAACTCAAAGAAATAAGAGAAAAGTACAAAAAAGACAAAGAACGACAGGTAAGGGAAATGCTTGCGGTATATAAAGAATATAAATTAAAACCATTCTCATCAATTTTAGCGGCATTAATACAAATTCCGGTTCTCCTTGCCGTATTTCTTGTGTTTCAGCAAGAGAAATTTCCCGAAATCGCAACAAACATTGTTTATTCTTTCATAGGAATACCAGAAACCATAAGTAATCTTTTTCTTGGTCTCATTCCTCTTAATGAATCAAGTATTGCACTTGCTTTGATTGCTGGACTTGCTCAATATCTCCACGCAAAAATAAGCATAACCACACCTTCTTTTAATATAAAAGAAATAAAAAAAGGAGAAGCTCCTTCAATGCAAGAAGAATTTCAAAGAGCAATAGGTATGCAAATGCGCTACATTCTTCCTCTCATTATTGGTGTGGTCGCGTACACTTCAGGAGCGGTTGCACTCTACTTCATTACCCAATCCCTGTTTTCAATAGGACAAGAACATTTTCTTAAAAAAACAAACGACCCAACACAACTCAAGACATCTTAAGTTATTGTTTTTCTAAAAAAATTCTACCAAACCAACATTTTTCAATCCTCTAATATATACGCCCAGAGAGAAAGGTCAGTTTTGTTTGAGAAAGTAAGGACCGTACCATTTTCATTAATGTTCATGTGAGATATGTCAATCGGAGTGTCCGCTACCTCTTCCGGATCAATAAGGAGTTTTGCAAGGCGATCATCTAAACGAATTTCCCATATTCTGTCACTCGTTGAAACTTCGCCCCGATACCAGGTGTCTGGAAGTCCTACAGGGACCGTACGGGGAACACCGCAATATACACTTACTTCAGTTTTCCTCCACACACATTTTTCTACGACCGTTGCCAGAGGAAGCCTCGTGCTTATTCGCGTTCCTACATCAAAAAGAAAAAGGGATACGGTTCTTCCAGAAACCGTGCTGTATAAAATACTCCTCCCTGAAGGACTAGGAAGTATTGAAAGCCCCGCAAGAGGTCCTAGAATAGGAGTAAAAACCTGTGGGGTATCTTGAAGTAAAAGAAGATAACCACTTCTTCCTGCTGAAGGGTCGTTTACGGCAAACACATCATCTGAACTTGGAAATATGCGAATGAGAGAGAGAGGTGTCGAGAATAATTGACGGATACTTCTCCCTTCTTCATTTAAAAGAGTCCCTACGGAACCAGTTTTACTAGAGACAAAAGTAAAAATGGTAGAGGTCCCTACGGGTAGTACCTGCTTTATATTTTTTTCAAGCAAGAAACCACCCTCCCCACTTTCTGGTAAAAGTAATGTTTCAACATTTTCAATCCCCTCATTATTTGGGCTAATAAATCGAGGGAAGATGATGCTACCGTCAGCATTCCAAGAAACCTCAATAATTCCAGGGAGGGTGCGATTAGTGAGGCGGGTTAATGTCCTTTCATTTGCGCGAAAAGAATAAAGGTTTCCGGTAGCGCGCTCAAGATAGCGTATTTGTGTATCCGCAGGGTTTTCTATAGTACGTAAAGTTGTGGTTCCAAGTTCCTCATCAAACACCTCCTCGGAAGTGAGTGTCCTTTCCTCATCAATCATAAGTGTGCCAAACGCCACCGGCTCATCAGTAATTTGAATGAGTCGAGGAGCAACTTCTTTCCCTGCGCCACGAAGTGATTCTCCCACCTCAAGTGCGGGGCGAACATTTCTTGGTATATCTGTCCCAGTATCAAGAAATGGATTCCCCCCCTCATTTATAGGAGCGCTTGCTTGAGGAGAAAAAAAGAATCTATACACGAGAAATGCTACTAAAACAAAAACCAATCCTATGATTGTGAAAAAAAGAACCCTTTTTTTATTCATAGTACCTCATAACGCTCTACAGCGCTGACCGCTGACACTCGTCACAGTAAACGCGGGCTGCGTTCCCGCTTTCACAGCGTTAAGAAAACTTGTACATGCTGCTGCTCCAGAATTTTGAAACATTCCCAAAAATCCTCCAACATCACAGCGGATTCTGTCGCCCTGTATCCCGGTTCTAAGATAGGATTCATTTACGTTTTGTGATTGTTGGCAATCTGCCTGAGAACGATATATACTCCCGCCACCAATAAATGCATAATTCTCGGAACCCACCCTTGTTGTAAATCGTTCAAGTTCATATTCTTGACCTCTACATTCACAAAATGCGTTCCCTTGACCGGCTACATGAATACACCTGTTTCCTGAAACAGAAATTTCACTACAACACCTCACTGAAGCGCCTTGAGGAAGTGGAATGCTAATTGTTGTACCACCAGAAGACTGTTGATTAGCTTGATTTTGAAGCTGTCCTCGTATTTCAGCGCTACAACTAGGAGGACCTTCATATCTGCCTGGACTTGTTGAAGTACTCAACATTTGAATTTGACCAGTCTGAACCTGAAGTGGCTCAACGTTTAGTTCAAGAGAGTAAATTCTTTGATCAATAACACTAAACACAATCACAGGAGAAAGAGCAAGAAGAAGTCCTCCAAAGGCCATTAAAATTCTATTTCGCGCATTTTTTTTATCAGTAACGCTTTCAAAGTTTAAATATTCAAAGCCCGAACGAATAATTTGAAAAACGGCAATGATTGCGGCTGCACCTATCGCGAGCCGGTATATGTAATTAAGCAATTCAGTAAACCCATCTGCGGTAGTAGCACCTTGAATTGCGGGAATACCCGTGAGAGAGGTAAAGTCTTGGGCAAAAAGAATACTTGGAACAAAAAGAAGTACGAAAAGAAAAGCAAATTTCATAAGTTAAATATACCAGATTGAGGAAGTTCAAAAAGAACAGTTAACGCAGTACTTGCGCGCTGAAGAATGGTTCCCTCCTCCTCAACAAATGCTTCAAGTACCGCGCGTCCTCTTCCGTCTGGGCGCACCGTTATATCTTTTGATTGAGCACCCTGTTCCCTATTAACACTCCAGGCTACCTGAGCATTACCCCCCATGTTAAAAGGAATTGCTCGAAATGTTCTTTCGTCATCTTCAATATTGACCTCTCGCTCGAGCGCTCTATTAAATAGCACGCCAAGAAGAGGGTCGCTTTCATAAATGTTTACCAAAGGTTCTCCAGGAACAAGGCGTACCACCCCGCGAGCAACAACTTTTTCGTCGGGCGTGCTCGCAATTACACTTATAGTACTGCTTCTGTAGCGTACAGGGCCTTCTATAGTAATTGCCTGTTTTCCTCTACCCGAGTGCGCGGCGAGAAGGCGCTCGCCCTCTTTCCATGTATAAATCAGCGTATTTGGATTTATAAGACTTCCGTTTTGATTTTTAAACTCTGGAAGGGCTATAATCCGAACCATGCTCTCCGAGGGTATAAGGTTTGCTCCTGGATAAAAAGGATACGCGGGCACTCCCGACTCAACCAAAAGAGCAATTGATGCAGGAATAATGGTGAGGGACTCTTCGTATTTTTCTCCTGATGCATTTTCTGCCCGCACAACGATTGTAGTTGGTTTTCCCGCTTCTTTAAGGAGTGCGTATCGAGATTTTGGCCCCTCCCCTTTATACACCTCTTCACCGTCTACAAGTATGGTCACTTCAAAACGAGAAAGGTCTATACCACTACTTTCCGGAGTTATGAGAATCTCTTCAAAAGGACGAGGATACGTCGGACTAATTGTTATTGAAAGACTGTTGGTAAACCCTGGTATTTCAATAGCATGAACATTCGCGAAAGGAATACTCATTAAGGTTAGACATAATAAAAAGTACACTACACGCATACTCTATATTCTACACTAACTTACGCACCCGCTACTCTTGTTCCCCCTCGTCTCTTCTTGCGCGTTCTTTTTTTATAGCAAGCAACTGAGAAGGGTCAGAGGTAATAATTTGATCCTCGGTGTATGAAGCAACTATTTTTATTGCCACATGCTTTAATCCTGCAAAAAAGATACCCTCCCCGACCCCAGATTCAAGTAAAAGATACTTTTCTTCATCAGTTAAATTGAATACATCTTTGAGTGTGTCTATGGTTGTTGCGGACTGTTTCAAAAGAAGCTGCATTGAAGAGTTGGTGATAATTGGTTTTCCATACGGACTTGCCAGGAAGTCTTCCACATCTTGGGTAATGGTTGATACTCCTAAATAGTATTTTCTTCCTCGTTTTACGAGTGAATATAAAAATGAGGCAGTGTCAGGAGAGCGCATCATCCACCACGCTTCATCAATAACCAAGAGTCGTTTTTTGAGCTCTTTTCGGACCGCATTCCAAATATAGTGTGTGACAATATACATCGCGACAGGCTTGAGCTCGTCTTCCATGTCGCGTACAGAAAACACAACCATTTGTTTGTTTATATCTATGTTTGTGGGTTGGTTTATGAAACCAGCCCATGATCCTTGCGTATATTTTGAAAGTCGTTGAAGTAAAGAGGTGGTCCCTTCCATTCCTGAGAGGACATTTTCAAAATCAGAGAGGAGCGGTGGTTCCATGCCGGTGAAATCTCTATCACCGGTAATATCTTTAAGCGCGTACGTTTCAGAAATAGCTCGATCAACAATCGCGTCTTCTTCAGGAGACAGACCGCCAAGCATAATCCTAAACAATCCTACAAGGTTTATGATGTTTGATCGAAGAATATCTTTTGGATTCTCATCTTCCATTACCTTTGGTAAATCAAACGGGTTAATATGGTGCTCACTTGAAAGTGAAATATTAAAACTCCTCCCCCCCGTTGCTTCTGCGAGGTATTCATATTCTCGTTCAGGATCAATAACAATCACCTCTGTGTCAAACATAAGTGAACGAAGTATTTCAAGTTTTATCGCGTATGATTTTCCCGATCCGGATTTTGCAAAGACCACTGAATTGTAGTTTTCAAGAGAGAATCTATCAAAAAGAATGAGAGACGCGTTATGTCTATTAATGCCATACAGAATTCCCCTATCACTCGTTAAATCAAAAGAAACAAAAGGAAAAATACTTGAAAGCGGAGAAGAATTCATTTTTGAATGCACCAAAAGCTCATCATTCTCAAGTGGAAGCGTTGAACGAAAACCATGTTCCTGTTGAAAAATAGCAGGTTTAGTGTACACGAGTCTTGCATCAAGAATTCCGCGCAACTCACCTTCCGCCTTATCAAGCTCGTCTTTTGAGTCAGCATAGAGCGTAATATAAAGCCCTACATCAAATAACCGTTCCTGGGCTTGCTGGAGACGGTCACGAAGCTGTTCAATATCTTGATACCCCGTATCAAGCATCGGATCACGCACCAAACCCTTCTCTTGGCGTTCCATAATCTGGCTTTGAATCTCCGCCACCTTTTTTTGATACTCACGAAGTGCCTGTGCGGTGTCTACAGGGTGTATAAAAATACCTATATCAAACACGCGAGACATGTTTACCACCTGAGTAAACCAACTATCTGAAAGAAAGCGTGGATAAGAAATAGTATAAAAAGTGCGAGTAAACTTTTCTCCAAGTTCAAGCTCTCGCGCGGAAACCTTAAGCCCCGCAGGCGCAATAGTGTCGGCAAGAGTAAGCGCACCCTGGGCGTAAATATCCTGTGGAAGCACGGGAACAATTTCTGGCATGACAGACCCGTTCTCCTCCTCTCTTTTTTTAAAAAAATCAAGTAAACTCATGTTGTTTTTATTGGATTCTCAAATTCTCCTGGATTAAATGCACGATACAAAAGCTCAATTATTTCCTCTGTTTCAAGCCGAACTGCCTTTAAACCGCACGCACCAATTCCCCCTTCCACAAGAGACACGCGTTGACCGAGCTGAATACTATCCTGCTCAAAGTTTTGGGAAAAGCCAGTCGAAGAAGGTTTCTTTTGAGAAAAAACTGAAAGCGAGTCTGATAACGCAGGAAGAGCTGTTCCCCCACCTCCGTACGGAATTACAATATAAAAGACCTTAGTCATTATTTCATTCCCAGAAATAAAGTTTTCTATAAAGCTTGTATATTCTCTAAGCTGAATCCTCATTAATTCAGACCGCTGAAGGTTCATTTGCTCAGAAAGAAGGGTAAGGTAGGGACGAATATCCATTTTTCTTGACTGAACTACAATCTGAATCGAAAAATCAAGAGAATTGAGAAATGATTGAAACCCTCCGATAATCGCTTTTTGTTCGTCTTCTGACTTGAGCGCAAAATTGAGCGAAGAGCACATTAAAATACTTCGGTATGTTCCGTCTTTTAAAATAATCACCCCGTTCCTAACTTCCTGCACGGGAACAAAATCTTGAGCAGATCCAGTATTTGGCGCCATAGTTCTTTTTAGTATATATCATCAGGCGCACTTTCTCTTTTCACATCTAAAGACCACGCGAGCTCTTTGAGCTTTGTTGGTGAAAGACGAAGTTTTTGTCGAGTATCTTGAGGCGAAGCGGACTCTCTTGGGGTGACAGGTAGCACGCTCACTTTTTCTTTTTTCCAGCGATACTCTTTGTGAGAGGTGTAAAAAGTAAGACCTGCCTGAAGTAGTTCAAGAAATGACTTCCCGTTTATTTTTAGAAACGCAAGCGCAACGGAAAGCGCGATTATTGGGGCTGAAAGAATGAGACCAAGTAAAAATGGAAGGAAAAGCAGAAGGAGTGCAGTCATTCCAGCTCCCCCGGCAAGGTAGATAAATTGCCAGAGCGTAAAAGGGCCAAATATTTTATCCTCTATTTCAGTAAATTGCGGAACTTGATACTCCATTAATGCCTAGTATAACAGTTTATATACGACAAGATACAGAAATACAGCTTTGGTTAGCTGCTATTCAACGGGTTCTCGATAAGGGTCTCCGCCACTTTTCGGAGCGGAAAAGTTTTGTTGCATTTTTTGTGTTTCCACACGATTTTCCTTTGGTGCTTGAAATACATTAGGAAGAAAGGGTGCTTGCGCAACACTTGTTCTTTCTGCTTTGAGCATCTCAATATCTTTTGCCATGGTACGAACCATGGTAAGCATTTCATCAAAGTGTGGATGTTGGCTTTCTTGAGGAGTGTTATGTGTTTGTGTCGGGTGCTGGGGCACGAGTACCGCGTGAAGCTGAATAGGGATTGGCGTCGGAGGATGTGCGAGTGCAGGGATATGGTGTGCTGGTTCAGGGGCGAGAGTGTAGGAAGAAACTGGAGGGAGTGTTTGCGGGAGTTGAGGAGCAGGTTTTTGAATTTCCTCTTCTTGAGGGGGTTTTGGGGACTGAATTGGGGAATTTTCATTTTTTAACTTTTCTCGTAATGGAATAAAAATGTCCGCATTTACTGCGTCTAGGATCAAACTCACCGTTTCGTTTGAAAGCGTAAATTCGTTACGAAGTGCTTCCTCAAGGTCTGCGGGAGTTTCTACCCCAAGCAATACAAGAAAGATTTCGTTTGCAACCTCCTCAGCAACATCAACATGAAGAGAAAAACGTTCAGGTAGGGTGCGCGCGAAATCTTCAAATGCTCCCGAATTAATATATTCCTTAACATACGCTGGCGCGCCTTCAAATGCTTTTGATAGGTGCTCGCTACTAGTATCCATTTATTTAGTATAACGTACTATTTAATAGGGGCACGAACCGCTTTCCTGAGCGCAACTGCGGCACTTCGAAGAGCAGACTTATCTGAAATAAGGGGAATAGCATTTTTTGCCGCGCGCATCCCCGCAAATTCTCGTTTCTCAATTTGAGTTCTTTGTTTGCGAAAATCCCTCTCTTTTTCATCTTTTTGAGTTGTTGCGGTATCTAACCTGTTAATAACAGTGGTTAATCTATCCTCCGTAGCATCTTTTTGAGATTCGTAATCTAACTTACGCGCCTGAAGCTCCATCTCAAGAGCAGTGTTTCCGGCATTTTGGGCGTCAACAATTTGCTGATTAAGAGTAGTAATTTGTCTTTCAAGGTCAATTTTTCTTTTTTCTAATTGCTCTTTTTCAGCTTCAAGTGATTCTTGTTTTGTTTTTTGTTTCTCATACTCTTTTTCTAAGCCCTCAGCTTTTTTGAGTCGCCCGGCTCTTGTTTTATCCATCTTTTTTTGTAACTCTGCAATTTTCTTCTCTATGGCTTTTGTATCCTTTCCTTTTGCTTTGAGTTTATCGCGCTCTACCTCAAGTGCTCGTTTCTCCATTTCTAATGAATCATAACGAACCTGATCATCTTCTTGTGTTTGTTTTTCATAAGCAACTCGTGCATCAACTGTTTTTTTAATTTCTTCTTTTCTTCCCCCTTCTTTTGCTTTACCAAAATCAATTTCTTGCCCCCCTACTTTCTTAGGTATAATTTGACGAGCGTCAAAGCTCGCAGCAGCACCCTTATCAGCAATTGCCGATATACTTCTTCCGACAAAAGTATTCCTAAGTCCTGGAGTTGCACGCACCATTTTCCCAGTAGCAATAGAGGCATTTCCAACAGTCGCTCTCCCAACAAACCCAACAGCACCAAACGTAGCACCGCCCGCAACCTTTGACGCAAAACCAGCACTTGCTATACCAAACCCTCGCGCCATCATATGCGCGGCAACCACAAAGCCAATCACGAGCATCATAATAACGATAACCCCAATATGATCTACGTCTGAGAATGCATCAATTAATGTTTTATCATTTGCACCCACTGCACCTGCAACACCGCTACTAATAGAAAGGGCGACAAAGATAAGGAGAACAAACACAGGAGCATAGAGCGCGTTGCTTATGAGCGGATCCGTCCAATTTTTCTTTGCATGCTTCTCAAGCGCGGGTATTGCATACCCAACAAATCCAAGCGGAGAAAAAACAAGATATAGAGCAAGGAATACCGTGCGGGCGATGAGATTAATGCTTGCCGCAAATAATACCAGCGCAGTGATAAGGAAAAGGGTCGCAAAAGAAAGGTAAAGAATAGCCTCTTTTCCTGGATCTTCTAACTTCTCTGCAATAGCTTCTCTATTCAGGCCATTTTCCGCAAAAGCCGTGCCCAGTCCTGTTTGCTTAAAAATAGCGCCAGCAACTCCATAGTTAACATTATCTGCACAGGGCGCTCCTTCAGCACAGGCAGGCTGTGCTTGCCTATAAATACTTGCTGCAAAAGCATTCATGGTGTCAATGAATGCTCCGGTGATAAAAAGGCTGAAATTAAGAAGTACAGCAACAAGAATAAGGCGCGGAAGGGTTTTGGCAAAAGTATAATTTGGCAACTCAAGCATTATTGCAATCCCGATATAAATAAAACCAAAAAGAAGTACCATATTAGCAAGGTCACGTAAAATTCCCCACGCAATAAGCATGCCTTGTGAGAAGGCAATATTTTCTCCAAATTGAAATACAAGTTCTATGACAATGAAGTTAAAAATAACGCCTGCAAGATAGAGCAAAAAGCTCGTTGCTTGCATTACCCAATACATTCCGAAAGCGAAAATTTTAGTAAGACCCTGGGTGAAATGACACCCAATATCTAAGGGGTTACCACAACCAGCAAACGCGACTTGTGGAATAAGAAATCCAACACCGAATATTACTAACAAAGGAAAAAAAATAAATACAGGTCGCATAAACGCTTGAGAGATTCGAGTAATGCCTTTGTTAAAAAAACTCTCGATGCTATTCATTAGTTCTTATTCTACACCTTGTTTGCGCTTCTTGTTCAATGTTTTGCATTTGTACGAGAAGAGAATTTGATTCTTGCGTTGTTCGTGACTCCTGAAGTGCGTTTGCGGTATCTTCAGCAAGTCTTGAGCCTGCCTCACTCGCCAAGAATGCCGTATATGCATTTGAAAGTTCTGTAATCGGAGCCGACCCTCTTGGTTGGCGCTGCGATGCTTCTGCTTCTAGCCTGATACGACTCACCTCGGCAAGTGCGGTTTGCGCGCGAGAAAGAGCTCCCTCTGTTGTCTGGATTGCGCCCTGCACCTGCGCCTGTCTCTCCGGCGTGTTTATCTCTTCGCAGGTTGAAAGTGCGGTTTGCGCGCGTAAAGCAGCGTCACGAACCGTGGTCCAGTTTGTACGGTTTGTTTCTATTTGCCTTTCTTGCCTCCCAAGGTTGGCAATGAATTGTGCGCTCAAGGAATTATTTATTGTTTGTTCTGGTGCGGTATTGTTTCTAAAAGAAGGTCTTCCTGGGCGCGGGTCCGAGGCCCCAAACAAGCCTCCCTGTCCACCAAACACCTGATTTATCATCTGACCTACAAGCGCAGAAATAACCTCATTTATTTCATCTGCTATTTCAAGTTGATCAATATCTGAACCGAAAGAAGTTGCAAGCTGATCTTCAATGAGTCCTCCTGGGGTTTGAGTCGGACCCTCTTCAAGACATTCTCCCTGAACAGGACTACCTTCTTCGTCTTGCGTAGGTTCTGCACGCCTGGCGCAAGTTTTCCAAGAAAAGAATCCATCATTCCATCCAAGCTCGGTAGTTAAGTCACTAATTGCGTCATCAACCGCTGCTTGAAGCTCACTTCGTACCTCAAGAGCCGTGCCGAAAGGATTATTTGCTCTGTTTTGCGTAACTTCGTACCATCCCCGCCATCCACCTTGACTGAAGTCTCCTGCAAGGAATGCTCTATCGTTTTGAAGAGTTTCATGAAGACGGTATCGTAATCTTTCTGTAATAAGCTCTGGTTCGGTAGCAACATAGTATGCAGCAACGGCAGCAACGGCAGCTGTCTCAAGCCACGGAGAATATATAATGGTGCAATCCCGTGGAGTTTCCGTACCATCCTCGTTTTGAATTACCTGCTCGTCTTCTCTACACGCACCCTCTGCGACTGCGTCTAAAAAATTAGCAACTGCGCGGTCTCCTGTGCGTAAGAGCTCTTCTCTGAAATTGGTTGCAAATGCGGGAGATCCTTCAAACCCACTATTTATCCAAGTAACCAAGCTTCTGGTCATTGAGCGAATCGCCGTTTTTGCAACCCCCCACGCAATTCCGTCAAGAATACTGTTCTTACTTACATCAAAGGTAGTATTAATGGTATTGAGTATGGATTGAAAAAGTTGCGGACCAGTTTCAACAACGGGAAGTACAGCCTGAGCACGGTGTGGGAATGAGGCAAAAGAAGAAAGAACCATTGAAAACACTAAAACCAACGAAGCTGTTTTCTTAAGAAAGGAACATTTCATAACGCCTCTTCTCTTAGGGTTGATACCTGCTTCAGAAGAAGAGAAAATCCGTATCCCTCCTCATCCGGAGCAATAACTATTCCTGAGGTACTAAAAGAGCCAGAAAGAGTGCGAAGCGCATCGGCCATATCAAGCGCCGAGCGTTCATGCATGCCCATAGCAAGGAATGCAAGGAGCGGGTCTTCGTTTACCTTGGTCATATCAGAAAGCACCACTGCGAGTTTTGAAAATGAATTAATAAGCGCAAGATGCGCATCAGCTAAATCACGAGGTACCTCAACACTTTTCGCGCCTTCTGCAAGCGCTCCATAGTATTTTGCAATGTTCACTACCTGTTGCATATCCTCGTCACTCTCTTGATTAATTGCGGAATAGTAGTGGGTCAGCTCATCGTGCGGAGTGGTTATGATATTTTCTGCAAGAACCTTCTCCATTTCTTTTGCGTACGCGCGAAGCGCCTCTTCTCCCGTTTGAGGAACTATGGTGAGGTCTGCTTTTGTAAAACGAGGTGCGCGCTCATACATGTCCTCAAGCTGAAGCGCGGCACCCGTTACAAACGTCGCGATTTCTCCGGGAGAAAGAGCTTCTCCTTGCCTTTCTGAAATAAATCCTTCAAAAAGAATCTTCGCAAAACGGTCGGTGAGCGTATTTGGTGCAGGGTTTACCTCTGAAATATCCTCGGGATTAATGGGATTCACTACAGGAGGAGCGCTCTCAAACGCGGGCTTGATGAGTCCTGCCCTCACCGCTTCCCCATCAAGCGTGCCCTCTTTGAATGATTCTGGATTTTTTGGGTCTGTGTTATAGAGCGCTTCTTGCCAATCAGGAAGACCGTCAGCATCTGTGTCTTTCACAGAATATGCTTCAAGCGCTTTTCGTATGGACTCCGCATCTGCGGTTGGTGTTTTTAAAAAAGAAGGATCAGCAAAAAAATACGCACCGATAATGAGTGAAAAAGATATGAGAAGAGAGAGTATGATTGATACGGCGCGCGCGCGAAGCATATGGTTCTCTATGAATCATACCATGAACTTGTGCGCAAGTGATTTCCATGTAGAGAGTGTGAGCTCTTCCGCGCGCGCGTTTTCTTCTATGGATAATGCAGAAAAAATTTGCCCTATCTTTTCTTTTGAGCATACGGGTTCAAGATTTTTTGCAAGCCGTTTTCTTTTTTGTGCAAATCCTGCGTGGATAAGATTAAAAAAGTATTCTTCTTCTTTTTTGTTCTTAAAAGGATTTTTTATGTCTTCAATACAAAGCACTGCAGCGTCCACGTTTGGTTGAGGAGAAAACCCTCCTGCGGGAATGGTAAACGCGTAGCGGGGTGTACCAAACACGCTTACGGAAAGTTTTAAAATTGAAGATTTTTTATCACGCGCAATTCTTTCCGCAACTTCCTTTTGTACGACGACGGTCATTCGGCCGGGCTTTGTTTTTCCCTCAAGTACCACTCTTAAAATTTCCCCGGTGATGTAAAAAGGAACATTCGCAACCAATATAAACGGGGTTTTTGGAAATGAGTATGAGCGGATATCGGCATGTAGCAGTTCAAGTTTTTTGTTTTGTATTTCTTCAGCAAACTTCTTTTTTAAAAGAGGGAGAAGATCGTCGTCAGTTTCAACTGCAATAACCTTTTTTGCACTCTTTAAAAGTGCGTGTGTTAATACTCCAGTTCCAGGCCCTATTTCAACCACCACCTCGTTTTCTTCTACGCGCGCTTCCTTAACAATCCTTTCTGCCGTATGGGGGTGCCTAAGAAAATTTTGCCCCAATGATTTTTTTGCTCTGTGGGCGCGCGGTTCCATGTATCTCTAGACTACCATTAGTAATACACAATAGCTTCACTTGGATCTGCTTCCTCTACGGTTAGCAATGAGTCAGGAATATCAGAAATAAATGAAGATGGTTCTTGCAGATACTCAGTACCATAAATTCTTCGTACGCGTGCTAAGGAAAGAAACACGTGTTTTTTTGCTCGGGTAAGCGCGACATAAAAAAGACGCCTCTCTTCTTCTTCATCTCGCTCGCTTTCTCCAACCTGTTCGTGTGGAAAAAGGCCTTCTTCAAGCCCAACAACAAACACCGCTTCAAACTCAAGGCCTTTTGCCGCGTGTACGGTCATCATCATCACTCGCTCCTGCTTCTCTTCCGTTCTATCTATCTCGTCTTGATCGCCTGAAAGCGCAACTTCAGCCAAAAAAGCAGAGAGTCCGTCAAGTCCTGGTGCCTCATCAAACCGGCTTGAAAGTGCGGCAAGTTCTCGAATGTTTAAAAGGCGCTCAAGCCCTTCCTCCCCCTCTTTTTTGAGTGCTTCTTCCATACCACTTTTCTTTACAACATGAGCAATTAATTCTGATGGTTTGGTGTTTTGCGCGAGCTCGTGCAGTTCTTTCAAAATATTTTCAAACGCAAGAACTTTGTTTTTTTCACCAGGCTTTAACTCGTCGCGTCTTCCAGCAATAATTTTTCCAAGCGTTACTTTTCCTATACCGCGCGCGGGAAACTGAACCGCGCGCGCGTACGCAGTCTCTCTTAGGGGTGAAAGCGCAAGGGTGAGCCATGCAATCATATCTTTCACCTCTTTTCGTTCTAAGAACTTTGTGCCAAGCAATGTGTAGGGAATGTTTTGAGAGAGAAACGCTTCTTCAAACGCGCGAGATTGGAAATTGGTTCTCATCAACACCGCCATAGCGTCTAGCGCTACTCCTTGCTGTTGTAATATTTTTATTTTTTTTGCTACCTCTTTTGCTTCTGCCTCAGCATTTTGTGCAATAAAAAGAGTGATGGGTGTTCCTTCCTCGTTTTCTGTTCGTGCTTCTTTTGGAATTCTCTTTTTGTTTTTCTCAATTACCGCGTTTGCCGCGTCAACAATCGTTTTTGTAGATCGATAGTTATGATTTAAAAAAAGGCGTGTCGCATTTTTATACACCTCATTAAAGGTAAGAATGTGTTCAATGTTTGCGCCCCGCCAGCCATACACGAGCTGGTCTGCATCCCCCACGACAAATACATTATCTTGGGGTTCTGCAATAAGGCGCGCGAGACGCGCCTGAATATTGTTCGTGTCCTGATACTCATCAATGTGGATGAATTGAAAACGATTTTGCACAAGACCCCTTACCTCCTCTTTCTCTTCAAGAAGTCGTACCGAAAGCGAAAGGAGATCATCAAAGTCTACCGCCTTTTCTTTTCGGAGCGCCTCATCATAAAGGGGCCATATGTTTTTTGCGGTCCTTGAAGGAAAACTTTTCTCACCTTCTTTTTGCGCAAAACTTCCCCTGTCTTCGCCATCCCCCTTTGCTTTTGAGATGATAGAAAGTATAAGCCCCGGCGAGATTATTTTTGGATCAACTCCAGTCTCCTCTAGGAGTTTTTTTATGACGCGTTTTGAATCATCTCGGTCAAAAATGGTAAGGTGGCGTGGAAGCCCAAGTGCTTTTCCGTATCCCTCAAGAAGAATGCGCCCCAATCCATGAAAGGTGGTAATAAGAGGAAGGTCAGGGGAAAACGCAAATGATCGAATTTCGCGCCCAAGCATTTTTGCTACCCGTTCACGCATTTCTCTTGACGCTTTGTTGGTGAAGGTGACCGCAAGAATGTTTTCGGGCGCAACCCCGCTTCGTATGAGGTGATAGACACGAGTCGTTAATACTTTTGTTTTCCCTGATCCAGCACCCGCAAGCACGCATACGGGCCCTTCGGTTTTTAGTACCGCCTGTCTTTGTTCATTATTCAAGCCTGAAAGATAGTCCATCTTAATCCAATATAGCGCATCTTACCTTTCCACACCCACCCCTTGCGTAGATTGACCAACGCCCTATTTTTTGATACAATACAGAGGTAGGAAGTTATGGATGTAGGAAATAAATGGCTTATGTAAGCCATTTTTGTATTTGGATGACTGCCCGACCATTCCCCTAAGTGAGGATATAAAAAACAAACCACAACTTTTGCGCTTTAGTTTCAATACGCAAAACACATATGAGGCACTTTTCTTGACGACTATCGTCATAGCCTTTTCTTTTACCATTTTTTATCCGCATACTGCGAACGCTTTTTGGTTTTTTAACAATACTGAAGCCGCGCAAACAGAAAACATTCCTCCCCTTCATGACGCGCAAATGACCTTGCTTCGCGCCCAAGCAATTCCAAACCCAAAAGAAAGGGTGAATGATGAAGAGGATATTTTTGTTTCAGATAACTCAGCCCTCGTTGCTATTTCAGCTCCCGAAGGTCAAGCAAAAGCTCGGGAGGCAAAAGGTGTGTACGCGCCAACCTCAGGATCTATTTCTTTGTACGTGGTGCGCGAAGGAGAAACCCTCTCGGAAGTGGCAAAGATGTACGGGGTTTCAGTCAGCACCATTCTTTGGGCAAATGATATAAAAAATGCAAAACACATTCAGCCGGGAGATACGCTTCTCATTCTTCCTGTGTCCGGCATTTCTCATACGGTAAAAAAAGGAGACACGCTTTCTACATTGGCTAAAAAATATGGCGCAAATGAAGGAGATATAGCTGCGTTTAACGGCCTAAACGAAGACGCTCCCCTTTCCGTTGGTGAAAGTATTATTATTCCAGGTGGTGAAATGCCACAAGAAACAAGAACATCGGGCACAAGGACTGCTCGAGTGGGCGGAAACACCTCTTCCCTCCCTGCTATTTCTGGATTCTTTGCTCATCCTGTACCAGGCGCGCGCGTTACCCAAGGCATTCACGGGTGGAACGGTATTGATTTTGGAGCACCAACAGGAACTTCGGTATACGCGTCTGCCGGAGGAAGGGTGATTGTCGCTAAAGCAGGAGGATGGAACGGGGGGTATGGAAGCTATGTCGTTATTGATCACGGAAATGGAACACAAACACTCTATGCGCACTTAAGTAGTGTAAGCATTTCTTCTGGTGAAAGCGTTTCGCAAGGAGATTTGCTTGGAGCTGTTGGATCAACAGGACGCTCAACTGGACCCCATCTTCACTTTGAAGTGCGCGGTGCTAAAAACCCATTTGCTCGCTAATATATTTAAAACGTAAAAAACCAAGCGTACCAGTAAGTGTACAATAAAAGTCTTAAATATCAGTGCAAAGTAAAACTACCGTTTTCAATATCAGGTAACAAAAATGGTGCTCTAGGAAACACAATAACATCAGCATCTCTTTCCATCTCTCTTTTTGAACCTCTTCCAGTTCTCGTTCGCAAAGAAATAACCTTTGCCTTTGTAGGTCGGTACACTATCTCACGAGAATGAGGCTCCCTATTTGAAGGGGTTACTAACATTCCAAGCATGGCGAGTGCGGCTAAACGATCTTTCATAAAATAAAGTATAAGCCTATACTATACACCATAAACACTATTTAGTCAAATCCAAAGAGTCCGCGAGGACGATACTGAAGTGCCTCCATGACATGCTCAATTTTTACACATTCAGAGTCTTCAAGATCTGCAATGGTGCGCGCAACTCGCATAATACGATGAAACGAGCGGGGAGAAAGAGAGAGTTTTTCACTTGCAAGGAGAAGTGCGCGCTTGGCGTCCTCGCCAAAGCGCGCATGCTCTTCTAAGTCTTTCCCTGAAAGTCGTGCGTTTACCTTTCCGCGCAACCGTGACCGTTCTTGCGCTCGCATTATTTTTTCTCGCGCCTGTTTTGAGGTTTCTCCTCTGGAAAGACCCGCAAGTTTTTCGTGATTTATATGAGGAACTTCTACCCACATATCAAGCCTATCAACGATAGGGCGCGATATTTTTCTTGACTGCTTTAATGCTTGGCGCACGGCAACCTCAGCATCTACTGAAAGCGTGTTTGCGGGATTCATCGCGGCAACAATCATGCAGTCTGCGGGAAAGGTGATGGTGCCTCGTGCGCGAGAAACGGTAATCACCCTGTCTTCAAGAGGTTGACGAAGTGCTTCAAGTGCGCGGGTATCAAACTCAGGAAACTCGTCTAAAAAAAGCACGCCTTTGTGAGCAAGGGTAATCTCACCTGCTTTTGGAAATGTTCCCCCGCCCACCATCGCGGTATGTGAGATGGTGTGGTGCGGAGAACGAAAAGGCGGATGATACACCACCTCTCTTTGTGCTAAAGCTCCAGCAGTTGAGTGAATAGCGGTTACCTCAAGCACCTCTTCATCGGTTAATGGAGGAAGAATACCAGAAAGCGCTCGTGCAAGCATGGTCTTTCCTGTACCAGGAGGGCCATAGAGCACAATGTTGTGCCTTCCTGATGCTGCAATTAAAAGCGCGCGCTTTGCACTTTCCTGCCCTTTTATTTCAGACAAATCGGGTCCATGATAAAGTGTTTTTTCTGAAGCACGCTCTTCTTTTCTGTCCGCAGTAATATGTTTTACACCGATTACATGATCAACAACCTCTTTTAAAGAGCGTACACCATACACCTTTACGCGTTTTGAGAGACTTGCTTCGCGAGCGTTTTCATAAGGAACAAAAACCTCAGATATATTTTCGCGTTCCGCCCGCATCACCATGGGGAGCACCCCTTTCACTCCGCGAATACTTCCATCAAGCCCGAGCTCTCCTACAAAAAGAGCATCTTTTTGTATAGGAGGTATATCGCCCGCGGCAATGAGGTAACACAGCGCAAGCGGAAGGTCGTAATGCGAGCCCTCTTTTTTTAAATCTGCAGGAGAAAGTGAAAGTACAATTTTTCTATTCTGAGCTTTCGGAGATTTAAAGCTTGCATGACGAATAGCAGCAGAAACCCTATCCCGTGCCTCCTCAACTGCTTTGTCAGCAAGTCCTACGATTGAAAATGAGTGAAGACCTCGAGTAATATCTGCTTCAACGGTTACCAGTTCTGCGTATGCACCGATGGGTTGTGCGGTTTTTATAGAAGCATATCCAGAAACACCCTCTTTTTTGTCTTCTTTCACTCACGTATTATTACACACTCTTTGTTTCAATTTCAGAAATTTTTTTATCTATTTGCTCTATTTGTTTTCTAATGGTGCGTGCCACTGCTCTAAAATTAAGAATAGCAATTTCTCTTTGTGCTTTAATCTCCGCGTCCATTACCTCTGCTCCAGCATTTTCTCTTTCCATCCTATCTGCTTCTGACTCATAAAACTCAACCTCTCCCAAAAGCGTATTGCGCTGCGCTTTAAGATCTTCCTTTTGTTTTTCAATTCTTATTCTACTAAAGTTAATTGGACCTTCAGGCATGAAGGGTTTATTTCATGTGTGCTTTTGTGGTGCGCGCTGCGGGGTCTGCGTTAAGTCGTTCTGCTTCTATTGGTTCTCCGCTCACTTCGCACACTCCATAGGTACCCTCTTCAATTCGCGCGAGTGCCGCAAGAACCTCTTGATAGCGAACTTCAAGGTCTTGAAGTATTGCCGCGTTATCTGCAAAACGGTCAAACTGTGTGGCAACATCGGTAGGATCTGCCTCTTGCTCAAGGGTTTGCGGTTCGGCTTCCCAATCCGCTTTGTTGCTTGGATTTCTCCTTCCCACGCTCTCAAGTTCCTCTTCAAGTTTTTTGCGCTCTTCTTCAAGTCGCGCGCGGTATGTTGCAATATCAATCATATAAAATAAGTATAGCGTATATTTTGTCTTTTGCTACTGCGAGAGATTTCCCGAGAGACGATTGATGATTTCTGAAAATGCCGTTTCATTTCTTGCAATAATAAGCGTTTGCCTGTCAACAAATCCATAGAGTATTTTAGTATTTCCGCTCTCATCAGTTAAGACTCGAACATTATGGTTCCTGACTACCTTGTCAGAGAATACCTCTAGGAAACGAACTTGCTCACCACGCATGTTTGGCGTGGTAGTTGCGGTTTCTAACACGCTTTCCTCTCCTGCATTATTTTCAAGTTCGTAAGAAGAATACATAAAAAGGAGATCGTCCGGCATGGTTTTTTCCCACGCAAGCATTCCAGCAAATGCTCGTTCGTATGAAGAAACGCGAAATACAAAAAACGGCTTCGTTTCTCCGTTTGCGGAGATCACTCCTGCCGTGCTTCCCAAATCCGCATTCCTTAAAAGAAGTTCGGGGGCGTTTACAGAGAGCGCGCGCAAAAGCGTTGTTCCTGGTTCGGGGGTTTTTACTATTCCTGTCTGCGTAGTGGTTGCTGAAGTGATATATACCACCCTCACCATTCCTTCGTCCAAATCTCTAGCCATTGATGCGAGGAGAGAGTCCTTAAGCGAGTCTCGCTCAAGTTCTACGCGCTCATCTGCAAATACTAACGAAGGAATAGAAAGGGCGGGAATAATTGGCTCTTGTCGCATCATGTACCATATACCACCAGAAAGAATACCGGCACCCATTACACATACGACCACACCCACGACAATAAAAAGTGTATTCCCTCGTTGTTTCCTTTCTGGTATAGGCGTAACGGGAGCACTACTTCTTGCATCAAGTTCGCTTGCGAGTACTGAAAAGGTAGAGGCTTTTTGTGAATCTACTTGTTTTTGAAAATCATATGAAAAAGTTTTAATCGGAGAGGATGAGTCAGAAGGGGGCTCTGTTTGCCTTAGAAACGGAGGAGGTTCTACGGGCGTAGCTGGTTCTTTTGAAAACCGGTCGCGAAAGGATATTTTTGATTCGGTGAGTGGTGAAGCATCTGATTCAATTTTGGGAAAGGTAGGAAGTTTTGGCGGGACGGATACCTTTTGTGATTGCATTCTTACCTTTTCTTTTAGTCTCGCTAAAATAGCATCTTTATCACTTTCCTCCGCCCCTCTGATTTGCTGAGCAGGTTCCTCCGCCTTACTTGGCGCAGACGGAGCAGGTTTTTTTGTTTTAGGAACATCAATTTTTATCTGTGCAGGTATTTTCACACTTCCACCAAGCGAAGCAACATCTTTCGCGTATGTGCGAATAAATTGAGAACGATCTTGGTTCGCATCCCCCTGAGCTGGTTCGTTCCGTACGGGTGTATCTGCCATTCTCCTTATTCTACTCTATTTTGTTTGTGACGATCCGCGATATCCAATGAGAAATCTTTTTGGATCTTCACCAAGGTCAGTAAATGCATGTGCTGCCTCTCGCAGTTTCGCGGAGGATGATTTTCCAAAAGAAATCACCTCAACCTGACACCCCTCATTCATATCAAGGTATTCAATGAGCGGAATAAAATCTCCATCTCCAGTAATGAGGATGACGGTATCAAGTTTTGGAGCAAGCTTTACCGCATCAATAGCAAGCCCGACATCCCAATCTGCTTTTTTTGCACCATCTGAGAAAATTTGTAAATCTTTAACCTTTGTTTCAATACCCATTTTAGTAAGCGCGCCAAAGAAGCCATTTTCTTCGCCAGAGTCAGTTGAAATAACATACGCTATTGCGCGTACAAGGGTGCGACCCCCGACAGCCTCTTGAAGGACATTTGCAAAGTTCACACGGGCTTTGTAAAGGTGTTTTGCGCTATGATAGAGGTTTTGCGTATCTATGAAAACGCCCACGCGCTGGGCAAGATGTTTAATTACTGCCATATAAAAATGTAAAACTAAATAATAAATCCGTGAGGTGCAAAGCATCTCACGGATATTGTACCACTTACTACTTCTTTAAATCTAATTTCTTCAAAAGAGCGGAGTATGCGCGCTTGTTATTTTTTTCAAGATAGCGAAGGTGTGCTCTTCGGTCTGCAACCATTTGAAGCAGGCCTCGGCGAGAGTGAAGGTCTTTTTTGTTTTTCTTTAGATGGTTCGTAAGTTCTTCAATTTTACGACTCAAAAGAGCTACCTGCACATCAGCGCTTCCGGTGTCTTTGTCATGGCGTGCTCCTTTTTTAATAGTTGCCGTTTTTACTTTTTTAGTAAGCATGTCTTTTTATAATATCACAGATTAGGCAAAAACGCAATAGTATAGCATCGCTTCGCACAATATATAGAGGTATACTGTGCCCTATGGACATACAAGACATAAAGCGACAGTTTCTTGAATATATAGAAATAGAGCGAGGGCGTGCGGTTAAAACCATTGAAAACTATGACCACTACCTCAGTCGATTTTTCAGCTGGGCGGAAATCAAACACCCTGAACACATAACCGAGCAAAAAATTAGAGAGTTTCGGCTGTGGCTTAATCGTCAGCCAGGAACTGCGCGTGACACCATGAAGCGCAAAACCCAAAACTACTATTTAATTGCCCTGCGCGCATTTCTAAAATATCTTCGCAAACGAGAAATTTCCGCGCTCTCCCCTGAGAGAATTGAGCTCGCCAAGCTTCCCGAGCGTTCGCTTGACCTTATAACCCAAGAAGAACTTACGCGGGTTTTGAAAGCGGCGGAGGGTGAAACCGCACGGTCGCTTCGCGACCGTGCGGTTCTAGAGCTCTTATTTTCAACCGGCCTTCGCGTTTCAGAGTTGTGCGCCTTGAATACCGACATTGACCTCTCTCGTGACGAACTTTCCGTACGCGGAAAGGGCGACAAAGTGCGTGTTGTGTTCCTATCCCCCTCCTCAAAAGACGCAGTTCGCGCATATCTCAAAGCGAGAAAAGACATGGAAGACGCACTTTTCGTTTCAGTACCGGCAAACGAGACTCTTGCAAAAAAAAGACCCCCATCACGCCTTTCATCGCGCGCTATTCAATACCTCATCAAACACTACGCTGCAAAAGCCGGCATTACCAAAAAACTGACCCCTCACACCCTTCGCCACCTTTTTGCGACCGATCTCCTCTCAAACGGTGCAGACATACGAAGTGTGCAGGTAATGCTTGGTCACGCGTCAATTAATACCACGCAGATATACACCCATGTGACCGATGCCCATCTCCGCGAAGTCCACAAAAAATATCATTCAAAAAGGTAATATGATATTCAGGAATGTATGAAAATCGTTTCTTGGAATGTAAATGGGATTAGGGCAGTAGACAAAAAAGGTCTATTTGAAAGATTTTTGCAAATCCTAAAGCCAGACATTATCTGCCTTCAGGAAACAAAGGCACACGAAGAGCAGGTGAATCTTGATATTGAAGAGTATGAAGAGTATTGGTGTTCCGCAGAGAAAAAGGGGTATAGTGGCGTTGCTATTTTTTCTAAAATGACTCCCCTTCAAGTCCGCTACGGGCTTCCAGAAGAAATTGAGAATACATATACATTGAAAGATGATGTGTATGGTAATCCAAATAAAGAGGGGCGTGTAATTGCGGCGGATATGGGAGATTTTTGGGTGGTTTCGGTGTATACCCCAAACGCAAAAGATGACCTCTCTCGCCTTTCGCTCCGTGAAAAAAAATGGGATCCTGCGTTTCTCGCGTACATGAAAGAATTAGAAAAAGAAAAACCTGTTATTTTTTGTGGAGATTTAAATGTTGCTCATACCGAAGAAGATCTTGCTCGTCCAAAAGAAAATCAAGGAGTAAAAGGTTTTACCAAAGAAGAGCGCATGGGTATAGAAAATATAATAAAAGAAGGATTTTTTGACACTTTCAGAATTTTTCACAAAGGTAACGGTTTTTACACTTGGTGGAGTCACTTTGGAAATGCGCGCGAGCGTAATGTGGGCTGGCGGATTGATTATATTTTCGCGTCTTCAAAAATAACACCACTCATTAAAAACGCAAACATTCACCCAGACATCATGGGCTCTGATCATTGCCCCGTTTCCGTAACCATATAAAAGACAAGTTATCCACACTGTTGTCCTTTACATTGTCTTTTAAAAGAGTGATACTACATGAGGAAATAGCTCTTTCGCATTAAGTTGAGAGATGTGCATAATTAGAACACCCTTCAGCGTGTACGGGACGAATTCCCTCAAAAACAAAAGGCAAGCGTTGTTCAGAAAAATGCACAAGACTTTATCAGAAAACCGCCTAATATTCTCCTGAAGATTCCAATCACAAAAGCCCCGCTCCTTATTTTAAATCTTCAAAAAATAGGCGGTTTTCTTTTTACCTAGTGCTGGAAGTTTAAAAACAAAAAGCCCTCGATCGGGGGCTTTTTGTTTCGCGTGAAATGTCTAAAAAGTTTCACGCGAAACATCAAACTTAACTAATCAACATGATACTTTTCAAGTATCTTTTCAATTTCCGCATCTTCAGCCTTTTCTCGCTTTCTTTTCCCTGATTCGCCAAGTTCTTTCAGGACTTCAACCGGCAGTGCAAGAAGTTCTTTGGTGCGGATGTCTAAATATTCCTTGTTATTTTTTTCAGGTTTTTCTAATACTTCTTCTAAAAGTGCGTTTAAAACAAAACCTATCTGAGGACCTGGTTTCACGTGAAATGTGCTCATTATGTTATTTCCATCTGTTTTTAACATATTTACGCTAATCGGATCACGCAACGCTTGTTCAACCATTGCTTTATATTTCCTAAACCTAAAGGGCTGTTCTTTTGGTCTTCCGGTACCCACCCTGTCACAGATACGTAAATTAAGTAGGTCCCATATATTTTCTTCACCAACATTTCGTATCATTCTTCTTACTGCAGAAAGAGTGATTTGATCAGGATCAGAGAAAAACATATGCCAGCGCACCAATTTAACCACTTTTTCAATAGTTTCACGTGAAAAGCGGAAATCCTCCAGTATTTTCTTAGTTAATTTAGCACCCACTACCTCATGGCCGTGAAATGTCCAATCTTTTTTCTCATTGCTCCATCTTCTCGTTTCTGGTTTTGAAATGTCATGAAAAAGACCTGCAATTCGTATGTCAAAACTCCAATCCTTGTCTGCTGCGTGTTGCATGGTACGCAAGAGGTGTCCAAAAACATCGTATTTATGAGCCTGATTTTGTTCTACACCGATGCCACGACGCAGATCAGGACAGATATATTCAAGAAGTCCAAGCTGTTCAGAAAGAACAATTGCCATCATTGGTTCCTTTGAGTTAAGTATTCTAACAAACTCATCGCGAACCCTTTCACGTGAAACATGCTTTAAATTCGATGATTTTTCCTTGATTCCCGCTGCAGTCTCTGCATCAAGAGCAAAAGAAAGCTCTGCTACAAGACGAATTGCGCGCATTAAACGAAGAGCGTCTTCTTCAAATCTTTCTTCAGGAATACCTACTGTTTTCAACACTTTCTGCTCAATGTCCTTTTGTCCTTTATAAGGATCAATAAGTTGTCCTTTATTTTCATCAAACGCCATAGCATTTATGGTGAAATCTCTCCTAGCAAGGTCTTCTTCCAAGTTATCCCCAAATACAACCGCATCGGGCCTTCTTTTGTCTGAATACCCTGTTTCTGTGCGGTAGGGAGTTATTTCAATAATCGCAAGAGATGAATCTTCTGAATCTGTTTTCACCCCCACAGTGCCAAATGTATTTTCATAAAAAGATTCAGGAAATACTTCTTGTATTTGCTCTGGTTTTGCGTTTGTGGTGATGTCCCAGTCTTTTGGCGTACGCTTTAGGAACAAATCCCTTACGCACCCTCCTACGAGGTATGCTTCAAAACCTGCTGAGCGCAGTTTTCCTGAAACCTCACGGACTTCTTTTGGGATTACAAACTCCATACTCTGCATATTATCAGTAAATTGTGCTAGTGTGTCATAGCGCCCTCGTGGTGAAATGGATATCACAACTGACTTCGGATCAGTCGTTCTGGGTTCGAGTCCTGGCGGGGGCACTGATATAAAATAATAATGTTAGAAAAGAATCCGAAAAAAATACCAGGATGCAGAGGTTGTTTTTTTGCAGGGGATTTTTCAGGTAGCGATGTGCTTTGTTTCTTTGAAGATACAGAAGAAGGGCATTGGTTACCAGAGGTAGATACTTCAGACCCAAATAATATATGCCCTGGATGCACAGCCCTTTATTCCCACGATGAAGAATAGTGCTTATTGAAAGAAGGAGTCTTTTGTGTCAATATAGTTTTCATTGCGGTCATGGTTTAGTGGTAAAACGGGTCCTTGCCAAGGACCAGTCGGGAGTTCGATTCTCCCTGACCGCACAAAAAAGCGAAGCTTTTGTATGGTCAGAGAAAAGCGCCTGAGCGCTTTTCGTGGAGAATCGAAAGCCGGAGCGATGTTCGCTCAGCAGAGCGAACCGCGAGGCGGGGTCGCGAAATGGGCGAGCGCCGGCGAGCCCATATTCGTGACCGATGCGTGAAGCGAAGTAAAACTTCTCCCTGACCGCACAAAAAAGCGAAACCGATTTTTACACCTAAGGAAAAGCGCGCGCGTGCTTCGGTGCGAAATAAAAACTCTATAAAAACATGTATTTTGTGGTGTGCATAAACATGTGCATAATGTGGATAACGGACACATGCAGAAATCCATACATAATTTTAAGTTGTCCGTATTACAAAAATAAAAAGTAATTACTTATTATTTTCTGGTCATGAATCTTTACGGAAAGAGCAGAAAAGACATTGGTGATTTAGGAGAAAAGACAGTCTGTGAATATTTAAGAAGAAAAGGTTTTAGAATTATTGATAGAAATGTGGCAAGAAAAACAGGGGAGCTTGATGTTATCGCTTCGTACAAAAACACGCTTCACTTTGTTGAAGTGAAAAGCGTTCTTTGTGAAGAATTTCCAGGCGATGAAAAAAGAGAAAGTTTTAATCCAGCGGATAATTTGCACGAAATGAAAATTAGAAAAGTTGCTCGAACCGCAGAATGGTTTGTTGCTGAAAGAGATTGGGAAGGGGATTGGCAGATTGACGGTGCGTTGGTGTGGTTTCGTGCGCGCGACGGGCGCGCGCTTGTTTCGTACGTACCACAAATTCTATAACGTACAGTCTTTATCGCAAAAAATTGGCAATCCAGTTTGCAAAATCAATTCTTATAGGCTTTTCTTTGATTGAAACTTCTCAACCATTATTTAATTGTTTATAGTTCACATTATTAAAAAACCTGCTACTATCAATACATTCGGGGTGTCGTATACCGGTAGTACGCTTGCTTTGGGAGCAAGATGACAGAGTTCGATTCTCTGCACCCCGACTTACTTTTCAAGTTCTGCTATGAGTATTTGCGCAAGTTCTTGAGCGGTATCTTCAAAAGAGGAGATAAATGAAGAAGTTTCTTTCTTTAGGTCGCTGTCAAGCGAACTCCCTCTGTCGCCAAGATAGCTCGCGCGTACATGGGTCATGGAAACCGCGCGCAAGTCTCTTTGGGTGAGATCTTCATCAAGCGAGCTTGTTGTGATAACCCCTACTGCGCGGTTATTTTTTACCACCGTACCTCCTGAAGACCCGCTTTGAGCAGCCGCACTTGCCCCAAGGGAAAGCAGATCAACTTGAGAGGTGCCAAGGGTAAAAGTTTTTTTCACTTCTCCTGAAACGATTGTTTGGTAGAGACTTTTTAAGAGCTGTTCACTAGTTAAAAACTCTGCACCGTATGACGCAATAACGATAGAATCCCCAGCCTTCACACCTTCACTTGCAAGGGGAACATACGGGAAACTTTTTGGAAGCGGGGCGTTTGTTGCGCTCCCTAAAATAGCAAGAAGAGCGATGTCATTTTTTCCGTTTCCTCGCGCCCTATTTTGATTGATGAGTGAAGCGTTATTTTTAATCCAGTTTTCTGAAACATAGGCCGGAACGGCAATATACGCGTTTCTCGCAGGGCTTCCCATGCGAATAATACATTGAACATTGTTTGGGGTAGGATAGTCCCGTAAAAGCGAAAATTGCGCCACATGAGCCGCAGTGAGTATGATGCCATCTGGATCAATAATTACTCCGCTTCCTGAGGTTGAGCGGAAAACTCTATCTTTTGCTGAACAAAGAATATTTACTATCGTATCTTCAATGTTGTGAGTGATCTCTGTTGGTTTTGGCACCTCTGGTTTAGGAACTTCTTTAGGCGGGGTTGGTTTTGGTGTTTCAGAAGGTGTAATAACGATTCTCGGGGGTACGGGAGTGAAAGGAGGAACGGGTGTTGCATTTGGTTCATTTCCGATACGAATACGAGGCGCGGGCGGAAATGAGGGTAGAGAAGAGCTTGAAAGTGCGGGTGAAATATCAACCCCAAGCGGCTTTAATTCTTCAAAAGAGGGGAGGTTTTGCTCATTTACCTCTTGACCTTGAAAGACTTCAGGACGGGGTGTTTTTGAGCCATCTACAAGGGCATCTATGTTTGGATTACCAAACATTCCCGCAAGAATGGCAAATAAAATGGCTGCACCAGTACTAAAAAATTCATGAAGAGCCATTTTATATATTATATCATATTTTTAATATTATGTCAAAAACTAGATTTTACCCACACCCTTACAAAATATCATCTTTCTGATAGTATTTCTCATATCGCGGGATTAGTTTAATGGTAGAACATCAGTTTTCCAAACTGATGGCAGGAGTTCGATTCTCCTATCCCGCACAAAACACAGACGAAGGCGCGAAAGCGCCTGAGGACAATGTTTTGTGACGAGAGGATAGGAGAATCGAAAGTGAGCGCGGGTACCAACTCAGCAGAGTTGGTCGCGCGAGCGTGGTCAGGCGGAGTGTCGAGTGGCGACGAGACACGAGCGCTTGACCGAAAAGCGTACTCGCTGGTTCTCCTATCCCGCACAAAAAGAATAAAGATAAGTATTGTGGATTTAATATACACAGTGTTAGGAGTGTGAGTGGTATGTAATACTTGAGTACTGAATGAGTATTCTTGATATTCTTACCGTTTTTTCGTACATCGCCCTGTGTGCCGATGTGCTCTTTCAAATTGCCCGTATTCATAAAACAAAATCAGCTCGTGACGTGTCCCTTATTGGGGCAAGTATCCGTTTCGTTGCTATTGTTATTATTCTTATTAAGTTTTTAAGTCTTAATGATTGGCCTTTGATCATAGGTCAATTACTTGTTTTCACCTCTTTTCTCATCTACATTTTTCTTGTGCTTGTATATAAATACAAAAAAGCTGAATAATAGTTGCGCTTTTTGCACCTGACTGATTAAATGCAATGATGAAAATTGGATTAGCTGGTGTGATGGGAAGTTTTTCTGAAGAAGCGGCGCTTTTGTATGTAAAGAATGACCATATTCAATCGCCTGAACTCGTATATCTTTCTACAACTGAAAATGTTCTTTCCGCTCTTGAAAAAGGAGAGATAGAAACCGGTATTTTCGCTATTGAAAATAGTAATGGGGGAGTGGTGACTGAATATTTGTCTGCCATTGCTGCTCATCGTTTCTTATTTGAAAAACTTTTTGAGATTCAGGTTTCTCACATGCTTATTACACTCCCAGGCAAAAATCGAGAAGATATAAAGAAAATTGTATCGCAGAGACAGGCACTTAGACAATGTAGAATATATACAGCGCGTGTGTGGCCTGACGCAGAAATTCTTGAATACATTGATACGGCAACTGCCGTGAAAGACCTCAAAGAAGGAAAAATTTCTCCTGACACAGGAATTATTGCATCTCGTCGTGCAGCAGAGATATATGAACTTGCTATTTTAGACGAAGGAGTTCAGGACTTAAAGTTTAATTTTACGAATTTCATTATCGCGAAACCATTTCCATCAGCATAAGGATGAGTAAAAAGATTATTGCTTTTTATATAAACAAGCATATCTTATGAGGTATGAGCGTTTCTTTGGAACAAAAAGAGAAGGGTTGTATTGGTTGCGTACATAATAGAGGAATTGATCCTTCACAGAGAATTGACATGATAACTTTATCGCTGCGTACATGGCCGCCTCTAAAAAAAGAAACAATACCTCTCTTTATGTGCCGAGTGCTTCAGTGTTCTGTTGTTGACCAGCCTGGATGCACTGATAGATACGAGAATAAAAAATAATAAGGTGGTAGCGCAAGTTATCCTTTTTACCCCCTTGCGCTTATTTCTATGGCTTATATACTCTCATCGTACTTACTTAATATAAATTATAACACATTTTTTCTTATGAACAAAGCAGATATTGTTTCAGAAGTTCAAAATGTTTTGGGTTGCACCAAAGCAGATGCTGAACGCGCAGTTGAGAAGATTATAGAACTCATTCACACCGCTCTTAAAAAAGGAGATGAAGTTTCTATCGCAGGTCTTGGCATCTTTTCAGCAAAGACCCGCCCAGCACGCACCGGAAGAAATCCTCGCACCGGCGAAACGATTAAAATTGCGGCAACGAAGACTCCAAAATTCCGTCCTGCAAAAGCGCTCAAAGACGCAGTTAAATAAAAAGGGAACGGAAAAACAGGAAACAAAAAAGAAAACCCCGCCTACGGCGGGGTTTTCTTTTTATCGGGCGAATTCTACAACACGATTTTCGCGTATAACATTTACCTTTATTTCCCCTGGGAAGCGAAGGCCTTTTTGTATTTTTTCGGCGATATCGCGAGAAAGTTTATGCATAGCAAAATCGCCCACCTTTCCGGGATTTACAAACACACGAATCTCTCTTCCCGCGGAAATCGCATACACCTTTTCAACTCCTTCAAAACTTTTTGCTATGTTTTCAAGGTCTGAAAGCCGATCAAGGTATCGTTCAATCGTATCGCGCCTTGCTCCTGGGCGTCCGGCGGAAATTGCATCTGCCGCCTGCACAATTTTCGCCTCAGGCGTTTCGTAGGGATACTCTTCGTGGTGTGATTGCATTGCTTGAATCACTCGCTTATCTACGCCAAATTTTTCAAGTACACGCCTTCCAATTTCAACATGGGTTCCCGAAACCTCATGATCAACTGCTTTTCCAATATCATGAAAAAGTGCTCCCATTTTAGAAATGTGAACATCACAGGAGAGCTCGCTTGCAAGCATTCCCGCGATATGAGCCATTTCAATTGAATGCTGAAGAACATTTTGTCCGTAGCTTGTACGGAAATGGAGGCGTCCAAGAAGCGCTACGAGCGCAGGAGGAATGCCAGAGATACCTACCTCAAAACATGCCTCTTCTCCCTTCTTTTTAATGGTCTCATCAACTTCAGCACGAACCTTTTCAACAGTTTCCTCAATTTTTGTTGGCTGTATACGCCCATCTTCAATCAATCGTTCAAGCGCTATTTTCGCTATGTGTCGTCTTAGCGGATCAAAAGATGAGAGACCGATTTTATCTGGTGCTTCATCAATAATCACCTCAACGCCAGTAACCCGTTCAAATGTTTTTATATTACGACCCTCTTTTCCTATAATTTTTCCTTTGACCTCTTCGTTTTTTAGCGGGATGGAGAGAGACATTGCGTCTGCGTTTGAGGCGTTAGATAACCGATGAATACATGAAAGGAGAATGTTTTTCGCTTCAGCCTCATACCTTTCATTTCCCAAGAGCTCAAGCTTTTGAAGGCGAGCAAGGAGCGCGCTCTCCTCCGTTTTTTCTACCTCTTTAAACAATTCTTTACGTGCTTCTTCCTCGTTTAAACCACTTATCTCTGCAAGCACCTCTCGCTTTTTTTGTAATACTTTTTCCGCTTCTTTTCGTAAGTTCTGAACCTCGTTTTCTCTTTTTTCAAGCGTTTCTTCTGTTTGTAAAAGATCTTGTGCTCGTTCTTCAAGCATTTCTTCGCGCTTTAAAAGACGCTCTTCAAGTTTTAAAAGCTTCTCCTCTCTTTCGGTAAGTGGCGCACGAAGTTCTTGAGTTAATTCTTTCGCACGACTCTCTGCTTCTTCAATAATGCGTGATGCTTTTTCTTTTGCTTCAAGAAGTTTTTGCTTCACCTCAAGCTCAAGAGATCCTTTTTGCGCAAGCGCAATTAAAAGACGCAAGACATAGCCAAGCGTAATACCGGCAAGTCCTGAAAACGCAAGCAATACAAGCACAATTTGAATCGTCATAAAAATCAAGAACCTTAATCAAAATTGATTGTTTCGAGATTCGTATTGAAAGACCGCTCCGAGGGCGCTTGCCCGGTCTTAGTCTTTCAATACAAATCTCTCAACTCACTTTCAATCAAGGGTAAAAGCAAATAAGGAGCCGTTTCCGGCTCCTTACACTCTAACATATATTATATCACATTTATATTATATGTCAACTTTTGTATACGGTATCTACGATTCCGTATTTCTGCGCTTCATGTGCGGTCATCCAGAAATCGCGATCCATATCTTTTTCAATGGTAGCAAGTTTTTGACCAGTATTTTTCGCAAGCATTTCGTTTAAGAGCGTCTTCAAACGAAGACCTTCACGAAGTGATATTTCCATATCACTCATTTTTCCTTCAGTTCCTCCTGATGGTTGGTGGATCATAATGCGCGAGTGGGGAAGTGCAAATCGCTTTCCTTTTTTTCCTGCGCTTAAAATCATTGCGCCCATTGAAGCCGCCATACCCACGCACACGGTCGCCACATCGGGCTTGATATGATTCATGGTATCAATAATCGCAAGTCCAGAAGAAACAACACCCCCTGGAGAGTTAACATAGAGGAAAATATCTTTTTTTGGATCTTCAGACTGAAGAAAGAGTAATTGCGCAATGATGAGGTTCGCAACATCATCATGAACACCTCCTCCAAGAAAGATAATGCGCTCCTTCAAAAGGCGTGAGTAAATGTCAAACGCGCGTTCACCAAACTGTGTTTTCTCAATAACCATCGGCACGAGCATAGATGCTTTTGTTTCAGTGTTCATATATTCCTACGCTATCACAAAAATAAAACTACTCAAACGAAGGAGAGGGGGTTTGGGGTAAGTTTGCTCCGCCCTCATAATTATTTTTTTGTATACGCTCGCCCCATGCATAGAGTGCGCCAACGATAATAACAATCATTACAATAATAAGAGAAAGTATTTGCCCTATACCACCTCCGCCCTGCCTTTTTGCCTCTGATTTGTCTCCTGTCTCCGCGTTTTGTTTATGTTCTTCCATGAAATACAGTATAGCACCTCTTTGTCATGACTAATTACTATGACTGCTTTTGTTTATAGAGATCTTGAGCTCGAAGAAATGCCTCTTCTGCTTTTGTTTTTCCTTCAAAATCACCCACCTTTACCTCTTTTTTCTGGATTTGTTTATAGGTTGAAAAGAAATGCTCAATTTCTTTTAGGGTGTGTTTGTTTACATCAGTAATGTCCTGCGTGTCAGCGAAACGAGGGTCATCAACAGGAACTGCAATAACTTTCTCATCAGCCTCTCCACCATCAAGCATGTGCATAATTCCTACTGGACGCGCACGCACAAGGAGTCCTGGGAAAAGAGGGTGCGTGGTCAAAAGAACCACATCAAGCGCATCTCCGTCGTCCCACAGTGTTTGCGGAACAAATCCGTAATCAAAGGGATAATCTTGCGCGCTGTGCATCACACGATCAAGTGCAATGAGACCAGTCTCTTTGTCTATTTCATACTTATTTTTTGAGCCGCGAGGAATCTCAATAATGACATTCATTTCTTTGGGAGATCCTGCCGGTATGTCGTGAAGAAGGTTCATATGAAATAAGTATACCCTATGCGTCTCTTGATTCTTGCGCGTCGGCAACCACTTCACCTTCGTCGGTGCGCGCGGTTTCAGTTTCAACAACCACCGGTGCGTCAGAAGGAGTTTCTTCCGTGATTATTTCAGCACTTTCTTTTGGTGAAAGCATCTCTTCATCTTTGCTTTCGCCACCTTCTTCGTTTATCACCTCTCCACCAACCGCACGAATATCAATGCTCCATCCGGTGAGACGGTTCGCAAGGCGTACGTTTTGCCCACCTCTTCCAATAGCAAGAGATTGCTGATCAGAGGTAACGGTAACTATTGCGCGATGTTCTGTTTCATCAAGATCTATTTCAAGTACGGAAGCGGGTTGAAGCGCTTCCTTGATAAACTCTTTTGGATCTGCTGACCATTCAATAATATCTATACGCTCTCCTCCAAGTTCGCTCGTCACCGTGTTGACGCGTACCCCTCTTTGACCCACAAGAGATCCCACAGGGTCCACATGAGGATCGTTTGAGGCAATTGCGATTTTTGTTCTGCTTCCTGGTTCGCGCGCTATTGCTTTCACTTCAATAACCTTGTTTGCAAGTTCGGGAACTTCAATTTCAAAAAGCTTAACCACAAACTGTGGATTAGCGCGAGAAAGACGAAGAAATACGCCACGAAAACCTTCATCTACTGTTGAGAGGTATGCGCGCACGCGCTCTCCTCCGCGATAGCGTTCTCCCGGAATCTGTTCTTCGTAAGGAATAATACCTGTTGCGCGACCAAGATCAATAAAGAGAGAACCTCGTTCAACGCGTTGTACGATACCTGAAACCACAGTCTCTTTTTTATTTCCAAATTCTTGAGCAATAGAGCGTTTTTCAGCTTCACGAATCTTTTGGAATACCACTTGGCGTGCGGTTTGTGCGGCAATGCGCCCAAAATCGTCCTGGGGCTCAAGCGGGAAAATAATTTCTTCATTAAGCTGCGCGTCTCTTTTAATTCTCTTTGCGTCTTCAAGAAGCATGTGTTTTTCACTGTCAAAAAGAGGGAGCACCTCACCTTCTGCCGCAACCTCTTCAAGAAGAGCTTCTTCATCTCCCTCCTCAAAACGCACGAGCGTGTCATCAACCACTTTCTTTACCTGTTCAAACGAAGCGGTTCCGGTGTTCATATCAAGACGCGCACGCACTTCTTGTCCGCGTTTTCCATACTGTTTTCTATACGCAGTTGCAAGTGCGGTTTCAATCGCATCAATCATGATGTCGCGAGAAAGTCCTTTTTCTTCAAATTCAGAAAGGACAAGGTGAAGTGTTTTTAGGTCAAACATATCTTTTTGCTTAGCTTAATCGGTTATAAAAAAATGTCCGCTCCGCGGACATCCATATTCATATTATATCATTTTTTGTTACCCTTGCAAGTCTTATTCATTTATTTCTTTTCTATTTTTCGTATCGGTGCGAGCCCTTTCCTGCATCGCGCACTACAGTAGAGTACCGATTCCCACTGTCCTCGTGAACGATAGCGCTTTCTATTGGTAAATGGGCGTACGCACGCTTTACAAAGTTTTGACTCTTTTTGCATACCCTACGGTAATATACTGATATGAACGAAGCAACCGTTATTTATCCGCATCAACTATGTAAAAAACATCCTGCTCTTAAAAAAGAGAGAAAAGTTTATCTTGTTGAGGAATCACTTCTCCTCTCGCATAATCCAATTCATAGACAAAAACTCATTTTTCATTTCCTTACCCTTTTTGAATACGAGCAGTTTCTAAAAAAAAGAGGGTATCGCGTGACGCGTGTTTCACTACGTACGTATAGAAATACGTCATCAGTTTTTGAATTTCTAAAAAAAGAGGGTGTAGACATCGTACATATTGCCGATGTAACCGATGATTACCTTGAACAGGCAATAAGAAAATCAGGTCTTTCTTGCGTGTGGTATGAGAGTCCTCTATTTTTCCTTTCAAAGGATGATGCGGTTGAGCGGTATGAAAAATCAAAAAAACTCATGGGCAATTTTTACCGATCACTACGGAAAGATACCCAGATACTTATTGGTGATTCGGGAGCTCCTTTGGGCGGAGCGTGGAGTTTCGATGCCGAAAATAGAAAACCTCTCCCCAAAAACATGAATTTTACCGATGACATATGCATGCGCCCGCATGCCGAGTATGCGCGCGCGCAAGCATGGGTCAAAGAGGTACAAGCAGAACAGTATGGAGAGGAAGGGCTCTGGCTCCCCACCTCATTTTCAGGAGCACAGAAATACCTCAAATCTTTTTTAACCAATCGCCTTAACCATTTTGGCGCGTATGAAGACGCAATGACTACCAAAAACACACGCGTTTTTCATTCGGGAATCTCGGCGCTCATGAACGTAGGTCTTCTAACCCCTAAAGAAGTTCTTAAAGAAACACTTTCCTATGCGCAAAAACATAATTCCCCCATTGCGTCTGTTGAGGGTTTTGTTCGTCAGATACTTGGGTGGAGAGAGTTTATTCGCGCCGCATATGAAAAAGATGGGCGAACGATGCGTCAGAAAAATTTTTGGAACCATACCAGAAAAATGCCTACAGTTTTTTGGAAAGGAGAGACGCGAATACTCCCGATTGACATATCACTTAAGCGTGCATTTTCCTTTGGATATACGCACCATATTGAGCGTTTAATGGTATTGGGGAATTATTTTCTCCTTGCACGGATACATCCTGATGAGGTATATCGGTGGTTTATGGGTCTTTATATTGATGCCTACGACTGGGTAATGGTGCCGAATGTCTATGGAATGAGTCAGTTTGCCGATGGAGGAATTTTTGCAACTAAGCCATACATTTCAGGAGGCGCATACATTAAAAAGATGTCGGATTATGAAAAAGGGGATTGGGAAAAATTATACACAGCACTTTTTTGGCAATTTATTTCCGATCACCGCGCATTTTTTGAAAAACACCCGCGCCTCTCTATGATGGCGCGCCAGCTTTCTTCAATGCGTCCTGAGGTAAAAAAAGAATATGAACGTATTGCAAAAGCACACCTCGCGTGAGCATGCGCTATACTACCCATACTATGCATGTCTCAGAAAAAGAACTCATCACTTTTATTTTAGATTCGGGACTCGTGGCGCGAAAAGATGTTGAGGAAGCAACAGAAGAGGCAAAAGAGCGTGCGCAGTCTGTGGGAGACATTCTTGTTTCACGAGGACACCTTGATAGTGACGCGCTTCGAAGAATAAAAGCCTATGTGCTTGGAATTCCTTTTGTGAGTTTGAAGGACGCAAAAATCCCTCTTGAAACACTTTCTCTTATTCCAGAACCGATTGCCCGAGGGCACAATATTATCGCGTTTAAAAAAAGTGAAGACCAGCTTGAAGTCGCCATGCTTGATACGGAAGACTTGCCCGCGATTGATTCGGTACGTAAAAAAACACGCCTTAAAATCGCCCCTCGCCTTACCGATGAGGCGTCTATAAAATCAGCGCTCCTTTTGTATCAAAAATCTCTCAAAGAAGAATTCGGAGACCTTATTCAAGACGAAGCGGGAAGAATAAAGCTGGTTAAAGAGGTTTCTGGTGAAGAGCATTCGGGAGATGATTTGAAGAAAATGGCAGAAGATTTACCGATTGTGCGGATTGTAGACACCCTCCTTCGTCACGCCATTATTCAAAAAGCATCAGATATTCATATTGAACCTATGGAACTTGAAGTGTTAGTTCGTTATCGCATTGACGGACTCTTGCATGACGCGATGACCTTGCCGAAAGTTGCCGCTCCTGGCATTACCGCACGCATCAAAGTGCTTGCGAACTTAAAGCTTGATGAAAAGCGTCTCCCGCAAGACGGACGATTTAAAATGGAAACAGAAACTGACAAAGTATCTTTCCGCGTTTCACTTCTCCCTACTTTTTATGGAGAGAAAATTGTGATGCGCCTTTTGCGCGAAACAGGAGAGGGGTTCACTCTTGAAGGGCTTGGTTTTCACGGAGAGCAGCTTGAGCGTATTCATAAAGCTACGCGAGCAACAACCGGTATCATTTTAGTTTCAGGACCTACGGGAAGCGGAAAGACCACAACGCTCTACACCATTTTAGATATTTTAAATCAGCCAGATGTAAACATATCAACGATTGAAGACCCAATTGAATATCAGATGAGGCGGGTAAACCAAACGCAGGTGAATCCGCAAATCGGCTTTACTTTTTCCCAAGGACTTCGAGCGCTTGTGCGCCAAGACCCAGACATAATCATGGTCGGAGAAATTCGTGATGGAGAAACCGCTTCTCTTGCTATAAACGCCGCCTTGACTGGACACCTCGTGCTCTCAACCATTCACACAAATTCCGCAGCGGGTGCTATTCCGCGTCTTATTGATATGGGCGTTGAACCATTTCTCCTCGTCTCAACGCTTCGCGTGATTGTGGGTCAACGACTGGTAAGAAAACTAACTTCCGATAAAGAAGAATACGCCCTTTCAAAAGAAGCACGAGAGAAAGTTGCTCCCGATGAGAGATTCATGGCAGCATTTGAAGCTCTCCAAGAAGAGAAGTTGCTCAAGCCAGGAACTTCACTTGAACAAATTCCTTTTTACCGTCCAAAAGACGAAGAAGAGGGGTACGCAGGACGGCTCGGTATTCACGAGGTGCTTGAGGTAAGTCCTTCCATACGAGAAATTATTATTAAAGGAGGAACTGCAGATGCTATTGAGGCACAGGCAAAAAAGGAGGGTATGCTCACCATGCTTGAAGACGGTATTTATGACGCGGCACGTGGAATGACCTCACTTGAAGAAGTGCTTCGCGCGATTTCTGAATAATACAAATTAAAATTTGACTGCTTATACAGTGATAGACTGAAAATAATGACCAAATACAATAAACTCGTACGAGATAAAATTCCTGAAATATTGGACTCTAAGGGAGTGGTTTATGAGAAAAGGATTGCAACTGACGAAGAGTATAAGTTGAATTAGTGAAAAAGCTTTTTGAAGAAGTACAAGAATTTGCAGAAATTGGATCGGCAGAAGAACTTGCTGATGTTTTAGAAGTTATTAATGCTATAAGAAAACTTCCAGAATATGGACAAGAAGTAGAGAATATAAGAAAGCAAAAATTAGAAGAAAAAGGCGGATTTGAACAAAAATTTATTTTAAAAGGAGAGAAATAGTAAACTCTATTTTATGAGTAGTGCATAGAGTATGTGTAATGGTTCGTTCGCTGGTATACTAAAAATATGCTTATCGTTTCAAACTGGAAAGCGTATGTGAGTGATACGAAAGAGGCGAAGCGCTTATTTGAAGTGGCAAAAAAGAAGGGAGGAAAGAACATACAAATTGTGCTTGCGCCCCCCGCGCCATTTCTAGGAATGCTTGCACAGGGGAATCGTTCAAAAATTTCTTTTGCGGGACAAGCTGTCTCACCTCATGCTCATGGCGCGCATACGGGCGAAGTGAGTGCGGAAACATTGTATGCCTGCGGAGCGCGGTATGTAATCGTAGGGCATTCTGAAAGAAGAAAAGAAGGCGAAACTAATCAAGACATTCTCACTCAGATGAAAAATGCCCGTATCGCGGGACTCACCCCCATTCTTTGCGTTGGCGAAACTGAGAGAGATGAAGAGGGGGTATACCTTTCTTTTATTCGCGCGCAGATTCAAGAAACCATTGGTGCACTTTCTCCAAAAGAGCGTATTCCGGTGATTGTTGCGTATGAGCCAGTGTGGGCTATTGGAAAAAGCGCGAAAGATGCTATTGGCGTTGAAGACCTGACACAGATGATTCTTTACATTCGAAAAATTCTTTCTGAATATCTTCCAAGAAAAACGGCTGATACCATTTCTATACTTTACGGAGGATCGGTTGAAGCAGAAAATATATCCACGCTCTCTTTACGTGTTGACGGATTTCTTGTTGGGCGCGCGAGCGCTGAGGTGTCATCATTTACGAAACTTCTTAACGCACTTTCGTGAAAACGCTTCATGACATTCGCGTGCTTCATGATATTCCCGTATTTTTACGCACCTCATTAAACGCTCCTATAAAAAATGGAAAAGTAGAAAGTATTTTTCGTTTGAAAAGCGCACTCCCTACGATTGAGTTTTTACAAAAAGCAGGAGCCAAGATTATTTTAGGAAGTCACGTAAGCGGAAAAGGAACTGAAACACTTCTTCCGGTGTACGAGGTGATGCAAAAAATGATTCCGCATAGCGCATGGTCACCCGTTGCAACGGGAGAAAAAGCGCGCGCGCTAGCGCGCGCGCTTTTACCAGGCGAGGTACTCATGCTTGAAAATTTGCGCAGAGATGCGCGAGAAGAGAATAATGAACTTTCGTTTGCGAAAGAACTTGCAGAACTTGCTGATGTATTCATACAAGACTCTTTTGATGTGTGTCATCGCGCACACGCGTCCGTTGTCTCTTTACCAAAACTATTGCCCGCATATGCGGGACTTACCGTGATTGAAGAGGTGAAGCAATTAACGCGTGCGCTTGCCCCAGCACATCCCGCGTTTGCCATTATTGCGGGTGCAAAGTTCTCTACTAAAGAACCGGTCATCCGCACACTCCTTAGTTCTTACGATACGGTCATGGTTGGAGGTGCTCTTGCAAGTGACTTACTTTCTGCGCGGGGATACGAGGTCGGCGCGTCTCTCGTTTCTTCAACTGATCACCTGAAAGAAATTGCACATCACAAAAAAATAATGGTACCCAGCGATGTGATTGTTTCTAAAAACACATCATCTAGAGAATCAAAAAATGTTTCATCCATTTCCGTTTCAAAAGATGAGGTGATTGTAGATATTGGAAATGAAAGTATGAAGCGCGCGATTAAAGAAGTGGAACGCGCAAAAACTATATTATGGAATGGACCTCTTGGGTGGTACGAAAAAGGGTACGATCAGGCAACCCGCGCGCTAGCGCGCGCAGTCTTTGAATCTTCCGCGCGTATATATATTGGAGGAGGAGACACGATTGATGTTATTGAAGATATGGGTCTCCAAAATAAAAATGCTTTTCTTTCAACGGGCGGAGGGGCAATGCTTGAATTTTTAGCAAAAGGAACCTTACCAGGTCTTCGTGTGCTCAGCTAGCGAATTTTTAATTCTTCATGTGCCATACTGTGCACATCATCCAGATCTTCTCCTGCAAGAAAATGAAGATGAAGGTGTGGAACATGAAGATACTTTCCCGCATTAAACGCGAGTTTGTAATCATGTATTCCTCTTTCTTTTGCAAATGTTCGCGCCAGAAGAAGCAGGGCACCAATTGTTTCACCGTCTTCGTCGCGTGCTTGAGGAATTGAAACAATAAGTTTCTTAGGAATAAATAAGTAGTGAATAGGCGCCATTGGTTTTATACTCTTGATGACTATATATTGCTCATCTTCGTATAAAATTTCAGCGGGAAGCTCTCGATTAATTATTTTTTGGAATACTGTTTTTTCCATACAGTTTCATACTATCACGAGCACCATTCCTCATGCTTTAATAAGTGAATGCACTATACGATATTTGCTGATGGAGGGGCGCGAGGAAACCCAGGGCCTGCAGGTGCAGGTGCGGTGATAAAAAATGAACAAAAAGAAGTAGTGCTGTCTGTTTCACATTTTCTTGGTGAGGCGACAAACAATGTTGCAGAGTATACCGCGCTCGTGCTCGCGCTTCGCGCGTTGAAAAACTATGTAGGGGAAGAGGCGCACACAACAAACGTTTTCGTTTTTATGGATAGCGAACTCGTCATTAAACAAATGAAGGGAGTATATAAAATAAAACACCCTAATTTAAAAATACTCGCCTCCGAGGTATCCTCTCTTGCGTCTTTGTTTCACTCAATTTCATACGCGCACATTAGAAGGGAACAAAATGCTGAAGCAGACGCGCTTGCAAACAGAGCGATGGATGCGCGCGCATGATCGCCCTATTTTCTTTTCTAGGATTTTGCGTTGGAATTATAGTATTTTACTTTGGCACACCCGCTCCTCTCTCGTTACTTTTTTGCATACTTTTTCTAGCATGTGTATGTGCGTATGTTCTGTTTCAGAAAAAATCATACGCGGCGCTTGCCGCGTTTTTTATTTTCTGCGCGCTCGCTGGAGCGCGTTTTATTTTTGTACCTGCCGAACTTCCAGATTCTTTTTCTTATCTTATTGATTCCCGTGTAGAACTTTCAGGCACTATTGTTTCTGATCCTGATGTAAGAGAATCACACCAGCGTATTATTGTTTTGGTACATAAAGAAAAAGAAAGTACCAAGGTCTTGGTGACTAGTGACCCGTACCCCTCTCTTCATATTGGTGACATTATTTCTGTTTCAGGAGTATTAAAAAAACCTGAAGCGTTTAAGACTGATGGAGATCGAGTGTTTCACTACGACTCTTTTCTTGCCAAAGAAAATATATTTTCAATGATCTCGTATGCTCATATTGAGAAGACTGGTGTTTCAGATGATTGGATACTTCAGACTATGCGCGCGCTTGCGAGCGTAAAGCATTCTTTTGAACATGGTTTAAGGAACGCACTGACTGAACCTTCTGCATCCCTTGCTGACGGCATGCTTCTTGGAGGAAAGCAGGGACTTGGGGAAAGTATTTTAAACGCATTTATTATTACTGGTCTCGTACACATTGTCGTTTTGTCTGGATACAATGTGGCGATTGTTGCACGCGCAGTTGAAAGTTTGTTTAGAGCACTCACTTTTTCAAAACACATAACTCTTATTTTTGCGGGAGCAACTATTTTTCTTTTTGTATGTATGGCAGGCGCGGGACCGGCAAGTATTCGCGCAGGAATTATGGCTAGCGTCGCGCTCTTTGCTCAGATAAGTAAACGCACCTATGATGCACTACGCGCGCTCATGTTCGCGGGTTTTGTAATGCTCCTTTTTAACCCTCGCATTCTTGTTGATGACCCAGGGTTTCAACTTTCATTTATTGCAACCCTTGGACTCATTTTAGGGAGTCCAATTATTGAGAAAAAAATTATTTTCATACGTTCCGTGTTTTTGCGAGAAATTACTGCAACGACAATCGCGGCACAGATTGCTGTATTGCCACTTCTTCTCTATCAAACGGGGCTTCTTTCTTTCGTTTCTCTTCCCGCAAACATAGCCGTACTTCCCCTTGTCCCTCTTGCGATGTTTCTTTCTTTTATTGCTGGTGTGGGAGGAATGTTGTTCAATTCAGTCGCTCCACTCATTGGATTTCCTGCGTACCTCGTTCTTGAGGGAATCATTTCTTTTGCCCTGTGGAGCGCAACACTTCCTTTTGCAAGCATCACCATACCCCCATTTTCTTTTTTGGTGGTGATAGTGGCGTATGTCCTTTTGGGATTTCTTGTGTTTATAGAACGCGAGAAGAAACTACCTCCCAGTTGATGTTTTGCAGTACTGCATCTACATAACTCTTCTTTTGTGCAGGGCGATAGTCAACCATAAACGCGTGTTCCCATAAATCGAGCACGAATATAATAGGAAGCCCAGAAAGTTGTCCGAGTTCGTGGTCATTTACGAACGCGGTATGGAGCGTTTCTCCTTTTGGATCGTGGTATACCACTACCCACCCAATACCTCTTGTCGTCGCAACTTCTTTAATGTGAGTAATAAAATTCTCAAATCCTCCATATTTCTGATCGGTAAGTTTCTCAAGTGTGGTTTCCGCAGGAAGCATTTTTGATCCGCCTTCAAATTGATCAAAATAGTATTCATGTAAACGCATGCCATCAAATTCAAACCCAAGCCTTCTTCGAAGCTCGTTTATCACGTAGGCATTTTTTTCCGCTCCCTCTTCCTTAAGACGAGTAATTGTGTCAATAATGGCGTTTGTATGTTTTACATACCCCTCATAGAGCGCAAGATGAACCTCAATTTGCTCTTTTGAAATACCTGGTAATTCAGGAAGTAAAAATTTTTTTGCGATGTAATTCATATGTATATATCGTATCATACCTGGGTGAACTTCTCCCTTTCAAAAAAGTATCTTGCCCTGCTTATCGTGTTAGTTTTGGCATGTGGAGTGCTTATTTGGTTTTTTGTTCTATATAACGCTCCGCGAAATCTTTCAGTATCTTTTCTTGATGTGGGACAGGGAGACGCTATTCTTATTCAAACTCCGCATGGTAGTAAGGTATTAATTGACGCGGGCGCGAACGCTCAAGTATTACGCTCTCTTCAAAAAGAACTTAATTTTTTTGATCGTTCTATTGATGTGGTCATTGCGACACATCCGGACAAAGACCATATTGGTGGCATGCCAAGCGTTTTTGAACGATATGAGGTTCGTGCATTTATAGAAAATGGAATGAAACATGACACAAACCAAACCGCGGCGCTTCGCGCCGCGGTTTCTTATGAGAACCTCACCCCCATTATCGCAAAACGGGGCATGGAAATTTTTCTTGATGAAGGGGTTATCCTTTCAGTGCTATATCCTTACCAAGAAAGCCTAGATAGTATAGAAACAAACGATGCATCTATCGTTCTTAAACTTACCCATGGAGAGAATACATTTCTATTCACGGGCGACCTTACCTCCGTGTATGAAGCTCAGCTTGTTGCGCTTGATGGTGAGAAACTTGATAGTGACGTGCTTAAAGCAGGGCACCATGGATCTAAATACTCAACGGACGCACTATTCCTTTCTTTGGTAACTCCCGAGTATTTGATTATTTCAGCTGGAAAAGAAAATGAGTATGGGCATCCGGCGCCTGAAGTTATTTCGCGCGGAAATGAAGCGGGAGCACGCATACTCTCAACCATAAGCGAGGGCACCATCACGTTTATTTCAGACGGGCAAACGCTTCACCTTAAATAAACACCGTAGTAGAATAAAACTGAAGACATTCCATACTATGCACCCTAAAGAACATCTACTATTTACTCCAGAAGGATTTAAGGGAGATATTGCAGTTGATGATGAAACACGGGAAGAACATGCAAAAGACAGGAGCGTATTTAAAGTTACTCCCTCTGCTGTTTTCTATCCTAAAGATGTAGAGGACATCGCTCTTTTACTGCGCGGGGTGTATGAAAAAAAAGAACGCGGTGAGCATGTGTCAGTATCTGTTCGCGCAGGAGGAACCTGTATGGATGGTGGGGCGCTCGATGGAGGATACATGCTTAATCTCACGCGATATATGCACGGCGTATCCATAGACGAAGAGAAAAAAACCGCAACGGTTCATGCAGGAGCGTATTTTCGTGACATTGAAGACGCGGCAGAAAAACATGGACTCATGTTTCCTGCGTACCCTTCTTCAAAACGCATCTGTGGCATAGGAGGAATGCTTGGAAACAACGCATCAGGGGAAAAAAGTATTCGTTTTGGTGCAACGATTGATAACGTACTCTCTCTTGAGGTGGTGCTTTCGGATGGCACAGTTATAGAAACAGGAGAAAAATCCCTTACCTCGCTTACCGAGCATGAAACTCAGATAAAAGATCTCTATGACATGCATGCGCAAGCACTCAAAGAAGCAATGGGGGCGGTTTCAAAAGTGGCTTCTGGGTATCGTCTTGATCGGGTGATGAAAGAAAATAGTTATGATTTGAGCCCTCTTTTTATAGGTGCGCAAGGAACGCTTGGCATCATTACAAAAGCAACACTCAGGCTTGTACCCATTCCTACCCATACCGCACTCGTGCATGTTGCGTGCGAAGCGCTTAACGCAATTCCAGACATACTTGAAACCGCACTCCCTCTGCATCCTGATAGTGTTGAAACTTTCGACAAATATACCTATAACGCAGCAAAAAAAACAATGCAAAAAGAAATTGCACTCACCGAGCATTTGGTGAAAGAGAGTGATTTGGCAACCATCCTCGTTCAATTTTCAGAAGATTCAGAAGAGGAAACATCTGAAAAGGCGCGTGCGTTTCTTGAGAGGGTTCAAGGAGTAGGAAGGCGTGCTTCTTTTATTGAAGATAAACCAGTACACGACGCGCTTTGGGCGCTTCGTCGAGGTGCGTACACAGAAATTCAAAATCTTGACACTAACGGAATGAGCGCAGTTCCCTGCATTGAAGATGTGATTGTACCCATTTCTTCCATGGCAGGATTTTTGGAAGAACTTTCTTCACTTCTTGAAAAAAGAAATATTCTCTACGGATTTCATGGCCATATTGGTGAAGGGTCAATTAGAATGATTCCATTTTTTGATTTGAAAAAAGAGAATGCATCTGAAGAAATAATTACTCTCATACAAGAGGCAACAGCGCTCGTTAAAAAATATAAAGGCAACACCTCAGCAGACCATAGTGATGGTATTATCCGTTCACCTTTTTTGCGTGATTTTTACGGAGAAGAACTTTACTCGGTGCTTCAAAAAATAAAAGAGGTGTTTGACCCTCTTTATGTACTCAATCCGAAAAAGAAAACGGGATCGTCAATTCAAGATATTGATACATTTCTCATAAAAGAATAAAGCCCAAAAGGACCCTATCTTTTTTGTTTTTTTATTTTACTACTCCAGCTTTTTTAAGGGTTTGATACGCCCCTGCTTTTTTAATTGTGCGAAGACCTTTTATTGAAATATCAACAAGCATTGATTTTTTAAGCTCTGGAATGTATACGCGACGCTTCTGAAGATTTGCTTTTCGGCGCGTTTTTCCTATTGGGTTAAACTGCGTTGCGCGCGTGCGGTTACTGTACCCGCCTCCTATTTGCGTGCTCTTTCCTGTAATTTCGCATTTTCGTGCCATAGTTGTTGTATGCTAGCATAAGAACATTCTTTTGCAAAATATGGACACAGTCTTTTTTACCATCGTTGTTTTGATTTTCTCTATTATTATTCACGAAGTCGCGCATGGGTGGGCAGCGCTTGCGCTCGGGGATAAAACCGCGCAGATGGAGGGCCGGCTTACCATGAACCCACTTCCTCACATTGACCCTATTGGTTCTGTGCTTATTCCTGCCGCTCTAGTACTCACACAATCAAATCTTCTTTTTGGATGGGCAAAACCCGTACCTTACAACCCCTACAATCTTAAAAATCAGAGATGGGGTGAGGCTATTGTTGGTTCTGCGGGCGTTTTAACCAATCTTTTCCTTGCGGTAGTATTTGCGTTTATTGCGCGAGGAGCTGAAGCGCAGGGAATGACTGCGTTTGCTGAGCTTGCCGGTATTATTGTTTTCGTCAACCTTTTCCTTGGACTCTTTAACCTTATTCCGATCCCGCCACTTGATGGATTTACTGTATTGCGTGGAATATTACCTCTTCGGTATTCAATGCGACTTCGTGAATTTGAAAATAGATTTCAAGAGGGTGGAGTGGTAAGCCTCCTTTTGTTTTTGATTATTTTCTCTTTATTCTTTGCTACGCCGTTCTATTTATTTGTACGCACAGTGTTTAGTCTACTGGTGGGCTAGTTGAGGTACCCTTTTTTAACTTTGAACGGCGTACATGTATTGCTCGTTCACCCCTTTTAAGTAGCTTCGCAAGTGCCATGTCAGAAACTTCAGTCGACAATATCATTAAATCTTCTTCTGGTGTCCAACGCCTCCTCTCTCCAGTCATTGTTTTTTCATAGCGCCTGTCGTTTTGTGCTTGGCGTGCCTCGGGGTTTCCTGCGCGCCATTTTCTGTTTGCTTCATAATTTCCTGCCATATTGAAAATGTATTTAGTATACTGGGTTTAGTATAGGATACCATTTGCGTTTTTGAAAGCATTCCTTTATAGTGCGTTATGCCCCTAGAGGGCGTTTTCATTTAGAAATGGCAACCATTAACCAACTCACGAAATCCAAAAGAAAAGATAAGGTGCGTAAATCAAAAACCCTAGCGCTTGGGCGTGGGTTTAATTCTCGTGAAAACAAGCCCTCTTTCTATCCGGCTCCTTTTAAGCGCGGAGTATGCGTAAAAGTAACCACGAAAACGCCTAGAAAACCTAACTCAGCTATTAGAAAAATCGCCCGCGTGCGCCTTTCAAACCGTCAAGAAGTGACCGCATATATTCCTGGAGAAGGACACAACCTTCAGGAACACTCCGTGGTTTTGCTTCGCGGAGGGCGCGTGAAAGACATTGGCGTGCAGTATACCGTGGTGCGCGGAAAGCTTGACACCGCAGGACTTGATAAGCGTCGTCGCGGTCGCTCACGCTACGGAGCAAAGAAACCAAAAGCTAAATAGATATTTATGCGAAGACCTATTAAAAAAAAGAATATTAGAAAGCCAGATTTTGAATATAAATCAGAAGCAGTGTCTCGTTTTATCAATACCGTCATGAAAGATGGTAAGAAAGATACCGCGCGTCGTGTCGTCTACGCCACCCTCAATACCATCAAAGAAACGGGTGTTGACCCGCTTGAAACCTTTGATACCGCAATTAGAAATGTATCGCCTTTAATGGAAGTTCGTAGTCGTCGCGTAGGAGGTGCAAACTATCAGGTGCCTCGTGAAGTTCCGCAAACACGCCGTATTTCTCTTGCGTATCGCTGGATTATTAACGCTGCTCGAAACAAGAAAGGAAAGCCAATGGCAGAAAAACTTGCAAACGAAATACTCATGGCGGCAAAAAATGAGGGTGAAGCAATCAAGAAAAAGGACGACATGCACCGCATGGCAGAAGCGAACAAGGCTTTTGCTCACTTTGCGTGGTAATTTTAGAGCGCGTTAAAAATATCTCATACGGCGTTACGCTTCGTTCAGAAACACTCACCGTACTAAAAGTACGGCTCGCACTTCTTCGCTTGCGCGCCTTGTCTGAGACATTTTTAATCACGCTCTTTCTCAATCACTAAACCATTCTGTTAAGAATATATGGCTGTGCTTGGATAACACACTTCCTTGCGTTTACCTCAAGTTTTAGTATTCTATACATAACGCTTCGCGCGCCTGCCTGTTGGCAAACAGGTTTTTATTTTTCACTTATTTTTATGAATAGAGACTATCCCCTAGAAAAAGTTCGTAACTTTGGTATTTTCGCGCACGTTGATGCGGGTAAAACGACCACCTCAGAGCGTGTTCTCTACTACACCGGTGCGCAACACAAAATTGGCGAGGTGCACGAAGGGGAAACCACTACCGACTGGATGGAACAGGAAAGAGAGCGTGGTATCACTATTACCGCAGCCGCAATCACCTGTTTTTGGAGTAAAACGGATGTCGCTGATAAAAAAGATGTTTCGCAGAAGTATCGTTTTAACATTATTGATACTCCTGGACACATTGATTTTACGGCGGAAGTAAAGCGATCTTTGCGCGTTTTGGACGGGGGTATTGCTGTCTTTGACGGCGTAGCAGGCGTTGAACCTCAGAGCGAGACCAACTGGCGCTACGCAGACGAGGCTAATGTTCCTCGTATTTGTTTTATAAACAAGCTTGATAGAACAGGCGCAAGCTTTGAAAACTCATACGCCTCTATCCTTGAGCGCCTTTCTAAAAAAGCAGTGCGGATGCAGATTCCTATTGGCGCAGAAGACGCGTTTGAAGGAGTTATAGATCTCCTTTTAATGAAAGCGTTCACTTTCAGCGGAAAAATGGGTGATGAGGTGCACATGGGAGAAATTCCTGCACATCTCCTTGATGACGCGAAGAAGTATCGTGCCGAACTCATTGAGCGCATTGTAGAGCATGATGAGGCACTCATGGCATCTTATTTTGAAGGAAACGAACCTTCTCTTGAAGATCTTAAGAAAACACTCCGAAAAGCAGTGATTGCAAACGCCATTTTCCCTGTCTACACTGGTTCTGCGCTTAAAAATAAAGGCGTTCAGTTGGTACTTGATGCGGTGGTTGACTACCTCCCGTCTCCTCTTGATCTTCCTCCTGTTAAAGGAACTAATCCAAAGGATGATTCTGAAATTGAGAGAAAAGTTTCTGATTCTGAACCGTTTACCGCGCTTGCGTTTAAACTCCAAACAGATCCGTTTGTGGGAGCGCTTACCTTCTTCCGTGTCTATGCGGGAACCATTTCTGCAGGATCGTATGTATATAACGCTACCAAAGGCGTTAAAGAGCGAGTGGGACGCATCGTTCGCCTTCAAGCAGATAAACGGGAGGAAGTAGAGAAAGTATTTGCGGGAGAAATTGCCGCATTTGTAGGACTCAAAGAAACAAAAACCTCAGATACTCTTTGCGACGAGGCAAATCCTATCATTCTTGAGCAAATTAAATTCCCTGAACCAGTGGTTTCTCTTCGTATTGAGCCTGCAACCAAAGCAGATCAAGAGAAAATGGGTATTGCGCTTAGGAAACTTGCTGACGAAGATCCAACGTTTAAGGTTTCAAGTGATGAAGAAACGGGCGAGACTATTATCTCAGGCATGGGCGAGCTCCACCTTGAGATTCTCGTAGATAGGATGAAGCGAGAGTTCAATGTTTCTGCAAATGTCGGTAAACCACAAGTGGCATACCGAGAAACTGTTCTTGGTTCAGCGGATGCAGAAGGGAAATACATCAAACAAACAGGAGGAAAAGGTCAGTATGGTCATGTCAAAATTAAATTGAAACACTTGGAGGCAGTTGAAGAGGGTGCAAAAATTGCAAAAAATGTGACGCGTGAAGACCACTTTGAATTTATTAACAACATCAAAGGAGGGGTGATTCCAGGCGAGTATATTCCTGCGGTTGAAAAAGGTATCCGTGAGGCGCTCACGCGAGGCATACTTGCGGGCTACCCTATCGTTGATGTGTCCGTAGATCTCTATGATGGTTCATACCATGATGTGGACTCCTCTGAAATTGCCTTTAAAATTGCGGCTTCCATGGCGTTTCAAGACGCAGCAAAACAGGCAAAACCTGTTATCTTGGAACCAATTATGAATGTGGAGGTGGTAGTTCCTGAAAAGTTTATGGGCGACATTACCGGATCTCTTTCAGGGAAGCGTGGCGCAATTGAGGGAATGGAAGACAGGGGAATGAACAAAGCAGTGAAAGCGAAAGTGCCTTTGTCTGAAATGTTTGGATACACCACCACCCTCCGTTCTATGACTGAAGGACGCGGAGGAATGACTATGGAATTCGCAAATTATGAAGTTGTGCCAAACAATGTGGCGCAAGAAATTATTGCTTCTAGAAAATAAACACTGTTTTCAACATGTTTATCTAAAAGTTGTTTGACAATCTTCAAAATTATGATTTAATTATCATAGACATGAGTAATTCGATATTTGGAGAATGGCTTGGTAAAAGAGTTAAAAAATTCACAAAAAGCGTTGATGGTCTAAAGAGGGGTACTCGCGTAGTGCTTGGTGTTGGGGAAAGAGCTTTTCATACTGTAGTGGAAGGGCGTGCGAAGAAAAATGAAGGGCTTGCCGAAGAAGTACTCTCTATTGGTGACACAAACCAAGCAAATAGAGATCAAAAAATATATGAAAAAGAAAAGATTATACAAAGACTTATTGAAGAACTGAACGAAGAACACAACGTTAATATTGATCAAGAAATAAATAGTCAGGAAATACGAAACCTTATTATCGATAAAGAACAACAAGAAAATCCTGATAAAAATCTGCTTCGCAAGCTTCGCGAGCTATTAAAAACAATAGAGCAGAAAGAAAGACTCCTTGAGGCAAAAAGGCGTTACGAAGAAAGAAGGGACAGAATCATAAAAACCCATGCAGATGCATACAGAGAAAAAGAAGAAAAAGCTTCCTTTGAAGTGCGTAAAGCTACGCAAGAGTTAGAAAATCTAAAGAGAAGAGGCGAGAGTCTGGCTGCTGATATAGAAGGAGTAAAAGGAGAAATTGCCAAATTAAAAGGGGAAATTAACAAACTTGAAGGAATACTAAATAACTACCTAAAACCAGAGCAAACAGGTATTTTTGTAGCTTTAACACGAACATTTCACTGGCTTTCAATTTCTCAATTAAGAGGAGAAATTCAAAATCTAAAAGACAAAATTGATCTGCTTGAAGAAAAACAAGAAAAGCTTGAGGATAAAAAAGACGAGGTTACAGGCCTGGTACAAGTACATGAACTAAGTCTTAAGACACTTGAGACACGATTAAATGAGATTAAAACTAAAGGAGCAAAATGGATAAAACGGGATTCAACAGCAAAAGCAGAAGCAGAAGAGGAAGAGGGAGGTGAATAATAATAAAAAATATGCAAAAATACATTGATATACAAAAAATAAAAGAAGAAATTCAAGCTCTTAATTTGCAGATTGAAGCAATTTCTCAAACACTAGACCTCCTTGCAAAAGAGGGGGATGATATTTCTCATGCCGAAGAAGAAACAAGAGTGTCAATACAGGCTGCAAAAGACTCGGTTCGCGCCCTAGAGACTACAACAAAAGAGGGGGAGAGTCAGCTCATGGCGCTTGAAAAAGAAACTGATGCTGAGTTTGATGGAATCCTTAAAGAGGATATACCCGCAAAAGAGGCATAAAGATTCCTTAAAACCTTGACCTCTTGGCAGGGGTGCGTTATTGTTTTAGGAACGCAGAGGTGCGTTCTTTTTTGTCCGCAAAAAAGAACGCGTCTTAACGCGGATTCAAAAAACGAGATTACTCATTTATTCATCTATTAATTTTATTGACTTATGGCAGACGCATTTGATCGAAGCAAGCCCCACATGAACGTGGGCACCATCGGGCACGTTGACCACGGTAAAACAACCCTTACCGCGTCTATTCTTCATGTAGCAAACCAAAACTCTGGCGCAGGATACAAAGCGCGCGTTGAGGCGGTTGACCAAATTGACAAAGCACCTGAAGAAAAAGCACGCGGAATTACCATCGCGCTTCATCACTCAGAATACGAGACTCCAAACCGTCACTACGCACACATTGACGCACCAGGACACGCTGACTACATCAAAAACATGATTACGGGTGCAGCCCAGATGGACGGCGCGATTCTCGTGGTTGCGGCAACAGACGGTGCGATGCCTCAAACTCGTGAACACATTCTCCTTGCAAAACAAGTGGGCGTGCCAAAACTCATTGTGTTCTTAAACAAAGTGGACATGGTAGATGACCCTGAAATGGTTGATCTCGTTGAAGAAGAAATCCGTGAACTCCTTGTAAAACAAGGCTTTGACAAAGATACTCCAATGCTCCGTGGTTCAGGCTTGAAAGCACTTGAATCAAAAGACGCAAGCGACGAGTGGTCTCTTAAAGTGAAGGCAATCCTTGACACTATGGATAGCTACTTCCCTAATCCAGTACGCGAAGTTGAAAAGCCGTTTTTGATGGCAATTGAAGACATCTTCTCTATTGAAGGACGCGGAACCGTGGTAACCGGAAGAATTGATCGCGGAATTATTAAGGTGGGTGAAGAAGTTGAGATTGTGGGCCTTAAAGATACCGTAAAAACAACCGTGACTGGAGTTGAAATGTTTAACAAGCAGCTCCAAGAGGGACAAGCAGGAGACAACGCAGGTATTTTGCTTCGCGGAACCAAAAAAGAAGACGTACATCGCGGACAAGTGCTTGTGAAACCAGCATCTATTACTCCACACACCGAGTTTGACGCTGAGGTGTATGTCCTCTCAAAAGATGAAGGAGGTCGTCACAGCCCATTCTTCTCAGGATATAAGCCACAGTTTTACATCCGCACGACGGACGTGACTGGAGAGGTTACCCTTCCTGAAGGAAAAGAAATGGTGATGCCAGGAGACACCGTGACCTTCAAGGTTAAACTCATTGCCCCTGTGGCGATGGAAGAGCAGATGCGCTTTGCTATCCGTGAAGGAGGAAAGACCGTGGGCGCGGGCGTGGTGACCAAAATCACTAAATAAGCCGTTACCTATTGAATCGTATGGCTCTTGTTGAAGCAAAAAAGACACGCGCAAAAGACGCAACCGCTTCCGAGCCACGTCTCCGCATCTCGGTAAAAGCATACGAGCACAAAATCCTTGATGCTTCAGTAAAACAAATCATCGATACTGCCGCTCGTTTTGAGGCGAAAGTGGTGGGTCCTGTACCCATGCCTACTCGCATCAAGCGCTTTACGGTAAACCGCTCAACCTTCGTGCATAAAGACGCACGAGAGCAGTTTGAGATGCGCATTCATAAACGCGTCATAGACATTCTCTCTCCAAATCCAAAGGTTATTGAGGCACTTACAAACCTCAACCTCCCTTCAGGGGTGACGATTGACGTAAAAATGATTTAAGCTGCTCATTAAGAAAAAACCGCACTATGATATATCATAGTGCGGTTTTTTCTTGCAAAATTTTCTTATTTAGGGTAAGGTGCATGAAGAAAACGCTACGTCCTGCTTCAAGCGGAACCAATGGCCGAAAAAGAGTATACCTCTTTGACGCGCCACAAAGCGCGTCTTTCTTTATATGACTCAAAAATTCCTTCTTGCAAGAAAAGTAAAAATGACACAACTCTTTGATGAAGAGGGAAATGTGCATGCGGGTACCATTTTAAAAATGAGCCCTATGGTAGTCACTCAGGTTAAATCTAAGGAAGGTAAAGATGCATATAGCGCCCTTCAGGTTGGGTTTGAAACACAGAAAAAAGAGCGGGTGGCAAAAGCACAAAGAGAAACAAAAGCATATAAAGTGCTCAAGGAATTTAAAACAGAAGATACTTCACAAACTGTTGGTGCAGAAATAAAAAATCCATTTTCAGTAGGAGATGTGGTAGAAGTTTCTGGAGAAACAAAAGGTAGAGGATTTGCCGGCGTGGTTAAACGCCATGGCTTCCACGGAGGAAGACGCACCCACGGACAAAAACACTCAGAACGAGAAGCAGGATCTATTGGAGGAGGAGGGCGCGCAGGCGGACGCGTTGCAAAAGGACTTCGCATGGCAGGGAGAATGGGAGGAAATCGTGTATGTATTAAAAATCTAAAAATTATTCACATTGACGAAGGTGCAAATGAAATGATTGTTTCAGGCGCGGTTCCAGGAGCTCGTGGTGCTTTGCTTGAGATTGTACAAAAAGGTAAAAAAGCATAATGCGTATGACTACCAAAACAAAAACAACAAAAAATAAAACTCTGAAAACGCTTGAAGCGGTGGTGTGGAGCGTAAAAGGAGAAAAAGCGGAAACCATCACCCTCCCTTCTGCTATTTTTGGTGCTCCATACAATGCTGATCTCATTCATCAGGTGGTCCTCTCAATGGAGGCAAATGCGCGTCCTACAGTTGCTCATACCAAGTTTAGAGGAGAAGTAAGGGGAGGTGGTAAAAAGCCTTGGAAGCAAAAAGGAACTGGTCGTGCGCGACATGGTTCCCGAAGGTCTCCTATTTGGGTAGGAGGAGGTACAACACACGGACCACGTGCTGAACGTGATTATTCTGTAAAGATAAATAAGAAAATGCGCGTAGCAGCCCTCACTTCCGTGCTCTCAAAAAAGTTTCAAGACGGAGAGATAGTTTTTGTGCAATCTTTTGCATTTGCTGAACCAAAAACAAAAGAGGCACAATCAATCATCACCACCCTTGCAAAAGCAGGAAGTGTGAACGATTTAAAAACGAAAAGAAAGAACGCTGCGATTATTGCGCTTTCAGGAAAAAACGAAGTTGCAGAGAAAAGTTTCCGTAACATCCCATCTCTTTCTGTTGAAGAAGTTCGCAACATCAATCCGGTAGAGCTCTTAAAAAAGAAATATCTGGTCATCGAAAACCCAAGCGTTTCTTTGCCAATACTTGAGGCACGCGTAAAAACAGCGTAATATACTGAAATACTCTTTATGGCACTCTTCTCAAAACAAAAAAAGACCGCAGTAAAAAAAGAAGGCAAGACATCTGCGTCTTCAAAAGTAAAAAACGCACGCGTTGATAGAGACGGAAAACTTTCAAACACCCTTAAAAGACCATGGTTTTCAGAAAAAGCACTCATGGGAACTGAAAAAGGTGTCTATGCTTTTGAAATTAGCGCAGACTCAACCAAGAAAGATGTTGAAGACGCTGTTTTTTCTATCTATGGGGTTATCCCCGAAAAAGTGCGTGTGTTGCGTGTTATAGGAAAAACTAAAGCTCGTCGCACGCTAAAATCAATAAAAAAAGGCCAAGGCACGCGAGCTTCTCGTAAGAAAGCGTATGTGTACCTAAAAAAGGGTGATACGCTCTCCCTTGCATAATTTTTAACAATAGTATGAAAACGTACCGACCAACTACCAAAAGCCGAAGAAACATGACTACGCTTCCGTACAGGACGCTTCTCTCAGGAGATCGTCCGATGAAGCGTCTTTTGAAGTCAAAAAAAGCACAGGCGGGACGAAATGCTCAGGGAAGAATCACCACTCGTCATCAAGGAGGAGGTCACAAAAAACGTTTGCGTGACATTGATTTCTCATACAATAAAAAAGATATTCCTGCTCGTGTTGAGACTATTGAGTACGACCCATTCCGCACCGGATTTATTGCTCGGGTTGTGTATGCTGATGGTGAGAGACGCTATGTGCTCGCCCCAAAAAACCTTGCAGTAGGCGAATCTTTTATTGTTTCTGAAAACGCTCCCCTCAAAACAGGGAACCGTCTTCCTATTGGAAAAATTCCCACCGGCACCTTCGTATACAATATTGAACTCAAACTTGGCGCAGGGGCTCGTCTTGCTCGAAGTGCGGGAAATTACGCTGAGGTAGTAGCGCATGATGCTGGATACACGCAGGTCAAACTTCCCTCAACAGAGGTGAGAAAGGTATCTGATCTTTGTTATGCAAGCGTGGGTGCGGTCACCAATGAAGAGTCGCGTTTGGTGAAGTTTGGAAAAGCAGGAAGAAGCAGGTGGCACGGTATTCGTCCTACGGTTCGCGGTACCGCAATGAATCCTGTTGACCATCCACACGGAGGAGGTGAAGGGCGCCAAGGAAGAGGTCTTCGTCGGGCGAAGAGTATGTGGGGCAAGCCAACTGGAAAAGGACAAAAAACACGTACTCCAAAGAAATACTCCAATGTCCACATTGTTTCTCGCAGACGGGTTGGCAAAAAGAAATAGAACAGATATCATTATTCTTAATGATAAGAGAAGAAGAGGTTTTGGTTCAAGAAGGCCAACCATTTCTTCCCTTTAGCGGAAAAGAATTGCGTGAAAGAGTACCGGATACGCTCAAAGCGTATCTTTTTTTATTACATCCTAGAAACCCTCTCGCACGAAAAGCGGGCGAAAGAAAGTTTGTTTTAGGACACAGTCAACACCGTCGCCACTAAGAGTATCTATTTGACAGTATGCGATAAATAAGGTAATTTTGTGTAATCCCGCACTGCGGGTTTTTCATTACTCAATGGCACGATCACTCAAAAAAGGACCCTTCGTAGCGTACAAGCTCATGAAGAAAATCGAAAAAAGGAAGCCGTCTGACGGAGTGATTAAAACATGGTCAAGAAACTCACAAATTCCTCCTGAGTTTGTTGGATATACCTTCGGTGTGCATAATGGGAAAGCATTTATTGATGTAGTCGTGACTGAAGACATGGTTGGACATCGTCTTGGCGAGTTTTCACCGACTAAAAAATTCATTCGTCACGGAGGAAAGATGCAGAAAGAGCTTGAACAAAAGAAAAAAGATGCTGAGATTGCAGCAGCAAAAGCAGCAAAAGCAACTACTGATACCAAGAAAAAATAATATTTTTATATGAAAGCATCTCTAAAAAATCTGCCACAATCTCCGCGCAAAGTACGTCTCGTTACTGATTTGGTAAAAGGAAAGCGTGCAAAAGACGCGATTGCACAGCTCACATTCCTTCCTAAGCGCGCAGGAGAACCGATTAGAAAACTTATTGAAAGTGCGGTTGCAAACGCAAAACAGAAAGGAGAGAGTATTGATAATCTTCATGTTAAAAACATCGTCGTAAACGCTGCACAGGTACTTAAAAGAATGCGTCCACGTGCCATGGGTCGTGGGGCGGTAATTAAGAAACGCTTCTCAAAAGTTGAGGTAGAGCTTTCTCAAAAATAACCATATGTCTAAAGTAGTACACCCTTACGCGCATCGCCTTGGTATTATCCGTGACTGGAAGAGTCGCTGGTTTGCAGGGCATAAAAAACAATACCGAGATAACATTCTCGTAGATGAAACCATTCGTCGCTTCCTTAAAAAACGACTAAAAGGCATGCATGTTGCTGATATTGAGATTGAAAGATCAGCAACTGAGGTAAAGATAATGCTTCACACCGCTCGTCCTGGACAGGTTATTGGTCGTTCTGGAGAACATGCGGCAAAACTTAAAAAAGAACTTGAAAGAGAAGTGGTAAAAATCTCACAAGGAAAAGAAAAAGCCATAAAGTTTGATGTGGTTGAGATTCGTCAGCCTGAAACAAACGCGTCAGTGGTGGGTCAAATGGTTGCAGAAGGTCTTGAAAAAAGACTTCCTTTCCGTCGCGTTCTAAAAGGAACCGTTGAAAAGGTCATGGCAATTAAAGAGGTTCTCGGTGTTCGTATTGTTATTTCAGGGCGCCTTGGAGGAGCGGACATGTCTCGCATTGAGCAGATTAAAAAAGGCCGAATTCCCCTTCAAACTTTTCGCGCAAATATTGAATATGCTCATACTGAGGCGCATCTTCCGTATGGTCAAATCGGTATTAAAGTGTGGATTTACCTTGGTGAAATTCACGCTGAGCGCGGTGCGCAAAAAACAAATTCATAATTTTTATGTTATTCCCTAAAAAAGTAAAACACAGAAAATGGCAAACGGGACGCAAGAGTCCGGAGCGTCTTTTACGCCCTGAGACACGCGGAACTTCAATCTCTTTTGGTTCATACGGCATGAAAGCAACTACTGCCTCACGCGTAACCAGTAACCAAATAGAGGCTGCTCGAAAGGTGCTTACCCGTGCAACGGGAAAGACAGGAAAGCTATGGATTCGCATCTTCCCTGACAGACCAGTGACACAAAAACCGGCAGAGGTAGGCATGGGTAGCGGTAAGGGAGATCCTAAGCACTTTGTGTTTGAGGTGCGTCCTGGAAGAGTTCTTTTTGAACTTGACGGTGTTGCAGACACTATTGCGCGTGACGCAATGCGTCGTGCGGGGCAAAAACTTCCGCTTAAAACAAAAGTCGTAACGCGCGATTAACATTTACCATGACAAAAAAGATTTCCTACAAAGAAAAAGATAAAAAAGAGCTGACCTCGCTCCTTAAAGAAAAGCGAGAAGAGCTTCGCACGCTTCGTTTTAGCGGGGTTGCGGCGAGAAAAAACGATGCGAGCGCTAAGAGAAAAACGCGCAAAGAAATTGCTCGCATCTTGACGGAACGCGTTTCTCGTAGGAATGTAGAAAAGTAATATATGGAAACAACCACAAAAAAACCTCAGACCCTCAAAGGACTAGTCGTAAAGACGGCTATGAAAGACACGGCAACGGTGCTTGTGTCTCGATATGTGGAACATCCAAAATATAAAAAATACCAAACACGCTCTAAGAAATACCTTGTCCATAACACTGATAATCAAGCAAAGGAGGGTGATACCGTCATGATTGTTGCGTGCAAACCTATTTCAAAACGAAAAAGCTTCACGATTAAAAGCGTCGTTAAACGAGGAGGAAATGTAACTGAATAATTATGATTCACGATCGATCTATCGTTACGGTGTGCGACAACTCTGGAGCAAAAATTGCTCGCGTGTTTAAGGTGCTTGGAGGAAGCAAGAGACGCTATGCTGAGATTGGAGATGTCGTTGTGGTTTCTATTCAAACCGCAGAACCAAGAAAAGCAGCAAAGAAAAAAGAAGTATATAAAGCAGTGGTGGTTCGCCAAAGAAAACCGTTTAGAAGAAAGAGCGGTATCTATGTTTCTTTTGATGACAATGCGGTTGTGCTTATTGAAAAACAAGGAAAAGAAATGGGACCAAAAGGAAATCGTGTATTTGGACCAGTTCCACGCGATCTCATTGAACGCGGCTGGCAAAGCATAGCCTCTCTTGCTCCAGAGGTCATATAATATAACGCTTATGATTACTAAAATGCATGTAAAAAAGGGAGATAAAGTACGGGTTATTGCCGGAAAAGACAAGGGCAAAGAGGGCGTGGTTATTCGCGCATTTCCAAAACTCTCAAAAGTTGCCGTTGAAGGTATTGCTCTTCAAAAAAGAATGAGTAAGAAACAAGGCAAGCAATCAGGGCATATTGTTGAACGTCCTGCGCCGATAGCGGTCTCTAATGTAAAAAAAATCTAATATGATGCTTTCAAAACAAAAACAACAAACTTCATTTGATATTCTCAAGGAAACTTTTGGATATAAAAACAGATTTCAAGCACCACGCCTTGTTAAGGTGGTTATCTCTTCTGGGGTAGGGAAAGCAGATGGTGCACGTAAGAAGATGGTTGAAGAGAGACTTGCACGCATCACCGGTCAAAAACCAAGCGCACGCGTAGCAAAAGCATCAATCGCGCAGTTTAAGGTGCGTGAGGGGGATCATATTGGATTTCAGGTGACTTTGCGCGGATCTCGCATGTTTGATTTCGCTGATAAGCTGATTCATATTGCACTTCCTCGTACTCGTGATTTTCGTGGTATTCCTAAAACCGCGCTTGATGACATTGGTAACCTTACCCTCGGTATTCGAGAACACACCATTTTCCCTGAAACAGGAGACGAAGATCTTAAAGATGTGTTTGGTCTTGCAATTACCTTTGTCACTACCGCAAAAACAAAGAAAGAAGCAGAGGCGTTCTTTACCCACCTAGGGATTCCTTTCCGCTCCTAGTCTTTGTTACGGTTTTGAATAGTTACTGTTTTTTCTAGGAAACCTTACTTTTTCTCAAAAGAAACAAAACACCTTTCGTATTGACTTTAGGGTTTTCAGTTGCTAGAATAATAGTACGCTCTTCGGAGCTTTTTTATATGGCAAAAACCTCACAACTCGCAAGAAACGATAAACGCAAGCGCCTCGTGGCAAAATATGCCGAGAAGCGTGCGGAGCTTAAGCGCGTAGGCGATTATGAGGGTCTTCAAAAACTTCCGAAAAACGCTTCACCCGTTCGTGTGAAAAATCGTTGCGCTATTTCAGGTCGTGCGCGCGGATACTTGCGTGAGTTTGGTCTTTCTCGTATTCAATTCAGAGAGCTCGTGCGAGAAGGAAAGGTGCCGGGCGTTAAAAAATCATCATGGTAAGCGATCGAGTTGGAGACTTTATTGTGCGTCTTAAAAACGCGAGCGCGATAAAAAGCGAGCGCGTTTTCGTACCCCACTCAAACCACCTTGAGGCAATCGCAAAAAAACTCAAAGAACTTGGTTTCTTGAAAGAAGTGCATGTGTCAAAAGATGTAAAAAAGAAAATGGAAGTAGTGCTTGCGTATGATGAAAGAGGGAACCCTCTTATCAATGATGTTCGTCGCATTTCAAAACCAGGGAGAAGGCTCTATGTTGGTACCCGCGAGGTACATAGCGTGAAGCGAGGAATGGGTGCACGCGTACTCTCAACTCCAAAAGGTATTCTCTCTGATAAAGAGGCGAGACAGGTACGCGCGGGAGGAGAAAACCTTTTTGAAATCTGGTAATTTTATATATGAGTCGTCTTGCAAAAAAACCAATTAGCATACCAAAGACGGTGAAAGTCACCGTGTCTGAGGGCGTCCTTTCAGTATCAGGAAAAAATGCGACCCTTACTCGCGTTATTCATCCTTCAATTACCATAACGATTACTGAAGAGGGAGTTGTTATTTCACCAAACAACAAAACAAAACTTGCGCGCGCCCTCACTGGTACCTTTGCCGCACACACCAAGGCAATGATTAGTGGAGTTGAGACACCGTTTCAAAAAGTTCTTGAATTAAACGGTGTCGGATATAAGGTTGAATTAAGAGGAACCGATCTCGTTTTCTCCGTTGGTTTTTCGCATCAAGTAATTCTTCCCGTACCCAAAGATATTACCGCAACGGTTACCAAAAACATTATTACGCTTGCGGGTGCTGACAAGCAGGCAGTTGGACAATTTGCGGCTGAGGTGCGCGCGGTTAAGAAACCTGAACCATACCTTGGTAAGGGCATAAAATATCAAGACGAGGTTATCAGAAGGAAGCAAGGTAAAAAAGCAGTATAATCATTTCTCATATGGCAACCACAAGTAAATCAATTCAAAGAACAAAAAGACATTCACGCATTCGTGCGAAAGTGTCTGGTACCGCAACTCGTCCTCGTTTGTGCGTGTTCAAATCAAACCGTTTCATCTCAGCTCAGCTTATTGACGATGAGGCACGCGTCACCCTTGCGCAAGCACACGGAAAAGAATTTAAAGGCGCGCTTGGCGTGCAGGCGGGCGAGGTAGGAGGAGCTATCGCAAAACGAGCAAAAGAAAAAGGAATTACCTCCGTTGTTTTTGATCGCGGAGGGTATTCGTATGCGGCACAAATTAAAGCTCTTGCGGATGCAGCTCGTGCGGGCGGACTCAATTTTTAATTTTTATGACTGACGAAACACTACTTACCACACCAGACGGAGAGACTTCGAAAGAAGAATCAATCTCTCAAGACGACAAGAAAAATAAACCTCAACGAGGAACACGAGGACGTCGTGACGGTGGCCGTGCGCGAGAACGATCTCCGCGAGAGAGAAGCGAGTTTGAACAGACAACCCTTGAAGTTCGTCGCGTGGCACGCGTGATGGCAGGAGGACGCAGGTTTAGTTTCAGCGTGACTGCGGTTGTAGGGGACAAAAAGGGTCGTGTTGGGGTTGGAATAGGAAAGGGCGCGGATACCGCACTTGCGATTGATAAAGCAGTCCGCACAGCAAAAAAGAACTTGTTTACCGTACCACGCACCAAAAACAATTCTATCCCTCATGAGGTGAGCGCAAAATACGCTTCTTCTACCGTTATGCTTATGCCTTCTCCCGGGCGAGGGCTTGTTGCGGGAAGCGCAATGCGCGTTGTCCTTGAGTACGCGGGGGTGACTGATGTGATTACTAAAATCATGTCTCGATCAAAAAATAAATTAACGATTGCACGCGCAACCATCTCTGCACTTAAGAAATTAAAAGCCCGTTCATAATTTTTATATGCAACTTAACTCTCTAAAAGCAAAGACTCCTCGTACAAAAAGCCAGCGCGTTGGGCGTGGGGGTAAGCGCGGAAAAACTTCAGGACGCGGTACCAAAGGACAAAAGGCGCGTGCAGGAAGAAAAATGCGTCCCGAGATGCGAGATCTCATCAAGAAACTTCCTAAGTTGCGTGGTCATGGGGTTAACCGTGCGCGTACCGTGCGCCCACAAAAACCAGTAACAATCGTAACTCTCGCTAGCCTTGATAAGGCTTTTGAAGCAGGAGATACGGTGACTCCAGAAGTGCTTCTAAAGAAAAACATCATTCGTCTTAGAGGTGGAAAGATGCCTATTATTAAAATCCTCAATACGGGAATGCTTTCAAAGAACCTCAATGTTTCAAAATGTACCGCTTCCGAAAGCGCTAAAAAAATGATAGAATCAAAAGGAGGTTCAGTCCTTTAATGTTGTATGGTCGCTGCTTTTTTTCGTTCAGTCCGGGCCGCATTCACCGACCCAGCACTTCGCTTTAAACTCTTCTTTGTTTTAGCCGCGTTTCTCGCATTTCGTTTTCTTGCTGCAATACCGATTCCTGGAGTGGATGAGGTGCGTCTAGCGCAGTTTTTCGCGGACAATCAATTCCTTAATCTCCTTAACATTTTCTCAGGAGGTGGTTTTTCCGCTCTTTCCATTGTGCTCCTTGGGGTAGGACCATACATCACGGCAAGTATTATCATGCAACTTGGAACAGTTATTCTTCCTCAAATTAAGAAGATGTATAGCGAGGAAGGCGAAATGGGAAGAACTAAATTTATTTCAATCAGTCGCGTCCTCACCATCCCCCTTGCCTTTTTACAAGCAGTGGCATTTCTTACGCTTCTTGAAAATCAAGGAATTATTTCAACCTTAACAGCTTTTGAATTTACTACTAACGTGTTTGTGGTTGCCGCAGGTTCTATACTTCTCATGTGGATTGGTGAGCTCATTACTGAGTTTGGTATAGGAAATGGAGTCTCACTCATTATCTTTGCCGGTATCGTGGCAAGCTTGCCGGGAGCTCTCTCTCAAATACTCTTTACCGCAACGGTTGCGAACATTCCTGCATACCTTGCCTTTGTGGTTCTTGCAATCGCGCTCATTTACGCAATCGTGTTAGTTGCAGAAGCGGAGCGCCCTATTCCAATCGCGCACACCGGGCAGTCTCGTGGACGCGGGCTAGGAGGTGCAACCTCAGCACTTCCGGTACGCCTTCTTCAGGCGGGTGTCATGCCTATTGTATTTGCTCTCTCCATTATTCTTCTTCCGCCGATGGTTTTTGCAGGACTCATGGCAATTGGTTTTCCAGGAGGAGCGGCGGCTTCCGCATGGTTTGCCGAATTTTCCGCAAATCACTTTGGATACAATCTCGTGTACTTTATTCTTGTGGTTGCGTTTACCTATTTTTACACTTCAATTACCTACGAACCAAAAAAGGTTGCTGAAAACCTTCAAAAGACTGGCGCGTTTGTACCAGGAGTGCGTCCTGGAAGTGAAACCGAAACATTTATCGCGCGCGTAGTAAACAGAATCACATTCCCCGCCGCTGTGTTTCTCGGGTTTGTTGCGGTGGTTCCTTTCATTATTGAAGACCTTACGGGCATTACCGCTATTTTGGTTGGAGGAACCGCTGTTTTGATTGCGGTTAATGTACTCATTGATTTTATACGAAAGGTAAACGCGCAGCTTTCTTTGCGTGAGTACTAAGTTTATGAAGGCAGGAAAATTAGTTCTTTTGTTTGGACCCTCAGGAAGTGGAAAGAATGTTCTTGGGTCGCACGTTAAATCTTGCTTTAAAGACCTTGTTTTTCTTAAATCGTACACGACAAGAGAACGCCGTAATGCAGAAGAAAATGAAAGCTACGAGTTTGTTTCAAGAGATTTTTTTGAACAAAAAATAGCAAAAGGAGATTTTCTTGAATGGGCACAGTTTGGAGATAATTTTTATGGTACTGACCGCTTAGAAGTAGAACGTGCTCTTAATGAAGGAAGAATTATTTTTAAAGAAATGGAAGTACAGGGCATTGAACAAATTATAGACACACTTTCACGAGAATGCCTCGTTCTTATCTTTGTTAATGCTGGTTCATGGGATACCTTAGAGCGAAGAATTCGTGCTCGCGCCCCTATTTCAGAAGAAGAATTGGAAAAAAGAAAAATGCGATATGAAGAAGAAATAAAATTTATGAATCGTATTTCTCCAGACATCACCATACACAATATTGACGGACAGCTCGAAGCTGCAAAAGAATCTATTGAAAAAGCAGTACGGGTTTTGTTGAAAGAATGATATAGTTAGTGTATGGTTAGTCGCGCAAGCACCATTCTTCTTATTGGGCGCCCTGGATCAGGTAAGGGAACGCAGGCTAAGCTCCTCTCTGAAAAACTAGGATGGATTAAGGTATCCTCAGGGGATCAAATCAGAACAGTGCGAGATGGAAACGAGCCTTTTTCTCCACGGGTCCGTGAAATGTATGATCGAGGAGCACTCTTGCCCGACTGGTTTGCAGATTATCTTTTAGAGCGCGCACTCCTTCCTCTTGATTCGCATGTGGGAGTTGTTTGTGAAGGGTTTGGTAGAACAAAAAAACAAGCAGAACATTTTATGGATATTAACTCATGGCTTTCAAGAGACGTGCTCGTGGTACATCTTGAGGTGAGTGAAGAAGAAGTTCGAAACAGAATGCTTCTTCGTGCAGAAACAGAAAATCGTCCAGATAGTAGTACCGATGAGAAAATTGATATTCGTCTTGCCGCGTTTAACGAGCACACCGTTCCAGCGCTTGAGTATTTCCGCACGCTTGATGTGGTGGTCAATGTTAACGGAGCACAAAACAAAGAAGAGGTTCGAGACAGCATTGCTCAAGCAATTTCATCATGATAATTGTCTCAAGGGAAGAAAAGGAAACGCTTCTTGAAGCAGGCAGACGACTTGCTCTTGTTCTTCAGGAGGTGTCTCTCATGGTTTCCGAAGGTGTCTCAACCGAAGCGCTAAATCAGCGCGCGGAAGAAATCATTAAACAGGGAGGAGACATCCCCTCATTTTTAGGATATAGTCCAGAGCGAGGAATGCGTCCGTATCCAGCAACACTCTGTGTGTCCATAAATGATGAGGTGGTGCATGGGATTCCAAATGAAAACCCGAAGATAATAAAAAAAGGGGATCTTGTCTCGCTTGATTGCGGGCTCATTCACAGGGGTGTATTTGTTGACTCTGCACTCACCGTATCGGTGGGTAGTATATCTGAAAGCGAAAAGAAGCTTATGGAAACAACACAAAAAGCCCTCTATGCGGGTATTTCTGCGGCGCGTGTTGGTGGACGTATTGGAGACATTTCTCACGCGATACAGCAAGTAGTAGAAGGCTCAGGTTTCTCAATTGTGAAAGTGCTTGGGGGACACGGAGTTGGAAAAGCGGTACACGAAGAGCCTTTTATCGCGAATTTTGGAACCTTGGGTACGGGCGAAGAAATTGTAGAGGGAATGGTACTCGCACTTGAGCCCATCGCAACAAACGGTAAGGGAGGGGTAACTCTTTCTCATGATCAGTATACGTTTACCACCAAAGACGGATCACAAGCAGCACACTTTGAACACACCATTTTAATTGAGTCCTCTGGTACGACCGTAGTAACAAAGAGAGCTGATGAGGGTGTCTAAACAATTTTTATACTATCATTCTTGGGATAGTAATTTCCAGGTAGCGCACTTATTATTACCCTTACCATCAAAACCATCACTGTCTTCCATAAGAAGACCACGACTACATTCCGGAGCAACAAAAAAAGGGTCTTTACCTGGTTTTGAAAAAATCGCAGGTAACACAGCACAGTAGGTGCACGTACTACAAGAGCCTGTTTGGTGTCCTTCTTCTTTGCATGTGTTCATAGAGTCATACCGTGTAAAACTAATACAGATGATTGCAAGTTTCACCCTCTCAAGGCATACTGTGTAGTATATGCATCCTAAAAAAGAAAAAACATTTGTAATGATGAAGCCCGATGCTGTTCAAAGAGGGCTCATTGGTGAAATTATCAAACGCTTTGAACAAACTGGACTCAAGCTTTCTCATCTCTCACTTAAACTTCTTGATGAAAAAAAGGTTTGGGAACATTACAACAAAGATGATGCGTGGTATCAAAGAAAAGGGGAGGGCATGATTAAAGATAGAGAAGCTGCAGGATTACCAATAGAAAAAGAAGCTATTGAGTACGGAAAAGATATTATTGGTGTTCTGGTTACCTTTATGACATCAGGGCCTTTGGTAGTGATGGTGTGGGAAGGAAATCAGGCGGTCTCTGTTGTTAAGAAGATAGTTGGAGCAACCGAGCCAGCAACTTCTGACGTAGGAACTATTCGTGGTGATTTTACGAGTGATTCGTATGCGATTGCCGCGCTTGATAATCGCGCAGTAAGAAACCTTGTGCACTGTTCTGATACTCCGGAAGAAGCGCTTCGAGAAATCGCCCTATGGCTTTCTCCTGAAGAAATTATTTCTTATCGTTTGGTAGGAGAACAAATTCTCTACGACGTAAACCTAGACGGCATCCTTGAGTAAGAAAAATTATCGGGCAACACTTTTCCACACCCCGTTATAGAAAAGGAGTATACTACTAGAGGAGCTGTTCCAAAAAACACAAATACTGACCCTATGGGCGTCCTATATTTTTGTGCGGCGGGGCTTGCCTTCACAGGCGAACTAAACCGACACCTGCGGACACCCACGTATACTAAAGCGTTGCTTTGGTCGGAATAGCTCCCTACGAAAACCTCTTGCAAACAAGCAAGAGGTTTTGGTTTTCATGCTATCGTATATAGTATATGCGCCTACTCTTTCTCTCCGTTTCTTTTTTTGTGCTTTTATTACTCCTCGGCCTTTTTTTACTTGGACTTGAGCACTATCTTTTTTGGAGAATGATTTGGTTTGATGTTCCGCTTCATTTTCTTGGAGGTCTTGGTATTGGCTTTTTTGTCGGCGCCCTAGCGTACCATTTTCGTCCTCGCATATTCGTCTTCATGACCGCGAGCGCCATACTTCTTTGGGAAGCATATGAGTACCTATTTGGAATGCCACGAGAAAATAATTATTTTTTTGATACCTCTCTTGATATTTTGATGGGGGCACTAGGAGCGCTTGTTGCCTATATTATACTTCGCTTTTCATTATGGCACTCTCGTTAACTTTCTTAGGAGGAGCAGAGAAGGTGACCGGATCTGCCTTTTTAATCAGAGGAGAAAAAGGGAGTGTGCTTTTTGATTATGGAATAGAACAGGGGAAAGAGGCATGCGAAGCTTGTGCCTTTGAACCTTTTCCCTTTGATGTAAAAACGCTTAATGCGCTTATCATCTCTCATTCACACCTTGATCACGTGGGTCGAGCGCCGCGTCTTGTTCGCGAGGGTTTTAAAGGAAAAATTCACATGACTCCACCTACGCGCGATCTTTCGTATGAACTTTTGAAAGATAGCGCTTCTATTCTTTTTCAAGATGCGCAAAGAAAAGGCATTGATCCACTTTTTGAAATGGATGATGTAGAACAGTATATGGCGCAGATAGTAACGCATGAATACGAAGAAACCTTTCCTCTTTTTGAGGGAGTGTTTGCTCGCTTTTTTCCTACGGGACACATTCTTGGCTCTTCAGGCACGCAGTTTTTTGAAGAAGGAAATGAGAAACCCGTCCTTTCAATTACCTCAGATGTTGGACACGGTTCTCCTATTCTTCCTCCAGCAAAACCTGTACCCGAAGCAGATGTCCTTGTTATTGAGAGCGTGTATGGAGATAGGGTACATGAAAGAAAAAGTGAAAGAGAAGAAGTGCTTGCATCTATATTATTAAAAACCATACAAAGAAATGGTACCGTTCTTATTCCTGCGTTTTCCATAGAGAGAACACAGGTCATGCTCTATGAGATTGAAGAGCTTTTTAAGTCGGGTGCGGTTCCTCGCGTGCCGGTATTTTTAGACTCTCCTCTTGCAATTAAAGTTACCGAAATATATAGAGCTCATGCCGAAAAATATTTAACGGTGAAAAAAGATACTGATGGTTTTTTTCATTTTGATACGCTTGTCGAAACCATAAAGCGCTATCAATCAGATACTATTCTTGAGACGAAAGGGCCAAAAATAATTATTGCCGGTGCTGGTATGAGTCATGGAGGAAGAATAGGAAGATGGGAAAAGATTTTCCTGCCCCATAAAGAAAACACGCTTATTGTGGTGGGATATCAGGCGCCAGGGAGTCCGGGAAGGCGGATACAAGAAGGCTCAAAAGAAGTCTTTATTGATGGTGAGCGTGTTCCTGTGCGAGCGACTATTAAAAACGTTTCTGGATGGTCTGGACACATGGACAGAGATGAACTTCTTTCTTATGTGGAGGCGTGTAATCCAAAAGATAAAACGGTTTTTTGCGCTCTTGGAGAGCCAGGGGCACAACGCTTTATTGCTCAACGCATTCATGACTATCTCGGCGCGCGCGCTATTGCGCCTGAAGCAGGGTCTTCATGGAAGATAGAAGTAGACTCAGTGGTCAAAATAAAATAAAAAACCCTCGCCATTTAAAGGTGAGGGTTTTTTATATCTTACTTTCCTAGATAATTTTCTTAAGAATGCGAGAGAATGTTTCTGGATGATCTTTAGCAAAAGTTGCAAGCACCTTTCTATCAAGCGCAATCTCTTTCTTTTTCATGAGCGCAATAAACGTGCTGTATGACTTTACGCCATGTTCACGAAGAGCTGCGTTTAAGCGTACAATCCAAAGCTGACGAAAATCATTCTTTTTATCTTTTCGGTGCGCAAACGCATTCTTTCCTGCATGCACCAAAGACTCTTTAGCGCGCCTTTCTTTCTTACTGCGTTCATGGCGGTAGCCCTTTGCTCGTTTCAAAACATTCCTTCTTCGTTTTGCTGATATTACCCCTCCTTTTACTCGTGCCATAAAAAATGTGTATTACGAATGATTAAATACCACTCAAAAAGCGTCGTTTAACTTCCGTGGTAAGAGTAAGCGTTTGTGAACGGGCTTTATCACCTTTCGTGCGTCCACGCTCCTTTGCGTTGAAATGGTTTTGACCGGGTTTTCGCGCAAGGACTTTACCAGTGCGTGTCACCCTAAGTCGTTTCGCGTATGATTTGTTCGTTTTCATGATGTGTTGGTTCTTTTTTCTTGGTCGCACCTTGGTCCCTCTCTACGGTTGCCGCAAATCCTTTTGGAGATTTCGCAACTGGTTCGGCAATTTTATATGCGTAGGGAATGAGGAGCAAAAACTTCTCAAGGCGTTGCTTGAGGAACGCTTCGTCCATGGCTTTGTACCTTCCTTTGAGATACAGCTCTGCCTTGACTCTATGCCCCTCAGAAAGCCATTCTCCAGCCCGTTTTGCTTTAAGGCGCATATCATTTTCTCCCGTTGCAACCTTTATTTGCACTTCTTTTGTCTCGGAAACCTTTGATTTGGCTTTAACGACGCGCTCTTTTTTCCTGCGCTCATATTCAAATTTACCATAATCCGCCACTTTCGCAACGGGTGGGTTAGCGTTTGGTGATATTTCTATCAAATCAAGACCCGCTTCTTGTGCCGCCCTTAAGGCATCCTTAAATGAGAGCACGCCAAGATTTTCTCCTGTAGCTCCAATGACGCGTAATTCAGAAGCGCGTATTTCGTTATTAATGCGTGTGCGTTCGGTATTCAAAGGAGTATGGGCTAAGAGATTAAAGGGAAAACTGTCCTTCGGCGACTGATTTTTCTTCTTTCAACTCCTGAATATCGCGCATCAAACGAGAAAGGTCATTGAGTGCTCGTCTGCAAGCCATTTCTCCTTCAGGATCCGTGCGACCGCACTCCGCCTTGAGACGGTTTTCTTCAAATGACATTGAACCGCCCGCGTACTCAATGACTTGAGCCGATTTCTGCTCGGCGTGATACCAGAGGTAGGAAACGACCAGAAGCGAAATGGTAAGTATCGCGACGAGACTCCATGCAATTACGGCTGATTTCATGCGGGTTATTATACAATATATATAAAAAGAATGCTAGACTCTATATATGTATTTATATGCGAGAAGGAAAACCAAGGCGAAGATCAAGAATTGAAATTCTGAGTCAGACCAACCCAGAAAGACATGGTGGTAAAAAGAGAAGACCTTTGGTAGATCTGGCTCTAGGTCTTGGACTTGGACTACTTGCTGGGGCTACAGTAGTTGAAACCGTTCGACATCAATTGAGAGAAGATGGCTCTCAGGCTTTAGAGCGAGTAGATGCTCAAGAGCGTCATGTGTTTGGTGCGGTTGGATCGGTATTTCAAGAGGCATACACGAGTCCGCCATGGGTAGTCTTTTTTGCTACTGAAGAATTTGCAGTTGCAAGGCGTGTGGTTATAGAAGACATTGTTTCTACTGACGGTAGAATTATTTCCGCTTGGCAGAAAGATGCAGAAGGCAGGGCGGTTCGTTTGAGTCAGGACTGGCTTGATGCTTGGCGAGCGAAAATTAAAAATGAGCATCCTGAATTACGAGAAGATAGCTTGCGTTTGATTACCACCATTAATCAGTTTGGTGGATCAGATGCGGTCTCAAGAATGGATAGAAACGAGCCTGCGCCAACATACGCGGGTTTATCAGAAGGCTACGCATCTCAATTAGTGCTTAGAGACGGAACTCCAGGAACTTTTTTTGAAATGAATGGAAGAAGGTATACGCGTGCAGAATATATACGAGAGTTTTTTGCTACGCACATGGACGAAACCATTCCGCTCACCGTGAGACAGGAGACCGCAAGACTTGCGGTTGGGCTTGCAATGCAAGAGAGTGGCTTTCGCAACAATCTGACGAGTCCTGCTGGCGCTATGGGTATATTTCAATTTATGCCACGCACCCTTGAGGATGAGCTTGGGGGAGAAAGAGAACATATCAGATCTTTTGAAGATCAAATTAAATTTGCGGGCGAATATTTCTCAAGAATATATACACGACTCATGGGAAATGAAAGAATTCGTCCGTCTCTTGATTTTGTAAAAAATAATTATTTTGCGGGAGACGAGGAGAAATTTTATCGGGAGTTTCTTGTTCCTCTTATGATTAACTCATACAACGCCGGATCATCAAGAATGGGATCTATTGTGGTATCTTTTGCAACTCTTGATGTAGCATCGGTAAACACAAAAGCACAAGGGATTGGTGCGTACGGAGTGTATGCGGAACTTATACAGCATGGACTAGAAATTGGTGGCGGATACGGACCTGACGCATCTGGATATGTTCCTGCTGTCTTAGCGTCTGCCTCAATTATGACAAGTACTGAATCTGAATCCGATACTCAATAAGAATATAAATAAAAATACTAAAACCCCGCATGTGCGGGGTTTTGTATTTTGTGGAGGTGGGGGGAAGTTGCTGTGCACACACAGCACGCATTGGTCACGAATATGGGCTCGCCGTCACTCGCCCATTTCGCGACCCCGTCTCGCGGTTTTGTCTGCTGACAAAACATCGCTCCGACTTTCAATTCCCCACGCAAGCAAAGCAGTTTGCTTGCTCCACCTCCAAAAACAAAAACCGCCAGCAAGCGGTTTTGTATTTTGTGGAGGTGGGGGGAAGTTGCTGTGCACACACAGCACGCATTGGTCACGAATATGGGCTCGCCGTCACTCGCCCATTTCGCGACCCCGTCTCGCGGTTTTGTCT